>ENA-UENU01000019-UENU01000019.1-marine-metagenome-genome-assembly--contig:-NODE-19-length-53872-cov-175.245213_pt1 | contig 53872 bp, 30 predicted proteins | sample MGYA00237877_ERZ529326 | MGnify/ENA primary metagenome ERZ529326 (study PRJEB26372, sample SAMN05368344) | marine metagenome | biome: cultured habitat; feature: ocean water; material: water; isolation... | reverse complement strand
TAAGGCTCGTTCAATATTTAGCATTTTTATGGCAAATTTTTTCTGAAATTATTTTACCTTATTTCCCAACAACTCTAATATTCATTTATATGTTGAGGGTATTCAGCAAAAGGGTAAATATTTGTCTGCTAATGGGAAAATATTGATTTATGCTTGTGAGATAGCAAGTGGTAAAGAAGGTAGAGAATTTGTTCGATAACTTCATCAACTCACACCGAGCAAATATTGCTGCCTCGTAAACACTGACTGGAAATGTTAGCAGAGGTGGTAACTGGAATTTAGAGGTAATATTTGCTCAACTTAAGTCGGCGTTAGCATTTACACCAGAAGTTAAGGCAAGTTATGCCGGAGTGTTAGCAAATATTATGGTGAATACTACTAATGATATAGTGGATGATAGTGATCGTGTTACTTTCTCTAAGGAAAGCTATTATTGAAGCGAACAGTACCCCGGAAAATGATGCTATTCGACTGACTGCAGGAGAAACATAGATATAATTTGACTATCTCAGAGAATAAGGAAGATGCTGCTACAGGAGATTTAGATATTATTGCTAGTGGTGGAGAAATAACGGTTATTTCTAAGGGAGAATAAAAGGCTTTTATTGATGCGGGGTGTGAGAGTGCAATTAATGACAGGGTATTTCATGTTGTGGAAGATGCTGCTCTATTCTAATGCCGAAACCTCAGCAACAGTAATTGTTTACAATAGCAACAACGGCAAATTATTCTACAATGCTAATGATATAGAAGCAGAATTTGGAACTGGTGGTCAATTTATAAATCTAACTAATATTCCATCTATTAGTAAGGATGATTTCCTCATGAGAAAATAAGTGCTAACTACAGAAGTTAAAAAGTTAGACATAATTAGAGCTTGCTGATTAATTCTCAAAGGATGGGCACAAATTATGCTCATAGCCAAATTTTGCCGAGTACAAAAAGTAGCAGAAGTTGGGTAGCTTAAGCTCATGCATAGATCTGATTTCTCAAGGACTTAGGCAGAAAAATCAGGAGACAATTCTTACCACTACCTCCGCGGTGACCAAGGCATTTATCTGTGCCGACCTGCTCCCTACAGCAGTTTTCATTTCATTAGACCACCGTAAGGGATCCTAGGAAGGTATCTACAAGATTTTTTTTGGTTGTGACGATGTGGTTTATCAATCTGAAAATCGCTGTAATTGCTAATTGCATGCTTCCTAATTTCTACCCTCACAAGACAAAGAAAAGCAAATTCTAATTATACATAATAGACCTCTCCAAAAATGCTGATTTGGAAATGGCGGGTTAAGGGCTTAAGAAGCTTTTCTGGAGATGTCTAATTAGCTAGTCAAAAGATCGAGTAGGGTGCGTTAATAAAATGTAAAGCACCGCCTCCACGAGAATATTTCAGTGTGTAAGAGGGAATAGCCATTCGCCCCTAAATATGGACTTTTATCTTTAATACTGAATAAAAACCATGCTATCGGATTTGATACAAGGCAACATTGAATACGCATCAGTCTATTAATACTAACAAGTATTTTAAGGATTATTTTCCATACTACTTGTAGAAGGAGTAAGAGTGTTACCAGTAGTATTCTGTGGTTGTTCTATAAGTTCTTTTTGTTTATTGCGGAACTGTGTTGCTGCGTCATTTAGACTATCACGTTGTTCGAGCATATACTCCTTCATGTTCTGCTTATTTCCCAGTCTGGAGTTATGAATAATATCGAACATATCTATCCCACCTGAACCAGTGAAAGGATCAGAGTTATCTATTGTTTGTAAATCCTTTAAAGGATTAACTGTATTATTGTTATAAGATTGAGCAAAAGTACCCTGAGGCAGGACTACCGTGATTATTCCTGTGGTTAAGGTACTCAAAAGAATTTTAGTGAAAAGTTGGGCAGGCATAATGTAGTATTTTAGTTTTTTAGGGAATTTATCAGATGTATTTAGGATACAACTTTTTTAATATTTTTTGATCAAGAAAATATATATAGTTTAATTCAAAATTCAGCTCTCACAAGTCAGAAGTTAAATTATTACTTTGACTAAATTTGATAGTTTAAGAATGTCGTGATAGTAATGGCGACTGTTTTACCTAAAACTGAAGTTGATTTTTTTCCGAACTTTTAAATGGCAGGCTTAAAAACTTGTTTTTTGGGTGGTGGTGTATGCTAATGATGGTCTATTATAACTATTTTGATATTGGGCTTGGGCAATGGGAGCATTTTGCTCCCTTACTAGGCATCATTAATTCACATATACCATCACTATACTATGAAGGATACCGTTTTTGGATCCGGTCCAGTCTGTCAGAGGTCTATGAACTAGACAAGTAATATGATAGTACCGAATGCTGAACTTGTGAGATAGGTCAGTCTTTGTTTTACCTATAGGCTAAGGGTTGGAGGATATCACATCTAGGCAAACCGACGACGTAATAGAGGTTGAATTGCGACTAGAGTCACAATATCAAAAACTAATAGCACTAGTAATGCTATCCCAAAGGAAATATCACCAAAAGGCGCTTCCATAACTACACTACCAAAAGAGAAATTATGATGTAGATACAGATAACGAATAGGTTCGATCGCATAGCTCAAAGGATTTAAACTAGCTACTACTTGTAACCAACTCGGCATAAAAGATAGAGGTGCCAGAGCAGTGCTAGCAAATAACAAAGGTAAATTAGTTACAAAAATCACGGCCAAAAGTTCAATGTGACCTGGTAAAGCAAAAGCCAGACCCAAGCTTAAACCAGTCACACCCAAAACTAACATTAAAATAATCAGGGCGATCGTAGCTAATCCCAATATATTAGGTAATCCTGCACCCAAAAATGCACCTGCACCAATGATAATAGCTGATTGAAGTAAACTCAGGGTGACGATAAAAGTAGCTGAGGCTAAGACAATAGAAAAGCGGGATGTCAATGGCGCTACCAATAGGCGGTTGAGAAAACCAAACTCTCGGTCAAACATCACTGGTAAGCCTGCATTAAGGGCACCAGCAAAAGCAGTAAAGACAATAATACCAGCACCGAGAAACTGTCCGTAGTTTTGACTTTCACCAAATAAGCCTTGAGGTACATTTTGGAAAAGTGCCCCAAATAGAATTAACCACATCAGAGGTTGAATAATTCCAGCAATTAAAGTAGAAGGTCGTCGCTTCAGTTGAATAAATAACCGACGGGTTAATGCTAGAGTTTCTTGAAAAAAATCTCCTACTAGGGAACCCGAAGTAAAGGTTGTCGTCTTAGCGTCAGACAACTGACTTATATTCTCTTGAGAAGGTGTAATAGTGCTACTCATATTAGACTTTAGATATTATTAATGGAGATCCTAGAGAGTTTATTTTATATTATATTATCTTGGAACTAGTGATTAAAAACTGTCCAATTAGGTTAAATTATAGTGACAAAAAATCTATGCTTCAACTTTCTTTAGAAAATATAAAGGCAAAATTTAGGAAAATATTAATATATAAAATTGGAGCCAAATTACTTGGATATTATGAAAAGCTAATTCCTAGTTATTCCTTAATTGGCAATACAGCATTTTTGGAACCTCACCACTTTGAGTGGGTGAACGAGATAGATGCAAATTGGATATTGATTAGAAAGGAATTAGATGAACTCCTCAAATATCGAGATGATTTACCCAATTTTCAAGATATTTCTCCAGACCAAGCTGATTATACTAGCCCTGACGATTTGTGGAAAACATATTTTATGTATGGGTATGGAATTAAAGCAGAAAAAAATTGTCAAAGATGCCCAGAAACAACTCGTTTAATTGAAAAAATTCCGGGAATGAAAACTGCATTCTTTTCGATTTTAATGCCTGGTAAACATATTCCGGAACACCGAGGTCCATACAAAGGAGTTATTCGTTATTTATTAGCATTAAAAGTACCTGAACCAAAAGAAAAATGTCGTATTCGCGTCGGAAATGAAACTCGTCATTGGGAAGAAGGAAAGAGTATGATTTTTGATGATTCTTTTCCTCATGAAGCTTGGAATGAAACTGATGGTGTTCGTGCTGTTTTATTTTTAGATGTCATGAGACCAATGCGTTTTCCTCTTTCATTTTTGAATGAATTAATGATGAAAATAATTGCAATTTCTCCCTATATTCAAGATGCAAATATTAATCAGAAACACTGGGAAGACCGTTTAGAAAAATTGTTTGGCAAGGAAAATCAAAAAGAAAAAGTTTCATCATCAACCTAATCATTTTAGTTATCTTCTTCACAATTAATACTTAATAATTAACAATACCTCCTACTGCAGTAGGAGGCTTAAGGCCTAATTTTATTGTCAAAAGTTGGGAAGTTGGTCGATGATTTGAGAATATTTATCTATTAATATTTTCTAGTTCCTATCCTTTGTTTAGAGACTAATTTTTGCTATTTTTCACAGTTAAATTCTAGCAGAATAAAGTCAGTAGCAAAACCGAACTAGAAAAGTTTCTCAATCAACTCATTAATTTATCGGTAGTGGTGTACAAGTAGTAATTTTTGTATTTAGACTTCTCACAGTGAAATGAGTTGACTTCTAAATATCACTACACATACAAACCCTATCAAAAAATCAAAAAATATATTGGGAGAGAGTAGTGGGTTACGATTTTGATGCAATTATTATTGGCAGCGGTGCAGGAGGAGGAACGATCGCCCATACTCTAGCAAAAGCTGGTAAACAGGTTCTTATAGTAGAACGTGGTCCAAGATTTAGTGATGTTGAAGCTTTCCAAGATGAGCAAAGAATGTTAATAAATAAAGAAGCTTTTGACGATCGCCAAATTGAAGTTAATGGACGTAACGCCCAACTTCATATTGCCGGAATATTAGGGGGTGGTACATCTTTATATGGAGGTGTATTAATGCGTCCAAGTCCTTATGACTTCCACCCTGGTAAATTCTATGACCAATGGCTACCCCGTCACCTGTGGGATTGGCCCATTACTTACGATGATATGGCTCCCTACTTCGAGCAAGCAGAAACATTATTTCATGTTGCTGGAGATCGGCCATATAAAATGCCCAATGTAGGAACACCAAGCAAAGGTTATCCAGCTACAGTTCCTCCACTCGAGCCAATTAACCAACAATTGGAAAAAGGTATAAAAGATGCCGGGTTAATGCCATTTCATCTGCCCTTTGGTATAGATTTCAAAAGTTGTCTGCGTTGTTCAAAATGTCCTGGTTTCTACTGCCCAAATGAAGCTCGTGCTTCTACGGTAGTACGTACTATTGATAAGGCCACTCTTGATTACCACCTTCAAGTTCAAACTTTCACAGAAGCAGACCGTTTAGTTACTAACAGTCACCAAAAAGTTACAGGTATTCGCCTCCGTTGTCGCAAAACTAACAAAGTTCAAGAACTGACAGCTAAACTTTATATTCTTTCTGCGGGAGCTTTAGGTAGTCCAATTATTTTGATGAAGTCTGGCTTAACAGGACGTAGCGGACAAGTAGGGCGTAATTATATGTATCATTGTGGTGCTTTAGTGGCAGGTTTATTCAAACAAGAGACAGGAGGGGCAGATAAATTCATTAAACAATTAGGGTTTACAGACCTGTATCTGGGAAATAAAGAATTTACTCACAAATTGGGGTTAGCTCAAACAGTTCCTATTCCAGGACTTCTTTCCCTACAACAAAATTTCCCCATACCAATACCAAAAACCATCGCCGAATTTCTGCTCAAGCGAATGTTGGCAATAACTGGCATTGTGGAAGATTTACCCCAACAGGAAAATCGGATAGAATTAGGTAAAGATGGCAAAATTCGTCTATTTCACAAATTTCATCCTTATGATGTTTACCGTTCTCAATACTATAAGAGCAAATTAAAACAGGTATTCCGCTTGGCAGGATCAATATTATCTTTTGGAGCAACAGGTGATAAAGATGATATTCATACATCCCACCAGGTAGGTACAACTAGGTTTGGTACAGATCCTAATACATCTGTGCTTAACAAAGATTGTCGTTTACATGAGCATGAAAATGTTTTTGTTGTGGATGGTGGATTTATGCCTAATGCTTTGGGTGTTAGTCCAGCTTTGACTATTGCGGCAAATGCTCTGAGAGTTGCGGATACTATATTACAAAAAGCTATAATTTGACAGCAAAATTGATAGGATGTTTTAAAAGGTTAAAATTTATGCTGTGAGAGGCATTTAACAATCTGTTTTCACCCACTATTTTAAATAATGTGTCACTTTAGTGCTAAATTGACGCGACTAGATAATGTAGCTGGGGAAGTAAAAAGGTTGGCGGGAAGCAGAAATTGAACTTGAAAAAACAGCTTTTATCCTAGTACGAAGAGGAAGCTCTGCCCCCTATAAACAAGAAGCCGATACCTAAAAAGCTAAATTTAGTAGACTACCATTAAAAGAAAATCTGGCAAACCCTAGATGGAAATAAAGGTGGGTAAAAGAAAGTATATGCACCCTTTCGGTGGCAATCTTTATTATTAGGAGCCCTATGAGGAGCGAAACTCTCATGTACAGTGGGTGGATATGAGGCGTGATATCTCTATCGACTAGTGAAACTCAACACAACCTTACTATGATTTAATACGGTTCAGATCAGACCACTCATAAGTTATGAAACAGTTAAATCAGCTTTTCAAATTACAGGAGTGCCAAAAAAAATCCTTAACTGAACCATATTGTATTATGATTGAGTTTCGTTTTGAGACCTAACCTAAACTTATTGAGCTATATATATTAGTTGTTTATAAAAAAATAAAATGAAGACTGTTGTAATTACTGGAATTTCTGGCACTTTAGGTAGTGCGATGGGTAAAGCATATAAGTCACGGGGGTGGCAAGTTGTTGGTGTGACTCGTCAACCTAATTTAGAGGGAAATTTTTTTGATGAGCTATGTATTTCACCCCAAGAAACTATTGAGGATGCCAAAAAACTCTTTGAGTATGACCCAGATGTGGTGATTTTGAATGCTGGTCAAATTGAGACGGAAGTGGGAGAGGGTGGCATCCCTGTAGTTGAGTTAGTGGAGTCGATGAATAGGGTTAATTATTCTTGGCCTGCTGTTGTTGGTACTGAAGCAGCAAAGTTAGCTCGGAGCAGATGTTTAGATGTAATTGCCATTGGCTCAATTGCTGATGGGAGTCCCTCTTGTTTCGGACCTGTTTATCATTCTGGTAAAATAGCCCTACATTATTTTTGGTCTGGTGTCGGACCAATTGTTTATCATTCTAGTAAAAATATGATTCGCCTGCGGTTATATCGCCCTGGCGTAATTGCTGGTAAGTTTGCTTGGGCACCTGTAAATCGTTTGAATGATAAAGCTTATAAGATTCGAGAAAATCGCGTTAATTCTGCTCCACCTGCGGATCAGGTAGCCGAAAAAATAGTTAATTGGATAGAAAATAGTAAGGAATGGGTGGGAACTTATGATGAGCCTTTTGGCTTTAAGATTTTTAAGTATCTATTCGCTTTGTTTCCCAACTTTTTCTACAGATTACAGTTATATGGTTGGCCAAAAGGCAGTAAATTTATGTAGGAAATAGGGGAGTAAGACAGTAGAGAAGTAGGGAGGTTCTATGCAATTTCCCTACAGGGTTCTCTTTTTTTATGTTCCCAACCTGAAAACTACTATAAATTTGAATATCTTTTCACTTATTGCTAGTAGGTGACCGCTGAGTAGTTACTATTTAGCTATTTAAAACAATTTGACTTAAATGCTTCAAAATTTGCAGAACCCAATACAAATCTCTAGGGTTTCGAGTTATAAATAAACTTTAAATTCCATACTTATGATTTTCAGCTTTAACTAACTTGATAAAAGTGATTTTTTTGCCAGTAGTAATTAGACCATAACTAGTTTTTTTGTGAGAATTTCCCAGCATATATACTAATATTTTATCTAGTCTCACTTCCACAAAAGATGCAGATTTTTTTATTCAATTACCATCACCAAAAGTTGTTTTTTTAATACTAGAATTTCAATTCTAACTTTGATAATTATTCCATCATCTTCGCTCTCTATTTATATCTAATTTTATGACTTAATATAGAAGGGTGTAAGATAAAAATCATCAATAAATAAAATCGGTTCTAGAACTTACATTTTGACTACATATTCTTAAAGTGGTAGATAATTAAGTAAGTTAATAAATCCTCTTCTAACTTTATCTAAAAGTTTTTTTCTATGTCTATTATTTCTGGAAAATTTTCTTGCGACTCGGAGGGAAAATTATTATCTTCAACTAACTGAATATTAAAGTTATCGACTAACTCCATAAGTCTACATTTTGAGCTGGAATTGTTTCTAGCATTAGTCTCCTGGTGCTTGAATAATAAAAGATGCTAATTATGAGTTTTTCAATCTTCTTATATCCTCATCTTCCTATACCTCTATAAATGTATTGCTTTTTTTCTTAAGTAACCAATCACAAAATAAATATATAGAGAAAGATGAGTAAAAATAGGTAACATAGTAGAAATGATTATAATAGCCCCAAAATAGATATTTTTATAATTATCAGTTTTAGTGGGATTTTGTAGTGCTTTTACAAATCTTTGTTCGTAGTAAAAATATTTATTTTATTATTTGTAGCATTATTTGATGAGACTGATATTAGTAATGACCTCTAGAAAGAATTTTGTTAATCGTGATAGATTTTTAATTTCCCCCCGCAGTATAGAGCTTTGAATATTTAATTTACATTCTATTTTTTATCTTTTCTTTTATTTGTTTTTCTTGATAAATATCATCACATCCATTTTGAAAATCAGTCTCATTGCTTCCTGTTTCAAGCAACAAATTTTCCTTGAGCAATCATCACAACATTTCCACCCACAAATACTTCGATTTTGCCGGCTTTTTTCTCAGCCTGTAACAATAATAAAGATGGTCGATTAATTTCATATCCTTGTTCTACTCTAATATCAATTTTCCTCTGATTAAAATAATTATACTCAGCTAAATATCCTGCTAGACAACCATTAGCACTACCTGTTGCCGGGTCTTCAGTAATTCCTAAATAGGGAGCAAACATTCTCACGCTTAAATCATCAATATCTTTGTATGTCTCTGGGCAAAATATCAAAATTTCTGTTACCTTTGTTGTTTGAATAAATTGATAATATTTATCCAAATTAACCTTAGCTTTTTTCAATGCCACCAGACTTTTCAAAGGTACAATTATAAAAGGTATCCCTGTCGAAACTTCCTGAATAGGAAATCTAGTATCAATATCAACTACTTCTAAATTTAATACCTCTGCCACAGTTTCAACTTGATGTTTTTGAGCAAAAGTCGGAACATTCTGGCTCATCCATAAAACTTCACCTTTCCAACTCACAGGAATTTGCCCTACACCCAGATTTAAAACTACTTGTTCTACCAGACTTTTAATAATTTTTCGCTGAATAATATAAGCAGTTCCTAAAGTTGGATGCCCGGCAAAAGGTAATTCTTTAGTCGGGGTAAATATTCGCACATCGTAACCACCATTTTGTTGTTCAGAAGAGAGAAGAAAAGTAGTTTCTGAATAATTCATTTCTCTAGCAATTTGTAACATTTTCTCATCAGAAAGATTAGCTACTTCAGCGCCAGTAAATACAGCTAATTGATTACCAGAATATTTAGTTTCAGCAAATACATCTACAATATAAAAATCCATAACACTTTATTATACCAAATAGTAGGGAGTTTGCATACAACAGACCTCCCTCAGAGCAAAGGAGCAAGTAAATCTTGAAAAAAAGGAGATTGGGATAGAAATAACTATCTTAGATGAATTATAATTTTGCATTCTTTTTTTTCAGAGTAATATTATATCAAATATACTGACTTTGAAGTATTTATCAGAAACCGAATTTATAGGGGACGGATGTCAATATGATCAAGTATCTAATACTTTCCCTAGTTTCTATACTTTATTTATAGTAAAATAACCAGATTCAATATTTGGTAAGTCTTAGTTTTTATACAAACTTAATCAATGTTTGCTAAAAATATAAAATATTTGATAGATAGCTAAATTAGAATTAGCTGTGAATTTTAATTTTCCAGCATTTATACTTGATTATTTACTTTCCTTTTTGTCTACCTTATATTATATTATTATCTCATATTCTTACTCATTTCTGTTATTGGTAATTGCAAAATAAATTTTGACCCCTTATTTATAATTGACTCACAGCAAAGCTTACCATGATAATTATTGACCACAATTTGATGAGCAATAGATAAACTTAAACTTGTTCCTTTAGCTAAAGCTCTAGTATTAGAAAGCTTATCAAAAACTGTTCTCTTAACTTCTTCTGACATTCCTATGCCATTGTTTTTAATAGTGACAATTACTTCTTTTTTATCATGACTCATTAAAGTATTAATTACAATTTTAGGCTCAAATTTACAATTAGAAAAACCTACTTTCTTACCAAACTCATCAATCTCATCAATAGCATTATAAATTATATTCATAAATACCTGAATTAATTGTCCAGGCAGACATTTCATCTTAGGCAAATCTCCATATTTTTTGACTACTTTAATACCGGAGCGATACTGATTAGCTTTGAGGCGATGCTTCAAAATTAATAGAGCACTATCAATACTTTTATGGGCTGTAATAACACTTTGTTTACGAAATTTTTGTAAATATGAGCTCAGGTATTTAATCCTTTCTGAGCTCGTCTTTATAGAAGTAATTATATTAGGGAAATCTTCTATAATAAAATCTAGATCAATATCTTCAGCACTTTGAATAATTTCTGCTACAGGATTAGGATAATTTTTTTGATAAAGAAATAGATGTTCCAAAATATTTTTTATGTATGTTTCTAAATAAAAAGAATTACTATAAATTGAACCAATGGGGTGATTAAATTCATTTGCTACTCCAGCCATTAATTCTCCCGTTACTAACATTTCTTCACTTTTAATGGGTTTGACTTGAGATGCTTTTAACTGCTCTAAAGCTTGAGTAAGTTCATAAGTTTTCTTAGCTACTTCTTTTTCGAGATTCTTTTTTAACTGTTGTAAATGTATGTGATTTTTTACTTTACTAAGGACTTCAATTGTTTGAAATGGTATGGTAATATAATCTACGGCTCCCAATGTCAAACCTTTAACTATATTTTTAATGTTTGAAGGAACAGCCATTAAAATTACTGGGATGTCTTTCATTTCTGGATTTTCTTTTAACCTTTGACAAATTTCAAATCCATCAATACCAGAGGTTTGTATATCTAGCAAAATTAAATCAGGTAAGTCATAGGAAATTTGCTTGAGCGCTTGGTCACTGCTAATTGCTGTAGAAACTTTATATCCTTCATTAGTTAAAGTTTTAACTATTACTTTAAGATTAGCTTGAACATCATCTACAACTAAAATATGCTCTGAATTTAGTTTTTTTGTCATTAATTTACCCCTTATTTTTTACTGAAAATTTTATAAGAAAATATTCTACTTCAAATGTACTTATAATTTTAGAGATTAGTTTTATCTTGGTTTACTTTGCTAGTATTTTAATAAAAATCAGGATTAATCATGGTAAAAAAAATTTTGCTATTCCATGAGCTGGGATTTTAAGAAAGGTGTAACTATTGACCAGTTCATAGTTGGGAAGGTAGAAGTATTTTCTATAGTTTGGATTTCCAATTTTCTACTAACAAGCCATTGATTAATACTATTAGCTCTTATATGTACTTTAAAGAAAACTTGTATTTTCAAGTTAAGTACCTCAGAGCATTATTTGCCGATTTTAATCATTTATGCTTTTCATAAAACAAATAATTTAGGTTTTATAAATGTGTAATTAACCTTGTATAAACAATTTTATCAAATGTAAAATTAAATAATTTTATAGCTATAACAGCATAAATAATAACTATTATATTTCCACTAAAAAATAACTATTTTTACATGATTTTATAGGCTATTTGATATTTTTTATTACTATTATTTTTTATTTTTTTGCATTCTATTGAGCTCATTTTTTTTTTGACATTTTAGTTGATTGATTTATATTTCATTTTTCATATTAAATAATGCCGTATTTTTTTAAGATTATTTTTATTGGCTATTATTAATGATGATTACTTTAATTTCATTGTATTTAATTACTTTACGGATAAAGTTGTAGTTGCAATCCCATAAAAAAAATCAAGAGATTAAATACAAAATAATTGATCGTCTATAATTATTCTTTGGAAGAAATAAGTAGAATAATTTATTGCATAAATACAGCATGTTAATTAATTAGTAATTATTGATAATAGAATTTAGATAAAAATCCTATCTGAAAAGTGAAAGAGAGGAACGAATACAATGTATTTATGCTGAATAGAGAAACCAAAAGTAAGAGTGGTTAAAGCTATTTTTCAAAATACTAGTAATTTTTCATAAATGATTTAGGATTACTATAGAAGTTATAATCAATTAGCATATTTCGATGACTTTTTGAATGGTTATAAGTTGATTTTAGTTATTATTTAACTGTGTTAAAGTGAGAGAAAAATGATGAGAATAGCAACACCAGAGCTGATAGTAGTTAACAGATAACCCCTTTAATGATAAAATCTGTTTCTATGATTTGATTCTATTTCTACTTAATTGATAAACACAATACAATCTATATTATAATTTGAAAAATAAATTGCTTTGAACCTCTCAAAATAGTAGTATAAATACTAACACTAAAATATTAAATATACGATGATGAACAGCCAGTTTTTAAACCGTCTCCATAGTCCAGAACGCCCAGTGATCGTCTTTGATGGTGCTATGGGTACTAGCTTACAAGTCCAAAACCTAACAGCAGAAGACTTTGGCGGAAAAGAATATGAAGGTTGTAATGAATATCTTGTCCATACTAAACCAGACGCAGTAGCCAAAGTTCATCGAGATTTCTTAGCAGCAGGTGCGGATGTGATAGAAACTGATACTTTTGGTGGGACAAAAATTGTTTTAGCAGAATATGACTTAGCAGACCAGGCTTATTATCTGAATAAAACAGCAGCGGAATTAGCCAAGTCTGCTGCTGCTGAATATTCTACCCCAGAAAAACCTAGATTTGTGGCTGGTTCAATTGGACCAGGAACAAAATTACCTACCCTCGGACATATTGATTTTGCTACCCTAAAAGATAGTTTTACTGAACAAGCTGAAGGTCTTTTTGATGGAGGAGTAGACTTATTTCTTGTCGAAACTTGTCAGGATGTTTTGCAAATAAAAGCTGCTTTAAATGGCATAGAAGAAATCTTTGCGAAAAAAGGCGATCGCCGACCTATCATGGTATCAGTAACAATGGAATCTTTTGGAACTATGTTAGTCGGTTCAGAAATTAATGCTGCTCTGACAATTTTAGAACCTTATTCTATTGATATTCTGGGATTAAATTGCGCTACAGGCCCAGATTTAATGAAAGAACATATTCGTTATTTGTCAGAAAATTCGCCTTTTATTGTTTCGTGTATTCCTAATGCTGGTTTGCCAGAAAATATTGGGGGACAAGCTCACTATAAACTAACTCCTGTAGAGTTAAAAATGGCATTAATGCACTTCGTTGAAGACTTAGGAGTCCAAGTCATCGGTGGTTGTTGTGGTACTCGCCCCGACCATATTAAAGCATTAGCTGAAATTACTGAAACCCTCAAACCAAAAGAACGAAAACCTAACTATATTCCGGCAGCAGCTTCTATCTATTCTTCAGAAACTTATGAACAAGATAACTCATTCTTAATTGTTGGTGAAAGACTGAATGCTAGCGGTTCTAAAAAATGCCGAACTTTACTAAATGATGAAGACTGGGATGGCTTAGTTGCCCTAGCAAAATCTCAGGTAAAAGAAGGGGCACAAATACTTGATGTTAATGTTGATTATGTGGGACGTGATGGGGTGCGCGATATGCACGAATTAGCATCTCGCTTGGTCACAAATGTTAATTTGCCTCTGATGTTAGATTCGACAGAATGGGAAAAAATGGAGGCTGGTTTAAAGGTTGCTGGTGGTAAATGTTTGCTTAATTCTACTAACTATGAAGATGGAGAACCCCGTTTTTATCAAGTATTAGAATTGGCGAAAAAATATGGTGCTGGTGTAGTAGTTGGAACTATTGATGAAGATGGAATGGCTAGGACAGCTGACAAAAAATTTGAAATAGCTAAACGAGCTTATGATGCAGCAATAGAATATGGCATTCCAGCCCGTGAATTGTTTTTTGATACCCTAGCTTTGCCAATTTCTACAGGTATTGAAGAGGATAGGGAGAATGGAAAAGCAACAATTGAAGCTATTAAACGGATCCGAGAAGAGTTGCCAGGCTGTCATATAATGCTCGGAGTTTCTAATGTTTCATTTGGCTTAAACCCTGCAGCTAGACAAGTGTTGAACTCAGTGTTTTTGCATGAATCAATGGCAGTAGGGCTGGATGGTGCAATTGTTAGTGCAAATAAGATTTTACCTTTAGCAAAAATTGAACCAAAACATCAAGATATTTGTCGGAAACTAATATATGACCAACGTCAATTTGAAGGGGATATTTGTGTTTATGATCCTCTAACTGAATTGACAAAAATGTTTGAGGGTAAAACGACTAAAAAAGACCGTTCTGCTACAGAAAATTTACCAATTGAAGAACGTTTAAAACAACATATTATTGATGGGGAACGTATTGGTTTAGAAGATGCTTTGAGAAAAGCTTTAGAAACATATCCGCCACTAGATATTATCAATGTCTTCTTATTAAATGGCATGAAAGTAGTAGGAGAATTATTCGGTTCTGGACAAATGCAATTACCATTTGTATTACAGTCTGCTCAAACTATGAAAGCAGCTGTTGCTTATCTACAACCTTATATGGAAAAGGAAGAGTCAGGAGATAATTCTAAGGGAACTTTCCTTATTGCTACTGTTAAGGGAGATGTGCATGATATTGGTAAAAATCTTGTGGATATTATCTTGTCAAATAATGGTTATCGGGTAATTAACTTAGGAATTAAACAGCCAGTTGATAATATTATTACTGCTTATCGAGAACATAATGTTGACTGTATTGCTATGAGTGGTTTATTGGTGAAGTCAACTGCATTTATGAAAGATAATTTGGAAACATTTAATCAAGAAGGTATTACTGTTCCGGTGATTTTAGGTGGTGCAGCACTAACTCCTAAGTTTGTCCATGAAGATTGCCAAAATACTTACAAAGGTAAGGTTGTTTATGGTAAAGATGCTTTTTCTGATTTGAATTTCATGGATAAGTTAATGCCAGCAAAAGCAGAAAAGCAGTGGGATGATATCCAAGGGTTTTTAAATGAGTTGGCGGAAGAAAATGGTAATGGTAATGGTAATGGTAATGGTAATGGTAAAGTTGCTACTTCAGTTAAGTCTGAAGATCAAGAGGAAAGTCAAACTGCTGCTCCAGTAGATACTCGACGTTCTGATGATGTGCCAGTTGATATTGAGCGCCCGACTCCGCCTTTCTGGGGAACCAAGTTATTACAACCAGAGGATATGCCATTTGAGGAATTATTCTGGTATTTAGATTTGCAAGCGTTGATAGCGGGGCAATGGCAATTCCGTAAACCTAAAGACCAGTCGCGGGAAGAGTATGATGAGTTTTTAGCTGAGAAAGTTTATCCTATTCTGGAAACCTGGAAGTCACGGGTAATTACAGAAAAGTTGCTACATCCCCAAGCAATTTATGGTTATTTCCCTTGTCAAGCAGAAGGCAATACACTTTTAATTTACGACTCGGAGGAAATGAGTCAGACTGGAAAGGCAACAAAAGTTGTCAACAGTTTTGAGTTTCCACGGCAAAAGTCAGGGCGACGGTTGTGTATTACTGACTTTTTTGCTCCTAAGGAGTCGGGAGTTATTGATGTGTTTCCGATGCACGCTGTGACAGTGGGAGAAATAGCGACTGAGTTTGCTCAGAAATTGTTTGCAGATAATCAATATACAGATTATTTGTATTTCCACGGTATGGCGGTACAAACTGCGGAAGCGATGGCGGAGTGGTTACACGCTCGTATTCGTCGGGAGTTGGGTTTTGGTAGTAAGGATGCGGATAATATTAAGGATATTCTGAGACAGCGTTATCAAGGTTCACGTTATAGTTTTGGTTATCCTGCTTGTCCGAATATGCAGGATCAGTTTAAGCAGTTAGATTTGTTGGAGACTAAAAGAATTGATATGTATATGGATGAGAGTGAGCAGTTGTATCCTGAACAGTCTACGACGGCGATCGTTACTTATCATTCTGCGGCGAAGTATTTTAGTGCGTAGTTTGATGTAGTTGAATTTAGGGTGGGCAATATGCTCACACAGAAATAGCGACGCTCCTCATTTTTTTGTGAAATGGAGGAGCGATCGCTTGTCTAAATTAATCTAGAAATTACTAATCTTTATTATCTTGTCAATGTCTAGAAATCTTAAATTTGATTACTTTTAAAAGAGCTCATAAATATGCTAGAATTAAAAATTAAATACCTGCACCCAGAATTATTAATAACCTTTTGAAAATCAGCATTAGAAAAATAGTTACAGTTTTTGTCTGATGGTATTGAATAAACTAAATAAAAAATTGCAGAAATTTGAGACCAAATATCAGTTATTTACAGAATAATTTCTCATAATATTTGATATCAAGTCATCTTCATGAATTAATCTACAAAATTAATGAGGGTAATCAAACATAAAATTAACAGCAACAGAACAAGGTTTATTAATACCTAAAGAATTATGAGGAGAAAGCTAATAATTTGAGGTTATTCAAGAAAATGGGAAAATTATTATCATCAGCATTAAAAAACACCTTCCATTTGAGATTTATATAAAAATCCTGTGGAATATTATGTAAAGGATACTGTAAGCGATCGCGATCGTTATTTGTATAATATGAAAGAAGTCTATTTTTTGGATACTAGTTATCTTTTAAGCGTAGGTTTGGTACCCAAACAAAACCTAATAATACTAAAACTTTGTTAGGTTTTACTATCCTTCAACCCAACCTACACTGACTTTCAAAGGAGATAATAAACATGCCAGAATTTAAAGTTAAATTCCAGTATCCATAATCATTAACAAATAACATTGACAGTCTTATTTCTGACCGAGTAAAATTACTAAAATTAGGAATTACTAAAACTAAAAAAATACTCTTATAAGATTAATTTGAAGAAATATTAGAATTAGATGAATGGATAGGAGAAGCTTTGATGTTGAAACTACTGGAAGAAAATACCGAAAAATTGGGATATATTGAATTTGTTATTTAAAGATTATTTGCAGCAACTTCACGACTTAATAGTACTTTATTAAATAGTACATAATTTTTAGATGATAGTCTCTTAATGAAGTTATTTTAAAGGCATAATTCGAGGAAAAAAATATAAATAACTATGTTTTAATGGTGCAAAAAATTGTATATTTACAATTAAGAATAGGCAGCAGATGTTGGAATTATAAAAATATAATAAAATGATAAATTTTCAGAAAATTGAGAGTTATATAAATACATTACATAATCAATAATGAGAGAACGATATTATCAAAAATTATAAATATATAAATCAGTTTATTTTGCTTATCCAACAAGATTTTTATTAAGTAGCTAAAAATCTTCAGACATTTTCAGTTATTCAAAATTTTACATTTAATTCCTAAAAATAAAGTGCAGATAAAAGTTTTTCCGGGAAAAGTTAGATTTAAACACAATTCAATACTTTACTTTTACGAGTTTTTAGATGTAAAAATAACTGTAGAGGGTGATAAGCAGCTTGACAAAATTAATGGCACATTTTTTTTAGCTTAATCTCTTATATTGCATATTTAATATAAAACTAGGTTAGGTAAACAATTAAGTTTTAAGTGCTTATATATTCTTATCAATATCAGACAGCTAATACTATGAGTGCTAACAATTCAACCCACAGCAACATTGACCGACTGAGAGGATATCTCCCAATGTCTATAAGAAAACTTCTAGACGCTTTTAAGAACTAGCCTCCCCTTGGTGGATCGAAATTCACAAAAGTTTCAATGACTTGATATAGGACAAATGGTAATTTATCAAGAATTCGGTTAAGCGGTGGGCTGGTTTGACGCCACAAATTAGTCTGTTTGTATGATTTTACCATAATTTATATAACTTGATTCAGTATAATTAGATCAATATATATAAACTAATGGTGAATAAACATTAGATCTTCAACAATAGTTAACTAACCTCAAATAACCTGATTTTCCGCTATGATAATACGAGGTATCATAAAAAGCTAAAGTTGTTAAATTTCCCTGACCATAAACATGAAGTTATCGAAATAATGTTCTGTCCTCAAACGCCCCTAATGATGTATTGCAGAGAATTGACAATATTTTGGCTTGTTGATAAATGTTTTCAGTTATCCAAGTTGCCCCAATATTTAGGAGCAGTTCAAAAAATTAGACTTGTTACAGACTAAAAAAATTAATCTGCATCAGAATGCAAAGGAATAATTTTGTCTAGAAAAGTCTAAAACAGCGATCATCACTTATCATTCTATGGCCAAATATTTGAATGCCTATTTTGATATAGTTGAATTTGGGGTAGACAATATGCTCACTTTTTTCTATCAGTTGGAGATGGATTTTATGACGACAATAACAAATAATAATATTGAGCAAGTAATTTTGGATAATCTTAAATTATTACCACCAGAAAAACAACAGGAAGTACTAGACTTTATTCAGTTTATTCAACATAAATTGAACCACTCTCAAGTTAATTATAATAATCAGTTATCTCTTAAAGAAATTGCCCGTTTACCTATAGTAGAGCGTCATAAATTATTAACACCATCAATAGATAAAACTGCTGAAGATTTTTTGAATGATCCAGAATTAACAGAGTTTTTTATTCTTGATGGAGAAGATTGGGAAACAGGAGATGAATAACCCTAAAAGAGGAGAAGTATGGTTAGTAAAATTAGACCCTACTAGAGGTCAAGAAATAAAAAAAACTCGCCCAGCAATTGTGATTAGTTCAAACATTTTTAGATCAGTAAGTGTTAAAATTATTGTTCCTATAGCTAAATGGCAATCTAAATTTAAAAACCGTCTATTTATGATTTCGATACCGAAAACTGATGAAAATGGTTTAGATAACGATTCTGCTGGTAATGTGCTTCAAGTTCGTAGTATTGCTAATGAAAGATTTGTGAGATGTCTTGGGCGAGTTTCAAATTCTATTCTTGAAGAGTTACTAGCAGGTTTAATTATCTGTATAGATTATGAATATGATAGTTTAATATGAGGATATGAATTCCCATTTATTGTGAATAAATTTATTTTGTTTATAAAGTTTGTGGCTTCTTTTGGAACCACGATGACAATTATGATATAATTTTACTATTATAAATTATATAATTTCTGGCTCTTGAAGTGCTCAAAATAATATGGTTTTTCTTAGTTTTGAGTAAGTAAGATATAAATTTATTAAGCTTAACTATGGGCTTTTTCAGGATATTTTATCAAAACAATTAACTTTAATATCCAATAGGGCTTTGAAGAATATTTTCAGTAATTCCAAGAATGATAATTTTATATGTAGTAACTTGAACGAATTTAAAATTAATCTAATAACTTTTATAAGAAGTATAGCGGTTTTTACTTCATAACTAAAAAAAACTTCTGCTCTTTGACTTTTACCTTCTGCATTCTGCCTTTAATCAAAAATTTATACACTGTATGTTAATGAACATTTCCATATATAAACCATAACTTACAGTTAATTGTCAGCACCCAGAATCAAAAAAAATCATTATTCAAAAAAATAACTAAACAGTCACCCCAAAAGGGCAAGGCTTTAGACTCAATTTTTTGGTAATTGACCTAGATTTTTTTTGTTGAATAAAAAATCTAGCTTATGTGCAAGCAAGTACTTTAATATCTATAGTATCAGATTTGCTTTGAGAATGCCAGCTTAATTGATGCAAATTTTTTGTGGTGCTTCACAGGATGAAAATGTATCGCTTCACACCTATTTAGAGTTTACGGAAAAAGTCTTATGAGTGAAGTTAGGAATTAGGAATAAATAGAAATTAATTACGAGGTAGGAGTCAGAGTTGTCCTTTGATTTCTCTGTTTTTGTTTGGCCAAAATACTAATATACATGATCTTAAGCTACTCAAAAGCTGGTACTTTTGTGGAGTGAAAAAGGCACTATTTTCACATATTGTGTTGCTATTTTTAGCATATTTTTTATTCATACTTTTAAGTTAAAAGTTGTTTATCTGGTTTGGGATAAATTGCAGTATTACAATCATCAAAATGTAACAAATACCAAGGTTAAAAAGTTGAATTAGAATATGATACCTTAATATTATTATCTTGAGCATATTTGATGGGTTGATTAAAATTTTCTACCAGAAAGGAATCACGGTCAAATATACACACAACTTGATCATAGTCATTATTTTATTCTTTAATCCTTAAATCTTCTGTAACTAAAGAAATCGTATTTTTACGAAAACCTCGCCAATAAATTATATCCTTTCTAGAAACCAGAGGAAAATACTTGTAGAGATTTGGCGGTTAAATTGAGCATTTAGAGAAAGAAATAGTGTATTTTATCTAGTTTAATCAGCAATTAATTTTTCTTATTTATGAGTTTCTTTTGGTGAATTGAGCATAAACCAAGCCTGAAAATTCATGACTTTAATCAAATTACTTTTGCCGCTAGTATTAGCCATATAAACAGTAACACTTTTGAGGAAACTCAACTATTTATCAATGTGAAAAATATGGTGTTGATGAATCAATATGAAATCTAAATTTGGCAAAAATAAAAAAAATTTTAGTTAATAGTTTGGCGATCGCAATTCAAGAATAATTACGCGCCAAAATTACCAAAGCCAAAACATCATCTTAGTTAGACGTTCAGGTTCTGTGAAGCAAAAATTGTATAACTATCGACTTATCATTACTTTGTCTCTTTTTGGAACTTACGATCATTCTCCTCATTTAAAATAACAATAAAAAAAAGAAGCCCTTGAAAAAGCTTTGGAATTAAGCAGATTAAAAATATTAAACATCTTCTTGGGAAAACTAAGTTTTTATACAGGTATTTCAAGGTTTTGATATTAATGATTTCAGGGTTCTATTAGAATTAACTGTATTTTTTAAAAGACTTGATCATGATATTTGTAAAACATCAAAACAACAGGGCTATGACAAAATATGTCATTCCCTAATACACATTAACCTTTTTGAGTCTGGGGTGACTATCATTTCCGAATAATAGGGAATCATTGTTTTGTATAAATCTGGTTTCTTATAACACTCCAAAGTAGAGAGAGGTGGGATGGTGGGGAAATAGGGATAAATTAGGAAACAGGAAATAGAAATTACTTTGAGCTTTTTACTTCTCCCAAGGGGGTTGACTTTTTACTTGCCCATAGCGCTATAGGAGCTGCTTGAAATTTAACTGGTTGTAACTGTACAGCACAAGCTTTTAACTCTGGTTGTCCAGACTCAGGACAAGCTTGAGGATGAGTCAGAGTATTTGCCTCTGCCTGATGTGCCCATAATGCACCCCAGTGCATCGGTACAAATACAGTACCTGGAGTAATAGCTTTGGTGATTTTGGCTGGAAATCTGCTATAACCTCTTCGCGACCTTACTTCTACCCAATCATTATCTGAAATCTCCAATCTCTGAGCATCCTGGGGATGAATTTCCATAAATGGTAGGGGATACATTTTGCGAATTTTTTCAATACGCCCTGTACGGGTTTGAGTGTGCCAATGACCATATAATCGTCCAGTTGTTAAAATGAATGGATAATCAGGATTAGGTGGTTCTGCTAGTCCTTGAGAGTAATATGCTGCAAACCTCGCCCTGCCATCGGGAGTATTAAATCGAAAGTCAGTATACAGACGCTCCTGAGATACGCCACTACTATCAGGACAAGGCCATTGAGTCGGACCTTTTTCTTGGAGTCGTTGATAGGTAATGCCTGTCATATCACAGGGGCGATCCCGTGTCAATTCCAAAAACTCAGCTCTGACAGCTTCCGAGTCAGCAAAATTAAAGTGATTTGTAAATCCTAAACGGCGACCTACCTCGGCAAAGATTTCCCAATCTGCTTTAGCTTCTCTGAGAGGTTCACGAAATGCCGGACACAAAGTCACCACTCGCTCCGAATTTGTCATAGTGCCTGTTTTTTCTCCCCACTGAGCTGCCGGTAATAATAGGTGAGCATATTCAGCTGTTTCGGTGGGATAATAAGCATCTTGATAAATAGTAAAAGGCGATCGCAACAAAGCAGCCTTAGTCCGTTTTAAATCAGGCATACTCACAGCAGGATTAGTGGCCGCAATCCACAAACAACCAATTTCTTTGCGTTCCAAAGCCATAATCATTTCCCAAGCACTGCGACCAGGTACATCAGAAATTTTTCCGGGAGTTAGTTCCCACAATTTTTCAACCTCAGCACGATGTTGAGAATTTTTTACCATTCGATAACCAGGCAAAAGATGAGCTAGTCCACCTGCTTCCCTTCCACCCATGGCATTTGGTTGACCAGTAAGAGAAAACGGACCTGTGCCTGGTTTGCCTATATCACCTGTCATTAAATGAAGATTAATTAAGGTTCGCACTTTTGCTGTACCCTCTGATGACTGATTCATCCCCATTGACCACAAAGATAAAACTCTCTCGGATTTTCCCCAATAACGAGCGGCTGTTTCCAACTCATCCAAGCGAATTCCACAATGACGTGCTACCAGCCCCGGTGGATACTGACGAATGATATTTACGTATTCAGGGAAGCCCTTCGTACACTCATCTATAAACATTGCATCCAGTAAACCCCACTGTATGAGCAGATTAGCTATACCATTAAGTAAGTCAATATCTGTACCTGGTCGAATTGCCAAATGTAGGTCTGCTACTTCTGCGGTTTTGGTACGACGGGGGTCTACCACAATCATTTTGACTTTTTTATTTCTTTTTTTAGATGCCCGGAGACGGTTAAAGATAATAGGATGACATTCGGCTGTATTAGTACCTATTAAAAATGCACAGTCTGTCTTTTCTAAGTCATCGTAGCAACAAGGAGGACCATCAGACCCAAAACTTTGAATGTATCCAGATACTGCTGAAGACATACAGAGGCGAGAGTTGGCATCAAAGTTGTTAGTTCCCAGACATCCTTTAAGCAACTTTTGAGCAACGTAATAGTCTTCTGTTTGGAACTGACCAGACCCATACATACAAATTGCATCTGGTCCCTGAGAAAAACGTACTTTTTGAATTTGGTTAACAATGCGCCGAAAGGCTTCTTCCCAAGTAACACGACGAAAAGCTTCATCTAGGGTATTGCGCATCATTGGATACTTAAGGCGACTTTTATCCAATGCTTCGCCAACGGTAGCACCTTTGAGACAAACTTTGCCTTGACTTGATGGATGAGAGCGATCGCCCCGTACTTGCCAAGTTGGATTACCTTTACTATCGCGATTTGTTACTTTTCCTGGGGTTGCTGGTGGTGATACTTCTAATCCGCAGCCTACGCCACAATAAGGGCAAGCAGTTTTTGTAGTTTTCATAGTGCACTTAATTTTTTGGAAACTTACTAATAGTACTTACAAATTTTCTGGGGTAAAAAATACCTCAAGGGTGCAGCATAACCGAGAAAATGTCAGTAAATACAAGGCAATAAAAATCGCTAAAACCCATTTTTATTAAGGCTTTTCAATCTTATTCCTCAGCGAATAAGGTATGAGATTCTATCTGTACTTCCTCTTCTCCCTCATGGTGTTCAGCAAATGAACCTTCTGGCTCTTTGAGAAAGAATGCACAGATGAAAGCAACGATCATTGATGTCACACCAATAACTTCAAAGAAAATCTTGTCACCAATAGCACCTTCAGGCAGGAAACTATACAAAGTCAGATATAAGACTGCTCCTACGTTACCATAAGCACCTACATTACCTGCTATTTGACCAGTCACTCGCCGTTTTATTAGGGGAACTATGGCAAAAGTGGAACCTTCTGCAGCTTGAACAAAGAAAGAACAAAGCATCGTTAGCAACACCGCTGCAGGCAACCACCAACTTCCTTTAACGTTACCCATTGTCAAATAGCCGATCGCCATCCCTACAGTCAATACTGTCATTGTTAATTTACGACTACCTAACTTATCAGAAATTAAACCACCACCAGGACGAGATACCAAGTTCATAAAAGCATAACTAGCAGCAATCATTCCTGCCATTGTCTTACTAAGACCAAAAGTATTTTCAAAGAAAGCAGGCAGCATAGAAACTACTGCTAATTCAGAACCAAAATTCACAAAATAAGTTAACTCTAAAATTGCTACCTGAGAGAATTTATAGCGATCGCTAGGGGGATAGTGTTTTTCTTGAGCAATTAACTCTTTGTTGGTTATCCAACAGTTATAAGTTTGGAAAGCGTATAAACCTAATAGCACTAGCCAGACAATATAAAGTTGACTTGTGGATAAGAAACCTACTTTACTTAAACGCCAACCTAACAAACACAGAACTCCTGTTAAAGGAATGTTCATCAAAACCAAAAAAAGGAAATCTTTTGGGGTAGTAACTTCTAAGCCTCTGGCACATTTCGGTTTTTGATATGTTTTACCAGGAGGAGTGTCTAGAACATTAAAGAAGTAAAACACACCATAGAGTGCAGCAATAATACCTGTCAGAGCGATCGATACCCGCCAATTTAAGACATCGCCTGAACCAAAAGTTAACCAAGCCGCTATAGTTGGGAGTGTAAAGGCAGCGCCAGCAGAACCAAAGTTACCCCAACCGCCATAAATACCTTCTGCCAAACCTATTTCTTTAGGGGGAAACCACTCTGCTACCATGCGGATACCAATCACGAAACCACCACCTACAATACTTAATGCCAAACGACTGATTACCAAATGGCTAAAGTTTTGGGCTAAAGCAAAGCCAATACAGGGAATGGCTGCATACATGAGCAAGAGTGAATAGGTGATTCTTGGTCCGTATTTATCTAGTAGCATTCCGATGATAATTCGGGCAGGTACTGTGAGTGCTACATTACAGATGGCAATAGTTCTGATTTGAGAAGTTTCTAAACCTAAGTCTTCTTTTAGTGCTGTTGCTAATGGTGCTAAGTTAAACCAAACAACAAAGGAGAGAAAAAAAGCAAACCAGGTTAAATGGAGAATGCGGTAACGACCGCGAAAAGACCAGAGTTTTGTTAACATACTTTTATTGATAATTGCAGAAATGGTCCAAAGCTATGTTATAGCTGAAATGCCCCCATGAAATCAAAATGAAAATGCTTTTTGAGTAGGTCTGGTTGTTAATATTATTTCTATTATTTTTTGTTTATTAACAACTTTTTCTAATGTCTACTGTACTAATACCATATACAATATCATCTTTTTCTTACCTTATCAATAACACTGTCATCTATTTTATTCTATTTTTTTAATTTTTTCCAGTGTTGATGATATGTTGATATTTTCGCTTTTTAATTGACGCAGTATAACCAAAGGAAAATTTGGAGCATGGCCTTAGCCATAACCTATCCTTTACATCAAGCAGGATGGTACTACTGGGTAAGAATTGAATAACTCTCTGTGTACTCGTTCAATAACTTTGAGCACAGACTTATTTTGGTTGAGCAGCAAAATTTTTAATTAGCAAACTCCGCAATATTGGCTTGAGGTCTTCACAAGGAATACTTTTTTGAACACAACTGCCAAGTTGAGCATCTTTACCAACTTTCCCACCCATATATAGATTAACACCATCGACCATTTTCCCGTTTTTGCGAACTTTAGTGCCCATCAGACCAATGTCTGCAACCTGTGGTTGTCCGCAAGAGTTGGGGCAACCAGTCCAATGAATGCGTACTGGTTTTGGTATTGATAGTTCCGTTTCTAGTTCTTTTGCTATTGCTAAGGCGCGATTTTTAGTTTCTATCAAGGCAAAGTTACAAAATTGTGATCCTGTACAAGAAACTACAGCTCTAGTTAGTGGTTGAGGCTCAAAAGAAAATTTTTTCAGGAGGGGTTCACTTCTAAATGTTTCCAGCCGAGAATCAGGAACATTAGGAATGATGACATTTTGTTCTACCGTCAAACGGATTTCTCCATTGCCATAAACTTCAGCCAAACGAGCTAGGTCAAACATATCGACAGCATATAATCTGCCAACAGGAATATTTAACCCAATGTAGTTTAACCCTGGTTGTTTTTGTTTGTAAATGCCAATGTGGTCACGCTTTTCCCAGAGAATTTCATCTTTGAGGGCTTCTGTTTCTAGAGTTAGCCCTATTTGTTTCTCAACTTGTGAGCGGAACTTTGTGAGCCCCCACTCGTCAATAAGCCACATTAACCTTGATTTTTGCCGATTTTCCCGGAGTCCGTAATCACGATATACTTCTAAGATAGCTCGACAAAGGGCAATGACTTGATTGGGTTCTACCCAAGCATTTAGAGGTATAGCGGCTTCGCACCGTTTGGCGGAAAAGAAGCCACCTACCAGAACGTTGAAGCCAAATTTATCATTTTTGTAGGCTGGAATAAATGCAATATCGTTGATTTCGGCGTGGACTGAATTATCACGACATCCGGCGATCGCTATATTGAATTTTCTTGGTAAATTAGTAAACTCAAAGTTGCCTTTATTGTTGTCAGTAATCATGTCTTGGACTTGCTTGATTAACTCACGGGTATCGTATAGTTCGGTAGCATCAATGCCAGCAACTGGGGAACCTGTGATATTTCGCACATTATCCATGCCAGATTGAACACTGGTTAAGCCAACTTTTTCAAGTCTATTGAAAATGTCTGGAATGTCTTCAATTGCAATTCCTCGCAGTTGTAAATTTTGTCGGGTGGTAATGTCGGCATTGCCATCATCGCCGTAGCGTTGGACTATTCCTGCCAAGACTCGCATTTGTTGACTTGAGAGCATTCCATTAGGCATACGCATCCGTAACATAAATTTGCCTGGAGTTACAGGTCTAAAGAATACACCCAACCATTTAAGTCTGTGGTTGCGGTCTGTTTTGTCTATTGCTTCCCAACCTATTTTAGCAAAATGTTCTATTTCTGTTTTTACTGCTAGACCATCTTTTTCTGCCTTAAATTTATCAAAACTATTTAGTTTCATTTTGCGCTGTATAGTCTCAGTCATCTACTTTTCCTTGATTTATATATTTTCTATGTCTAATTTTTAGTGAATTGTTTGTTTTTTTAAGATCTTTACTAGAAGAAAAAACTTTTTTAAAAGATTAAATGTTCTGAATACATATTATGTTGAACTAATTTTATTTGAATTTCTTGATTTATCAATTTAAAGGAAAGGAAATAAAGAATTCGTAGCTTATATAACAAAATAGAGTCTTTTATGACATTTATGCATTGTTAAAATGCATTTATTACATAAAAGACTCTACTATATAAAAATACAGGGATGAGGGTAACAATATCTGGGCGTTGGTAATTTTGGCGCCTGATTCTCATTTAATGGCGCTCCCCTAACTATTCACTGAAAAAAAATTATGTTTGGCCAAACTTAGATTTTATGTTGATTCACCAACGCCAATATTTGTATTGATAAGTAAAACTTTACAAAGTAATAAGCTAATTTAAAGATTTATATTATAGCCCTTGTAATAAAAACCTTAAGTGAGTTGAATTATTGTTCAAGTTATTCTCTAAATAATATTATGAACTGGAGTGTAGACTTTATTCTTGGTGCCTGAAAACTTAACCACAGGAAACTGGAGTGAGAGAAGCCTACCTTCAGGGAAACTATTTCTTTTGTAATATTGTCAGGAATTTTCAGTCAATTATCTACAGGTTTTACTATAAGGTAATTTTAATTATGCTCTGGAAAGATATTTTAAATAGTTTGGATAAATTTAAAATATTCAAACTTGCCAAAAAAGAAAAATAATCAACTGATTACGAAAACATCTACACCTCTTATATTTATTGCCCAAGGTTTCTAAGTTCCAAGTTTTCAAAACTTTTTGAGAAGATGATTTAAATGCCCCAAAATTTAGTCTAAGCTCCAATCTAAAAAAACTTACTTTTATTAATTGATACCAAAGAATTAATGTCAATAAATTATATTATAAAATTTACTGGATAATTATCAGCAGTCAAACTAATAGCTAATAACTAAAATGAGTAATTCAATCAAAAAATTTAGAGAATTTGAATATAATGCGTGGCAAAAATCTGTAGACCAATACGATAGTTCTTTTGCTTCTCTAACTAATCAAATGATTCAACCACTTCTGAATGCTGTCAACGCCAAAAAAGGAAACAAAATACTTGATATTGCTACTGGACCTGGTTATGTAGCTACAGATGCTGCTAAACGTGAATGTAATGTAATTGGATTAGATTTTTCTGATGGGATGTTAAATAAGGCTAAACAACTTAATCCTGACCTAGAATTTATTCAAGGAGGAGCTGAATTTTTACCTTTTGAAAATGAAGAGTTTGATGCTGTTGTGATGAATTTTGGTATTTTACATTTGGCTGAACCTCAAAAGGCAATCAATGAAGCATTTAGAGTTTTGCGTTATGCAGGAAAATTTGCTTTTACTGCTTGGGATATAATGGATAAATGTATTGGTATGAAGCTAGTTTATGAAGTAGTTAAAGCTCATGGAAATTTAGAAGTATCTTTGCCTGAAGGGCCTCCATTTTTTTATTTTAGTGAAGAGCAAAACTGTATTTATGGATTAAAAAATGCTGGCTTTTCTAGTCCTTTAGTAAGTAAATTTTCTTTGGCCTGGGAGTTAGCAAATGCTGATGAATGGTTTGATGCTTTCTATAAAGGTGCTCCTAGAACAGGTGCTTTACTTCGGAGTCAAGCTCAGGAAAATATTGCAGATATTAAAGCAGCTTTTCATCAAATATCACAACCTTATGTTGATAAAAATACATTAATTTTACCTATGTCTGCGTTAGTGGCATCAGGAACAAAAATGTGACTAATAATGTGACTAATATAACTCTAGGTATAAGTCATCAACTACAAGTAAAAACTCGAGGTTAACAATATTATAGCCTATATTTTTGCAGACATAATGTAGTCTTAAATAAATAGTTTCTGAGTTATAAGTTAGAAGAAAATTATAATGGTAAACATGAAATAAAAAATTAAGTAAGTATTTATGCTAAATCTTTTTCTAAGAAATTTTAACAGCATAAATACTTACCAAATTACCAATTTTAAAATGACAAGTTTCTGTGCCAAACATGGTTTCTAGGAACACTCTTGAATGACACATCTAAAATGCTGCAATAAGGGTAAATAGGGTCTAGTAAACGGAGGAATATCCCAAAAAATAACCCAAAAACAATAAAGCTTTGTTGAGTATAAATTTGTTATACACAAGTTCTGACCTTTGAGTTATGGCTTGAGCTCAACCATTGCTGAAATACTTCAAACCTACCATCATCAGGATGAAAAATTCGATAAATTCGCAATCGTTTTTTATGGTGAGTTTCTGTTCGTAAACATTCCAAACTATAGCCAATTTTCTCCAAAAAACGCCTAACAATTATAATGGGGCTAGAGTTAGCAGCTAATCCTATTCCTAATATAGTTTTAATTTCTGTTCGGTTTGACAAAGCTGTTTTTCCTAATAATTGTAAATCTGGGTCTATATTTTTCAACTCTCGTTTTTTATCCTTCAATAATGAAGGTATTTTTAATAATTCTATTACTCCAATAATTGCACCTAATAAAGAGTCATTAAAATCAGGAATAAAAATATTACCTTTACCTAACTCCAACAATTTTTTTACTACTTCCCCATCCCGGGCTGGTAAATACGGTCGCCCTACTGTCATAAAATAATGTAATTGCAACTGTTGGTACCACCCCCGATCATCTTTCTGAACTAATTCAGCAGTTATGGGAATACTATAACGTAACATCAACTCAAATTTACGTTGTTCTCGTTGTTGTTGAATTGGTTTTGATAATCTTTTTGTGAGTTTTTGATACTCAAATAAACTAATACTTTTCGCAGTAGCGATCGCCTCACATTCTGTCTGATAGTTTTGCTTAATTACAATAGCTATAGCTTCCTGCAAAGTATTAATTTCTTCAGGAGTTTCTGATGATTTTTTTTCTTCTAAATTTTCAGGTAAAGCTTCTGCAGAAACTTCTATGATCTGCTGTCCTTCTATTCGTAAAAATTCTAAAACTGACTCTCTATATTGATTCATTCCAGCATTAAAGCGGACCGCCATTTTTGCCCAACACAAAAAAGATTCTGCCTGAAAACCTACTTCCAAATCATCTAAACTATCAAAATCAGATTGTTGTAATAACCGAATATTTAATTGAGTCAAACGTTGCTCAGAATTGAGCAAAGAAGTTATAGAAGTAGAACCATTACCTACCTGATTAAAACCACAATTAGCTACCCACAAATATCTAGGAATATTCTCACGAACTCTACCCAAAGATTGACAAACAGAAGTGGCTCCCTGCACCCCCTGAGCAATTGCCCAAACTGAAGTAAAATGCCCTTGAACATCAATACTAACTCCAGTTTCAATTGAGGGAGAAGCTAAAACAATATCATACTTTAGTAATACTTGATTTAATGACTTAATACAACCATAAGCAGGATGATTTACTTCTGCTAAAGATTCTGAATCTATTCTCAGAATTTTTAATTTGGGAAACTGTTTTTTCAGATAAGCTTCTAAGGCACGAGTCCCCCATTTACTTGTCAGTTTTTGCGCTGATAAACAAACTATTGGTTTGCCACCTTCACGAATATGTTTTTGTAAATCTGCTATTAATCTTTTGGGAGTTGTTTCTGGGTAATTAAAAATTTTCCAAGCTTCTTTTTCTCCAGGTAACCAATCATTTTGAACAATGAAAGGTTCTAATTTTACTCCTGCTAAAGCTTGTAAATAATCTATAGAAATATCGCTGAGGTCAGCATCAGCTATAAATACTTTACCTGCACCCCCTAAAATATTTTGCATTAACGCTTTAAAACATCTGAGAATTTTTACTCTACTTTTCCTACAAGTATTAGAATTTAAAGCATGCCAAATTACTTGCTCAATTTCATCAATAATTACTATTCCATCTGACCAAGTTTCTGGATTAAAGTTAGCTTGGGAATTAGGATGTAAAGAGTCAATACATAACCCTAAACCTAATAATTTATCTGGGGATTTTGAGTTAACTTCTGTAATATATTTTAATCCAAAACGTTGACATAATTCCTGTACTAATTGTACCCGATGCCCGATAACTAAAACTTTTTGATTACGAGCTACAGCTTCAGAAACTATTTTTTCTAAAAACTTAGTTTTTCCAGTTCCTTTAGCAGATTTTATTCCTATAAGTTTAGCGGGAAAATTTATACTATAATCTAAATCAATGTCGTCTAATTTATGTAAGTTATTGTTATTATTGTCTATAGAATTAAATATATTTTGTTCTGAAAGATAGCGACTATTAACTCTCAAATTTACCGGATATGTGAGACGAATAAATGATTTAGCTTTCCAAAGTTCTAAAGGTAATGCCTTTTTATAAGCTTCATCAAAAACATTTTTTCCATGATTAGCGATTAAATTATCTACTCCTTTACCTAATTCTGGATTCCAGGAAATTACTTTAACTTTACATCCCTTTTTTATGAGTAAATATCCAGTTTTTCTAATGGCAGCATTAACATTTTTAATAGTTTTAGCTTTAGTATCTTGGTCAAATGCAATATAAATTTCTCGAGTATTATTAATCAGCTTTTCTAACTGGGGAATTAAATGTTGTTTACCAATACGGTTACCATATTCATCTCTCAAAACTCGGTATCCACCAAATACTCCTGGTAAGGCAATAGCTACATAGGATGCTGTTAATAAAGCTCCTGCTTTTTTTGCCCCTTCAGTAATACATAAAGGTATTTGAGGATGGGCGATAAACCACTGCCAAAAACCAAAGTCTGGTTGATTATTATCAATATCTTCTGGCAAAATTGTTAATTGATAATGACTCGCTATTTTATGCCATAAATGTAGGGGAATTTTTAGAGCAAATAAACTAGTAGGAGTTTTGGGAGGGTGCTCATATTTAATTATTTTTTTTTCGTCGTAACTATGACGTGGTTGACTAGGTTTAAAACAACCCCAAAAATCTTCTTCTCCTGATAATAAATCAATTCCAGAACACCACCACCCACCTTCTTCAATATGTTGGTATCGGTTTAATATTTCGCTTGTGACTCGACCATCATTTCGTCGAGGAATAGCATCAGAATAAAATAAAAATTCATAAGCTCGTTGTCCTTCTAATGGGACAACGTTAAGGTGGATTAATTGGTCATCAACACAGCTATTAGTCCATTCTCGGAAATAACTAATTTGTGGTTCAGTATTAGGGCTCATCGAATAATGCATTCTACCTATAGTGACAGATTTTAATTGTATTATAAAAACACACTATATGTAGGTAAAATTTTCTTTAGCATTAACAACCTAATTATACAGTTATTTAGTTTTTTTAATATATTTTAATTATATCATACTTTAAAGTTTTATAAAATTGTTATTTTTCTAAAATTGAAAATTCTTACAAGTAATTGGTTATGAATATTATTAAATATTTCAAATTTCAAATTTACTATATAAATTTGCCTATTTACTTACAAAAATATTAAACATTTATAATCTAGCTTAAGCATTCAGCTATTAGCATTTACTCTGAGATTTAAAACTAATGAAGCTGATAGTTTATAGTTAAACTCTGAGTACTTATAACCTAGTAATACGAAAAGTAAGAAAATATCACAAGTAGTTTCAAACATACAGTCCTTTCCATAAAAGTTAAGCTCAATAATTGGAATCATAAACTTTGAGCAAATTAGAACTTATTCTACTTACTATTATCCTGTACTAATTAGTCGTGCAAAGTGCTATATATGTGAAATAATTTGGTAAAATTACAGTAGTATTAAAAAATGTATCCTATATAAACCTATAAATGGATGAGTTCTCTCAGATCAGGGGTAAGAGCAGAGTTGATTTTTAAGCTTTATGAAGCTTTATAAGTTATAGGGATTATCCTCTGAATATATGAGTAGGTTGTAGGAAATGAGGTCCAGATTACAAAAGTCTACCACTCTACCTAAATCTACCACCTTCTTATTAATTAATAACATTGACTATTAACTTAAAAACTACAAACTTTTTCAATTACTTTAACCTAATTATTATTAGCCAATTATGGAAGCAATTTCGGTAATTATCAACAATATCACAACTATCAAAATTATGAATATACCAGTCATAACAATACTTTTTATATGCCTGGTACTAATAACAACATTAGTCTTCAAAAGATTATTAAGCATAATTGTAATTAAACGAATTGAGGCTTTAACTAGTAAGACAAAAACAACCCTTGATGATCAATTAATTGCAGTTCTTAAAAAGCCTATTGGATGGTTTATCTATTTACTAGGATTGTGGATAATACAATTAATATTGACAGATTATATTTCTCCACAATTAAATCAAACAATCACAGGAATTATTAATTTAGCAATAGTAGGTAATTTCGCTCTAATTATCTACCGTATATCTCCAATTTTAGGAGAATTTTTTATAATTTTATCAGCTCAAACAGACACTGAATTGGATGATATTATTAGCCCCTATATTCCGAAACTACTAAGATTAACTGCCATCGTAATATTTGGTTTAAAAGTAGCAGAATTATTACTGGGAGCTTCTGCTACTGCATTACTTGGTTTAATCGGTGGTGCTGGTCTTACATTAGGTCTATTATTTAAGGATTTCGTAGGTGATTGGTTAGCTACTATTATAATTTATAGTGATAGTTTGTATCGCATAGATGATTGGCTTTTATTGCCAAGTGGTCGTTGGGCAGAGGTTAAACATATTGGTATTAGAAGTACAACAATTTATATAGGTTTTGAGGGAGCTACCCTGAAAGTTCCTAACTCTAAAATGATTGATGGTAATATTAAAAATTTATCCCAACAGCCAAATGAAAAGAAGAAAGCAGCTATTGATTTGTATATCAAGATTGATGGAATTTCAGCTAGAAAGATAGCTTATCTTAACGATAAAATTCGAGGAATTCCCAAATCAATTGACCTTTTATATGACTCTTGTGTCGTGAGATTTAATGGATTAGAAAAAAATGCTCGTGTGATTAGAGTAATTGGATTTACTAATGATTTAGACAATTATTCGAGAGCTTATGACCAATTAAATTTGGCAATATTAGCTTTATTGGAGCAAGAGGAAATAGATTTATTTGATGTGAATATTCTTAGTGATACAGAAACTTATCAAAATTGGCAGTCTAGTCAAAATTAGGTATTGAAGTAGGGAATAAGAACAATGCTTTTTGTGGGATAATTTCTCATCATTTTTATGGCTAGTTATTGTTAGATTTTAGTAAGGAAAAATTCTGAACATATTTATTCCTTTTCTATTCCTTCTCTATTCCTTCTCTCTGAAGCAACTTAATTTATTCCTCACGTAAAATTTGAAGATTTTTAGAGATACAGACATCAGTAAATTATGAATCTCATTCATAGATTAATTTTGTATTATGGGGGTTAGGGAAGTTGAATTTTGACTGGCACGTAGAAATATAGGTAGCTCCTCGGCAAAAATTTCTAACTATTTTGTTTGAGATTTCTCAGATTATTTTTTCTAATTGCTATGAAAGGCGATCGCTACTTTTTAATATCTAAAAATTATAAATATATCTGTTCCCTCTTTATGAATAAATTAAATTTATTCCTTTCGCAAAACCTGAAGATAAAGCCCCACACTTACAGCTAATATTTCTTTGCCATAAAGTTATGAATACCAAGGTTTTTCTGTATCACTTAACTGACTATAACTAATTTTACTTCCCTGGCATTTATAATTTTTTATAAAGCTACCTAAACTTAAACCAGTAAAGTCTTGAAGTTGCTTAATTCTCCTTTCAGGATTAAGTACTAAAATTTATATTTGATATAACCAACCATTATTTAAAAACCTAGTAATTGACAATTGTATTAAGGTGGATAAGTACGACAATAAAAATTTATAAATTATGATTATTTTATTTCTGTAAACATCGGTTTTAAATGCCTAATTTAACCCTAAATAGCCATTTTATTTCCTACTTTAATTAAAGACACAATAGTATCTCGTAGTTCTTGAATAATAAATATAAATTTTACATTTTTGACAAGGTCATAAATATCTGGAAATAACTCTCCCATAATAGGGTATTTTAGGGCAATATTAGTATTATCAGCATAACGCTTTCAAATATTAAAAAAAAAATTATTGGCTAATTCAGCACTAAAATTTATGAGTTATGCTAGTTCGGAAAAATAATATTTACTTTGGCTTTCAAAATTAATTTTACCTATTTACCTTTACTATGAACATTAACTAAATGATATAGATAATCTATTTATTCAATTAATGGATCAACCTTGGTATTGGAGCAAATAATAATTTTTCATAAATGTAGTTTCATAACAAAGATATCCACCAATAAAAAAGTACGTCATATTTAGAAAGAAGAAGGATCATTCCTGAATGCAATTAATTTTTGTGCTAATTTAATAGCTTCATCTTGAGTTAAAATATTCTCTTCAGCTCGTGCAATTTGAATCTCAGTTAAAAGCTGACCAACTATGGGACCTTTAGGTAATTTTAGAGCTGTAATTAAATCATTTCCACTCAATAAAGTTGTGGGATGAGCAACTAGATCATCTGGATTAATATAACGTTCAATTAAACAATTAATTTCCTCCATCGATATTCCTTTTGCCACTGCTACAACTGCTAAAGCAGGAAAATTTTTTCCTATTTGTTGAAAGAAAAAATATTGTTCTCTAACAGACATATGAAGAACTTCTATTTCTGACAGTTTTTCTAAACTTTTAAGAACTGCAATTGTACTTCTAATTTCTGCATTGCTATACTTTAACCGCATTAGTTCAACTTCCGCTTTTTGTGGGTTAGAATTAACTAATATTGCTAATTTAGCAATTGCCAATAAAGACGTTTTGACTGTATTGCGCACCCCACTCCCTAACTCTACTTTTAAAGTAGACCAATTTTTTTGTAATTTTTCTACTACTATCTCTACCTTTTTTCCTATTCCCAAATTTTCTGTTGCTGCAGGAAAATAATCTGAGAGTAAACCATTTTTCCAAGCCTTTTCTATCCAAATCATTCCTTGGGGATGACTCAACAAATAACCTAATTCTGTCTGCACTCTTTCTGTTGCAACTTGAGTAATTAAAGGTGCAAACTCTCGAATAGTTGTTTGAGTTTCTGGGGAAATAATAAAACCTAATTGTGCTGCTTGACGATATGCCCGTAATAGTCGGAGAGGATCCTCTTTAAGATTCTCAGATTTTACCATTCTAATAATACCGTCTTGCAAATCTTTTAGAGCATTAAATAAATCTATCAATTCATTAGTAAAAGGATTATAAGCAATAGCATTTATAGTAAAATCTCGTCGCCATAAATCTTCCTTCAAACTATTACCTTCAATCTCAGCAAAATCAACTGTAGTTCCTTTAAATACTACCCTAGCAATTTTTCTTTCCGCATCCAAAACCACAAAACCAGCTTGATATTCCTTAGCAATATTTCTAGCAATACTAACTGCTTGGTCAAGGATAATAAAGTCTAAATCTAAATATGTAGTCTTCCGTTTCAGTAAAGCATCTCGCACTGAACCACCCACTAAGTAAACATTTTGGGGCAGCATTTTTGCCTCAAATGGCCAATTTTCTGGTGATAAAGCAGACAGGGAATTTATCAACATTGCCACAAAAATAAAATGAATTTCTTTGCAGTTAAACTTTTATAGGACTTTTCCAGAAACCAGGTTATGAGATAAAATTTTTCATGGCATGCGAAAAACAATAATTAGGACAATTAACCCGGTTTCTCGTTTAGGTATATAAATCCCATTTTACCTAGGTTAAAGTTAACATGATCTCTGAAAAAAGTATATTTTTTATCAGTATAAAAACCACTTTTTCTCTTGGACAAGATTTTATAAATTCCAGATCAAATTAATTTAGGTTAAAATATAAACTTATCAAACCATTAAGATCGAAAATTATTGTATCAATTAAGATTAAACTTAACAAAAAAAACAAGGTTTCAAGCCTCCCTTTTTCAGGGGATGAAAAGAATAAACTTCAGTGTTTCAAAACCCTGGCTTCATTCAGAAGTACTGATAACTATTAACTGATAACTAAAATGACCATCAATGAGGTATTTAAAAATGTGTATTTGTGTGAACTGCCACTATGTGGATCAGTGTGTGACTTATCATGCTGTAGAAACTCAGCACGAACAACTTCATTTAACAGAAAATCCAGATTTTGACCCAGTTGAACCTACTATAAATGTTAATATTCGTCCCAAACAAAACGAAATTGAGATGGAATGGGATGTTGTCGGTTGTGAAAGTTTTCTAGAAGAAATGGGCAAATGGGCAAAATTAAGACCTGGTGAACTTATCCCTACCTGAATTCAACCTAAAATGAAATAAGTTAATAAGTATACAGGTATCTTGCCTACCATAACTATACTTCACCTAATAGAAATAGCTTAATTTTTGCTACCCATAATTGATAGGGAGATGGGAATATTAATAAGTACAGAACTACGCAAATAGATTAGCATATTTATAAATGCTGAAACTAATTTAGGAATAACTTCTGATTTCTGAATTGGGGTTAGTGCCATAAAATTATCTACAGTAATAATTTGACTTCACCCCTTCTCACTTTATGACTTTAGCTATAACTTTCTTACTAAAAAATAAATCACCATTCCTCCTCTTTTCTTCTTCTTTATAACTTCTTATTTCTGCCTTCAAACAAATGACAAATACGGAAAAAAAATATGGTTTAGCAATTCATACTACCAGTCCAGAGTTAGGTTTAGCTATTAGTAACTTTGATGAATATACTCGCTCTCAAACTTGGAACTTAGGGCGAGATTTATCTAATAACCTACATCAAAAATTACAAGAGTTTATACTACCTCAAATATGGCAAGATTTAAGCTTTATTACTGTTGCTAAAGGTCCGGGAAGTTTCACAGGTACTCGTATTGGTGTAGTCACAGCTAGAACTTTAGCTCAACAATTAAATATACCACTATTTGCCATTTCAACTTTGGCAACTATAGCTTGGTCATATAAACAAAAAAGTCATAATTTATTCCTACAAATGCATGCTCAAAGAGGGCAATTATTTACAGCTATTTATCAGGTAGAAGAAATGGGTATAAATCCTATTTCAGGAGATACACTAATGAATCCGCTAGTATGGGAAAAAATGTTAGTAGACTGGGACAATTCTTATCATTTAATCCAGGTTAAAAATAGCTTGGGAAAATATGTTGTAAGTTTATTAGAATTAGCTCATTTAGAATGGCAAAAAGGAAACAGACCACATTGGTCAGAAGCATTACCTTTTTATGGACAAAGTCCTGTAGAGAAATATCCTCTGTAAAATAGTATTTAGAACAGAGAAAGACTTGATTTTTACAAGATTGATTTATTTTTTTTTGTTCTTCTAATATTAATTGATCCTATACTTGAATATTTTGTTCATGAGTGCAGTTAATAATTTGGACTTGGGACAAAAGGAAAATAGTTAGGGTCAATATTACACTAACTAAACATGAGAATTATTTCCCTGTCTCAAGTGAATTTAATCACCAAAAAATGACAATAATTAAAAGTTGTCACCTACTCCTAAAAAACTTTTTGTTGTTTTTTGGATTTTTTTACCTTTGATGATAACTTGATGGGGAGTTCGTAGTAAGGATGATTATAAGATGCTATTTTTGAATAGACTATGAGTATTTGATGAGAAGGTATTTAGTAGTTATATGAGTTTTTTTTCTTGTACTAAGTCCATTATATAGGTTTTTTCTCCAGCATAAGAAATCCTTGACTATTTTAATTTTTTTCTTGATTTTTGATTAGTATTAACTCATTGAATAGATAAATATATGATTGCAAAAAAGGTTGTTATGTTCACTATAATAAATACATAAAAAATCTGTTAAACTAAATTTTAAACTAGCCTTATAGGGAAACAAATCAAGAGCTTAATTTATAAAGTAAGAGCAAAAAAATTACTACCATTGAACAAGAGGGATAGGTCAATTATCCTAAAGTGTATCTCATTCTTTATTAAGTCAATATCAATCAAAAACTTTACTATTATTATTAATTAAAATCTAGATATACTATTTTTAATCAGGCTACTGATCATCAGAAAAAAAATCAATATAAATATTTAGGAAAAGCTGGTAGTGAAGCTCATATTGATACAGTCAAAAAAATAGATCTAAGGAATTTTATTGATTAGTTAAAGATGATAGTTTATTTCCTTTAATAAGGTTATTTGAACATTTTTTGGTGGAAGAATTGAAGCAGACCAATGATGATCCTTTTTAAGATTCTCAAAACGTTGATAAATAAACATTATCTTTGGTTTAACTCTGCCTTTAAACTCTATCGTAGTTAGTTTAATATTTACCATAACTATTTTTATTTTTTTCTAAATTCCAATAATAATAATTAATGACACTTATATTGATTAGTTGGTTTTTATGACATTTTTGAATAAAAATCAAAGTTATATATAATAAGTATAAAAAAACTTAGCCATATTAATATTTGTGGACCGACTCCAAGCTTATTCACAGAGTTTATTTGAGGTGAATTTATATTTTGTTACATAGCGACAAATTTTAACACCGACCTACTTAAGCTATTTTAACTAACCAATAAATAAAGTATCAAGTTTGTCTATTGCTACAGTTATTGATCTAGTTTTTTCAAGTGAGATATAAATCTATGTTTAGGTTTTTCTAAAAAGTATTGAATGTTAGAAAAAAGTTATTTATATGATACAATTGCAAAAAAGAAAGAAAAGCTAATTGTGAATGATTATGGTAAGAAGCTTTCTGTATATTAGTGAGATATATTTGAAAACCTAACCAGAGAAAAGATTATCTAGTTTAGATAAATTTACATTTTTCAGTTGTGGTTAAAATATATATATTTAATGAACCAAAGTATACGCAGTATGGGGGATTTATTTCAAAGACTAAACTATCAAGGAATAAACCTAAAAATATCAAATTTAATGATTGCTATTTCAAAAAGAAATTCGCTAATTTTTCAAGAAATAATTATCAAGCGAAAAAACAATTAAATAATCAAATAAGGAGTAGCATAAAGTCTAAGATTATTTCTAATTAATTCAATAATAATTGGGTTAACAAGTAAACTACTATCGAGTCAAGGATACCATCCGGGAAAGTTTTTTTTGTAGACAATATAGTTGGACAGCAGAAGTAGGAATAATAGCCATTCATTTTGGGCAAAGACATGACGATACATAAGTATTTAAAACTATAGAGACAATTCCCAAAAATGGAGTAGGAGTAATGGATAGGGGATGTGCTTCAAAAGAATAAAATTAAGATATGTCCTCACACCGAACCCCAATGTTTAATTAGTGCAGATACCAGCACCTCAAAGTTAGCTGACAAACAAAGAAAAAAGCCACAAAGAAGGTAAAAATAAAATTAGTTATTCTAAAGTATTAAGTATTGTGTTGTACTCGTACTACCTACTCAAAATTTGATTCTACTCTACCGTTATTTGAGATGGCATTATTTTGTATTTAGATCTAGCTCTACCAAAATTAATAGTTATAAAAAAAATATATTAATAAAGTAGTAAATGGAACTAAATAGTCTTAGGGAATTTTTGGTATTTTTACCGAAAAATTTGATTTAAAGCCTCCCCTGTCTATCCGTTGACTTTTCAGATAAAATCTGGTTATTATAAAGTAGGTATTTAAGTACCCAAATTATTATAAGGCAAGAGTTTTGAGTTTTATGAATATCTCCCCATTAAAGCAGACTTAATATTAGTTTTTTTTAAAATAAATCTGTTATTATGTTATTAATTGATTAGTCGCAGGCAGGTAGTCTATTTCCAAATTATAACCACTATTTTATAGTCTTTAAATATTGCTAGGAATTACACGGGTACAATAGATACAGTGTACATTCTGGGGTTGAGTATTTTCAATTATGGCCCCTTTTTTTTCTGAATAGAAACTATCTTTAATACCAGTTATTTTAAGTAGTAATTATAGAAAAAATTATGAAAAATATGGTTTAATTTTATTGAATAAATTAAATGAAAAATCTAATTATTAAACAATAAAAAAATATCTAAATATAGAGAATATTAATTTTAACTATATTGATTACTGTCAATACTTATTTGCTGATTTTTTTTAAGCTAACTATACTATAAAAAAATCAGAAAACTCCAATCTAAAAGATTAGCCATGATGCAATAATCATTATTTCAAAATAGTAACTTTAAGCTTTCTATATTTATGACAAAATGTCAAAAAAAATTGTGACCGAAACAGAAGGATATCTGATTTTGATGACATAATTATTAACAAAAAACTTGCTCCCTGATTGAGAGGGTCGCTTCTCTGAAAGAGGTACTTTTCGGCAGACAATATAGTAGTAATTAATATTAATTAATTTAGGTATAGGAGTAATTAGCTGTGTCTATTTTTATCCTCAAAGATAATAATTATAGATTATTAGTAATGGCATTGATGACCTAGATGCTGAAAAAAACCTGAGGAGAGACTATGTTAAATAAATTATTGAATATAGCTATAAACAAAAAAAATACTATTTACAACTGTATTAATGGATAGTTGGTATTTAAAAAAAAGGTTAATGGCATTGAGAGATAACTTAAGAAAAATTTATTATTTCCATTAAAAATAAATCTAGTACGTTGATGATACTAACAATGTAGAAAAATATAAAAATATTGAATAGTTAAATTGGGTTGAGTCAGATAAAATATCAGGCAAAATAATTAAGATTAAAGGAATTCCTTCGGGAGCAAAAAGTAAAACTCCTTATGAGAAAATTTTTATTCCAACTTCAGGAGAATATATTGCAAGTAATGACTTAAGCCAATCATCACACTTATGCCCTCTGAGTTTGAGTTTCAAATCATATGAAAAATTGAAGATATAAATTGACAAATAAAGCAATTAAATAGTTAAAAAAATTGGTATATTTTTTATTTTACTTTCTCTGTTATGCTCGAAAACAATAATTGATTAGCTTTGATATTTGTACAGCTTTATATCGGTCAATTAAATATAATAAATAATATTTATAATGTTATTAGTTGAAATGAACTTAATTTTTTTATATAAGGTCTTGAATAACGCTCAATATATTCACTTTTGATTCTTTTTTGTTTGTAATTATCAACCATTTTTATCATATTTTTAACTGTTTTAAAAGTTGTTTATAATAAATAAATAATTATTCTAGGGTAGGGGGTGTATTTCTCGCGCCTTACCCTCATCAATTCTCAATAAACATTTTTTAATGTTGAAGCATTTTTCAGTTACCGATAGCAAAATTAATGCTCTATATAGCTTTCAGCTAGCTTTTCATTCCCTAAGGATAAAAATAATCAAAACTGAATAGTATATAGCAATTCTAAATTAGGTTGTAAAAATTCAAAAACTAGACTAGAAATAAATTCCAAAACTCTTGCCTATTAAGCCAATTTATATTGACAAAAAGTGGCAATATTCTGCAGAATGTAAAAATAGGATTGCTATATTTATGACAATAAATTAGCTCAAATTGATGTTACTCATAAATTATAATTTTCTTTTAATTTTACGACAAATCTCTTATAGGCTTTTTAACCTGTCTAAAGTGTACAATTTTTTTTAATTTTAAGGCATAGGAAACATAAAAAATATCATATCCATTAGTATGAGATATGAGGTATACTTAGAAAGGATAACTTGATTAAAAGCTACTCCACGAAGTAAACATTAGTAAGTCTATATTCAGTCCAAATTTAACTACTGGGTGAATAACTAATCTAAATATTATGTGTTCTTAAAATAGACAGGAAACCTAAAATTTTAGCTATCTCCCCTAGGTGATAGAAAAGTGTTTGAATTCAAGCAAAACTGCACTATTAAGAGTATCTAACACGTACAGTAATGTCGCCATTGAATTAATGGTAATACTAAAATCTATTTATACTTAGCCAGGACTACAAGCAACAAGAGGGCTTTTTATAATCTATATCTACCAGCCATGGAACTAGATTTATCTATACAAAATTACACTACTGTATCCCGTCGAATCAAAAAAAATGGACATACTAATGTCAGTAGTACCATTGGGAGCAAAGCAATACACCTGTTAGTAGACTCTACGGTAGTCAAAGTCTATGGTGGGGGAAAGTGGAAAATTAGGCAGCATGGTCTAGGTAAGGGCAAGTTATATCTAGGTGTCAATTAAGCAACAGGAGAGATGGAAACAGTAGCTGTAATAACCTAAGCAGTGATGTCGCTATGACTACTCCTTTCCTGCTAGAAGATTACCAATTATGTAGTATAAATGTTATAAAGGCCAATTAGAGCAGCAAAACGATAAAACCTTTATCCATATAGAATGGTTCAATTTAGCGATCGCGATCTTAAACACTGAATTACAGCAAAAACTATAATACAAACCCCCAAAAAGAATATTTACCAAAACAATTATTGGTAGTTATGTACACTTTAATCTAGCTAAGCTAAAGTACAAATATGATGCCAATTTTTTTTAGACTTAAAAAAAATGTTTTTTGCTGTTCTTGGCTGGCATTAGCATAATTTCTATGGGCTTTTTGAGCTGATAAATTTAATTCATTTAAAATTTCATATATTCTTGTTGTTTTCAGTTTTACTCCCCATCTTAATTCAATAACATTACTAATAATTTTACCAGCTCCATTTGTTTCTATCTACCACATAATCTCTGGGTAATTCTTCCAGTATCATTATTTTTAATTCCTGTTTCTGCTCTATATTTAATCTTGATGATACTTGGTGAGTGATTAGTTCTATTAAATTCTTTAATCCTCCTTCTAAAAATTTATCTATCCAAGTAGATAAAGTTTGATAATGACAATCTAATAAATCTGATACTTCTGTTCTAGTTTTTCCTTCATACAAGTATTTAATTGCCAATAATCTTTTCCTTAAATATTCTTTTTGACACTTGTAGTACAATTATGACCACAATTCTAAATATAATTGGCGATCGCCTAACCTAAAAGTTCTATTCCCTAAAGATTTAATCATGATTCATCCCTTATTACCTATTATGTAATAACATATATTACATAATAAGTAATTTTCTAACAGAAAGGGAGTAGCATATTTTCAGATTTAGGATTTAATATACTAACTAGAAAAATATAAAAATAGATAAAATTACTCATGCAACTTGTTAACAGTTTACATTTCAATAACCTGCGCGGTGATTTATTGGGTGGTCTGACTGCGGCAATTGTTGCACTACCTCTAGCTTTAGCATTCGGGGTATCTTCCGGTGCTGGAGCAATCACAGGTCTCTACGGTGCCATTTTTGTTGGCTTTTTTGCTGCTCTTTGTGGAGGTACACCCTCACAGATTACCGGTCCGACTGGTCCTATGACCGTACTCATGGCAACGGTTTTTACCACTCTGCTCGCTGATAACCCAGATGCCGGTCTGGAGATGGCATTTACCGTTGTCATGCTCGGCGGAATATTCCAGATACTTTTTGGGGTTCTTCAGCTAGGAAAATATATTGTCCTAATTCCCTACGCTGTAATCTCAGGATTTATGTCCGGAGTCGGTGTAATTATTATCATCATTCAAATCGGCCCGTTTCTCGGTCATCCGGCCTCTGCTAGTGTAGCTCAATCTATCAAGAAAATCCCAGAATTTTTAATTAATCTTAATCCCGCTGCAGTAGGGTTAGGAATTCTCACAATAGTAATTCTTTTATTCACACCACGTAAAGTAACTGCGATTATACCGTCTCCATTGTTAGCATTATTAACTGGAACTTTGATTTCGGTATTCTTCTTGTCAGACAGTAATCTTATACTTATTGGAGAAATCCCTACTGGTTTGCCCAAGCTACACTTACCAGTATTTACCTTCAATCAACTACAAAATATGCTTGTGGATGGTTTGGTACTAGGAACCCTAGGGTCTATTGACTCCCTACTCACCTCTCTGGTTGCTGATAACATTACCCGAAGCAATCATGACTCCGATCACGAATTAATTGGTCAAGGAATTGGAAATATAATGTCTGGATTATTTGGTGGACTACCAGGAGCGGGAGCAACAATGCGGACTGTTGTTAACGTTCATGCTGGTGGAAAAACTCCCTTATCGGGTATTGTCCATTCTATTATTCTATTACTTATCCTTTTGTGGGCTGGAAAGTTGACTGAAGCAATTCCTCAAGCTATCCTCGCAGGTATCTTACTCAAAGTCGGAGTTGATATTATTGACTGGGGATTTCTCAAACGAGCACATAATTTATCACTCAAAGCTGCTGGCATTATGTACAGCGTATTGATACTGACTGTATTCGTTAATCTAGTTACTGCAGTCGCAGTTGGTATATTTATTGCAAATCTCTTGACTGTCAAACGTCTTAGTGATATGCAAATTAATGATATTAAGGCTATAGTTGAACCGAATGATGAAATTCCTTTACGGGATCAAGAAAAACAACTACTTAAGGAATGTCGGGGTCATCTTCTTCTATTACATCTTGGTGGACCAATGAGTTTTGGGGCTGCCAAGGCTCTCTCTAGACACATGGGGATGGTACAACAGTATGATGTTCTTATTCTTGACCTCAGCGATGTTTCCTACCTTGGAATTACTATGTCCCTTGCTCTTGAAAATATGGTTACAGAAGCAAGTCGAAAACATCGTGAGGTGTTTATTGTAGGTGCATCTGGTGGAGTTAAAACTAGACTGGGAAAGTTAAAGATATGGAACTTTGTACCTCGACAGAACCTAGTAGGAACACGCATCAAGGCTTTGCAACAGACACTTAACCTCCTGGTTGAACGAAAAATTTAATACCTAGAGGTTGTTTGTCAACAATTATCAAATTTTTTTAGATCAAATCCGCTAATACTCAACTTGCAAGCGGATTTGGTATTACTTATTTGATAATATTATCAATCCCAGATTGAATACCCTTAGCTCCGTTCTGAATAGGATCATTAATATTAACATCAGAAGTAACTAAGGCCACAGCTTTAACCAATGCTTGCTTGCGATCCATCAACATATTTTCTGAAGGTACAATATTTAAAACTCCTAATTTTTCTAATCGGAGTTTGACACTTCCTGCAGCACCAACTAGGAATACATTACGACCTGTATCAATAGTTTCCTGAATTACATTTTCTATTGCTAGAGCTGAAGTTACACCCATGTGAGGTACTTCGCTCAAGTCTACAATCAAAACTTCATAATTATTTAAATGTGTGTGCTGTCGAGAGATGGCTTTAGAAATACCAAATATCATGGGACCACTTAAATGAAACAGTAAAATTCGACCTTCAGCACGATCTAGTAATTCTTTTTCATCATTGTCTAAAATGATCGCATCATCAGCATCAGTAATAGCTTTAACATCTTCAGATTTTAGCTGAGTCAGGCGATCAATAGTCAAAACATTAGCGATAAATACCCCAATACCTACAGCAGTAATCAAGTCAACAAATACAGTTAAACCAATAACAGCGTACATAATGATCGCCGACTTCCAGGAAATGCGATGAGCACGCTTGAGGAATCCCCAGTCAATAATCTTAATGCCTACCTGGAAGGCAATACCTGCCAAAACAGCCATTGGGATTTGTGCTGTTAAACTGGCAGCTCCCAAAACTACAACCATTAAAATGACAGCACGGGTGATACTAGATAGAGCAGTGCGAGCTCCTGTATTAATATTGACTACAGTACCCATAGTCGCACCAGCACCTGGAATACCGCCAAATAAACCAGAAGCTAGGTTCCCTAAACCTTGACCAATTAATTCTTTATCAGAGTCGTGTTGAGTACGAGTTAAACTGTCAGCTACCACAGAAGTAAGAAGAGCATCAATACAACCCAGCATTGCTAATACTATAGCATCAACTACCATTAACTGTAACTGACCGGCAGTAAAGTAAGGTAGTTGTAAGCTAGGAAGACCACTAGGAATTTCACCAATACGACGAATATCAATATCTGAGAAAAATACAATAGAAATTATTGTTCCTATTACTAATGCTACCAATGGTGCTGGAAAAATTTTCTTGAGTTTAGTTGGCATAGAAAACAGGATAACTACTGTAAGAACTGCTAAACCTGTTTCTATGGGATTAATATTATTTAGAAGTTGAGGAAGATTCTCAATAGTAGCAATTACACCGCCCTTGGGACTAGCTTGTCCGAGAAAAGGACCTATTTGCAGGATAATTAGGATAAGACCAATGCCTGACATGAAACCAGATATAACATTATAAGGCATCATGGTAATATATTTACCCAGCTTTAAGAAACCAAAACTGATTTGGAATAAACCAGCTAGCATTACCACTGTAAATGCCATTGTCATGCCGTTTTCTGGGTTAGTAGCAGTTAAGTTCGCAATCACTGCAGTCATTACCACCGTCATTGGTCCAGTAGGTTCAGAAATTAGAGTAGGAGTACCACCAAACAGTGCTGCAAACAAACCCACTAATACAGAACCATATAAGCCAGCAGCAGGACCTGCACCTGAAGCAACACCGAAGGCAAGTGCCATTGGAAGAGCAATCACGGCAGCAGTTAAGCCACCGAAAATGTCGCCCTGAAGGTTTCTGAAATGTATTTTATTGAAAACTTGCGTAGCCATAGCTTGATTTGATGAATAAGTTCAAGTAATTTGTTTATTGAATTTAGTCGATATTATTCATATATAACATTGACTATCATATATGGCACGATTGTTATAAAAATTGATAGTAAATGCAATACTTAAGAGTTTGCAATTACTTATATCAATATTAATATTTTCTTTATTTTTCTTATTACAGGAGGAAAAGTCCTTGATTCAGGCAACTTTATATTAGTTAAGAGTGTTCCAGACAGTGGCTTGTCACGGCAGCCTTAGTAAAACTACTGAAGAGTTTTTATTACTTAACCCACTGTCTCTGCTCAAGTCAAGCAATTCGAGCAAATTGATAAGCAATTGTACTTAATAAGCGTTGGTAGAGAATTATTAGCCACTTGTCAAGAAATCTTTGAACAGCTCGATCGCTTTGAGATAATAGTTGCTGATATTAACAGTACAAGACAAGGACCTAAGTACAGGACAAAAATTTTAACATCCTAGAAAATCATCTATTTGGCTAGATATCTTGAAGAATATATATACGCCAAAACTCTAGACTAGACAATAGGGAAAAAACTTTGAGCTTTACCCCCATATTTTTTGATGAGTAGAGGACAATACTCATCTAACCAAACATATACGTGATATGCCCAACACAGTGCTAAAGTTAATAAAAATATCGTTTTAGTTAGACATTTTGGTTCAGTTATGTGACTTGACTTAAGGTCAAAACCTCTACTTTGAAGGCAACCAAACAACGTTTCAATCTTCCAGCAACAACCATAATCGTGAATCGCACTTTCCCCGGGGCGATATAGCTGCCGTCACCATTCTCTGCCAACGCTAACTAGTATCAATAGTTCTTGTGATTCAAATTTTAAGGCTGATACATATATTCAGATTCCCCAAACGTTCTGGCATTTGAGGAAACTTCTGACTTCAACAACGGCTAAACTCCTAAAAATCACCCTTAAAGGTAAATATCGGCCTCTATCACCAATTAAGTCTGTGTGACCAATGCTGATGGGAAACCCCCAATTAAACGAAAGATATTTAAATCATTGTTTACCTAGAAATTCTATACCTACTGTTAAGTATGCTACTCACCCCTTACCTAATAGGAAAGCAAATTTCTCCTATTCGTTCAGTAGTTTGGGAATTTCCTTTTTTCGGCAAAATCTCCCAAATTATGATAATTGCCAAACCGTGATCAGCAATTCCTAACAGGAGAATGTTGTATGTATGTTTTCCAAGCTGCCATTGAGTTCGGTAATTACTCAAAACCCACTTTTGTAAGTAGTTCATAATGGCAATCACAGTCTAGACGAATTCTCTGGTATCTATGTCAAAATGAGGAAAAAACCTGTGTAAGTGCTTGTAATGAGAACTTATCTTTGGTAGAACCAAAACGATTAACTGTTACCCTTCATTTTACAGTTGCTGTTGGTGTTGGAGCATCCCCAATTGCCATTCCATAATAACCAGATGCCTTTATCCGCTTGAGCTATATTGACTTAAAGCCATATCAGTTATAGAACTCAGACGATAGAGGAGACTGCATCTTGGGATACTTTTATGTCCCTGGTTGCTACCACTCGTAAGCTAGGATTAAGCTTTTTTGAAGATGTACACGATCGCATTTCTCAGACTATAGAATATTCCTGCTGTGGCAACTATTATTTATGTTCGCGGAGGGTGGCGTTAGCCGTATCACTTCCTTTAGATAAGACTTCAAATTCTTGAGTATTACCCTTGACTATTTCAACTGCTGCTGAAATCAAATCTGTGATCGCCATAGCAAACTTCGCTCATCTATAACTAGACTCAGCCCCAACTCATTTACAGTAAATTCTTGATGTCTTGCTTCTTGGACTCTTGTCTCTCGCCCTAGAGTATGATTGATTTCTTCCTAAACACCATATCCGTGCCATTTACAAAATTTTGTTGATACAGTTTGCCAAGGTGGTAGCTTCTACAGCAAAGAACGCCAATAAAAACTAGAGTAAAGGATATAGAATATACTATTTACTACTTCTGTGAGATTAGCATTTAGTTTTAGCCCTGGTTGAGAGGTGTTTCAGTAGCATAGGTTCGAGTAGTTCCCACTGGCGAGCCCTTAGAGCTCTGTCTAAAAATTTTCACATTTTCACGACATTTATTTGACAGTGATCATTATTTTTTATTTTCCTACCTTCAATACTTTTTTATGGCTATCTTGAGCTTTTTTTTACAAATAGTCTCTAACATACAGCAGATTTCGGGCAAATGATGTACAAAGTAAATAGTGAAAATCATTTAGTACGCTAGGCAATGTGCTCGCGTAGCTGTACCTTATAACAACGGAAAGCTGTATCTACTTTGCTTTGAGCCATTTTTAGCAATAGGTATGTATTTCCCTTACCCCTAAAAATTGCTTAACATTTTCACCCTTGAAACATATCAAAATACTAAGAAGAAGATTAATAGCTAATATTTGTGAGATTAAAAACCCAGTTTCCAGAAGAAACCGGGTTGTAATAAATTAATTATTTAGGGAACAAGTTATCATCAAAAAAGAGAGCTAATTCTCCTTTTTCGGATTCACAATATACTCAGATGAAATCTTTTCTACCTGCCCTAATTTTACCAACGCTTGATAAAAAACTGCTGCAACTTCAGCACGAGTAGCAGGTTGATTTGGATTCAGCATTTTTACATCTGGATGGCTCACTACTAATTCAGCAGCAGTTGCAGCAGCTACTTTTTCTTTAGCCCAATCAGGTATTTCTGTTGTGTCTTTGTAAACACTTAAAACACTATCAGGATCAGATGGAATTTCTAGACTTAAGCCACTAGCTAAAGAAACTAACACCTGCAACCTTGATACTTTTTCTTCTGGGCGAAAAACATCCCCTGGATACCCACTTAAAAAACCAGATTTAGTAGATGTTTGAATTTCACTTTGAGCTGTTGAATCTCCTTTGATATCTTTATATACAACAGATTTTTTAGCTGATTTTTCCTCAAATACTTTGGCAATTTGAGCAGCAAATTCAGCTCGTGTTACAGGTTTGTCTGGCTCAAACTGATCATTATTAATCTGAGCAATAAAATCCTGTTCTACCAAAGATTGAATAAAACTACTTGCCCAAAAACTATTAGGAACATCAGAAAATTTAACCGTGCTACTAGAAGATATATCAGGAGAGGGTAATGCTGTTGAAGGCAAAGAAGTTTCCTTTTCTTGGGGTAACTCTGTTGTTGGAGTAGGAATAGAAGGTGCTACAGGTAGAGGAGCAGTTGTTATTAGATCATCTGTAACTTCCGATGATATAGTAGGTGGAGATTTAGATAATATCTTTCCACTGTCTAATATTCCCAAATTATCAGCAACTGGCGGAGCAGCTTTTTGATTAATTTTTTTTAGCACTTCAAACAATTTAGGTATTGTCTTCGTCTCAGTCTTGACTTGATCTAAACTCTGAAGATTTGGTTCATCATCCTCAACAGGATCAGTCATAGAAGTCAAAGTATCCAGACTTGTTCCTAATTCTTCAGGATTTTGAGAGCTCTCTTCAAAATTTGATCCTGACTTACCAGTCGAAGTCTTAAGTTGAGGTATGTCTAAGCTAAATATTGACTTCCCAGAAGCAATATTGGAACTACCAAAACTTTCAGATAGAGGTGTAGAAAGCATGGGTTTAGAAAGTAGATTAAATCCATTCTTTTCTCCAGTCGTTGCCCAGAAAAATATGCTGCCAAAAGTCCCTAAAGCTACAAATATTGCAATCCACTCATCAGGTTTTACTGGCCTTAGCTGTGATGGTAGTTTTGTCGGTGTATCTGTCATGGTTACTCTATTTATATAGCGCTACATCTAGATTAAACTAAATATTAGGAATTAAAAAGTTGAGTATCACAAAAATCAAATAAAATGACTACTAAACCATTAATTATTGCTCATCGCGGTGCATCTGGCTTGGTAAAATTTGAAAATACTTTAGCATCTTTTGCTAAAGCTATTGAGTTAGGTGTTTCAATGGTAGAGTTTGATGTTAGAAAAACTCAGGATAATTTATTGGTTGCCTTTCATGATGAATCAATTGATGGGATAAAACTTAGGGATTTGACTTATCAACAACTTTTAAATATTTCACAGAAAAAAGGTTTTGATGTGCCATTAGTAGAAGATGTACTTAAGCTGTGTCAGAGGAAAATTAAACTTGATATTGAATTGAAAGAAGCCGGATATGAATTGGAGATAGTTAATTTAGTTAAAAAATATTTAGATTATCAAGATTATGTCATTAAATCTTTTATTGATACTGCGATTATCACCCTTAAAAAAACTGATAACAAAATTACAACTGGTCTATTACTAGGACTGGGGAATCCCCAAAATTTCATCCTTACTCGATTATCAGAAATTTTTCCAGAATTTCGTTTACTTCTAACTAAAGCTGATTTTGTTTCTCCTAATTATCAATTAATAAAATTAGGTTTTGTGTGGCGGATGAAAATTCTTAATAAGAATATCTATGTTTGGACGATTAATGATGAAAAATTAATGTCTAAAATTATTAAGAAAGGAATATTTGCATTAATTACAGACAGGCCAGATTTAGCTTTGAAGTTATTTGATAGTAATTAATATTTAGCTATTATTTTTTAATTTTTCCTATTCTTGGCTTTCGGACAGTTCATCAATTAGTTAGATATAAATTAAACACCAAATTAAAATTCCTACATCTAAAGCATATAAAACATGACATTGATCCTAAAGAAAACTTTCAAAAAAAACTGCGTCCGCCAGGTCCTAGAGAAAATTAATGTAATTAATCAACATAGGGTGAAAGAAAAATCGGGACTGAAATAGCCAATTCCCTATTGGTGTCTTGACGTTACTAGAATTGGATGAGAATCTATAATAGTTAAAACCATTACTAGTTGTGGAGTTAAGCAAATGGGCCTCTATTACCTTATAGTGGGACTAACACAGGTAAAATGGTGCATTAGAATCCCCCGCTAAAAGCTACTTTTACCTAGAAAGAGCGATCGCTCTTTCATAGACAGTCAAAAATAGGCGAACGCTCTTTCATAGACAGTCAAAAACAGGCGATATAGCTACCTTATGTGCTTCGTCAAAACTATTCAATAGAGACTCTAAAATAGGGATCTAGACACTCCATAGCTAAAATGCTCTATTAAATATGGGCAGCAATGGATAATAATACTATGGGAGAGGTTGGCATGAGCAAGTAATTCTGACGGTAAAACAGAAGGATAATCTAGAAAGAATCCCTAGAAATGGCCATGCACCAGCTAAAAAAAATTCTACACCCTCGAATTTTGCTAATGTGTTACAAAGCAAAAAAGACCACGAGCATCTTGACAGATGAAGAAATAGTAGAAACTTTAAATGTATATAGAAACAAAGTGATACAGGTTTGCTAAAGATTCCTCAGCAAAGGATAAAAACCTGCTCTTAATTGATACCCTCGAAGCACTCCACCCACACCCCCGAAAGTAGATGGGACAACTCAAGCACAAATTATTGCTTCAGGAGGCTCTGACCTACCCCAAGGCAGAGCCTACTGAAGCATCAGATTATTAACTTCAGAACTCCAACAGGGACAAATTGTCACCGAAATTTCTCGTGAAACTGTAAGATATACTTTAAAAAAAGACAATTATGGCCTTGGAAAACTCAGAGGTTTTGTATCCCCGAAAGAGATTTGGCAAGATTTGTATCTCAAATGGAAGTAATCTTAGACCTTTACTTTAATTAACAACCATAATCAACCTTTCATTAGGGTTTACTGAAAAAGTCTGAAAACGGTTGATTTTTATTCAAATAAAAAATTGATGATCATCAAAAATTATCATCATTTATTCAAAAAAAAGTTGAAGTTATTAAAAATACCCAGACAAAAAAACTATAAAAAAAGATACAAAGCCCCTTTTAACAGGGTATAAAGGTTGATTACTAAGAAAGTAAAAAAAGTAATTGCGATTGCAGTTGTGGAAGTT
>ENA-UENU01000006-UENU01000006.1-marine-metagenome-genome-assembly--contig:-NODE-6-length-76431-cov-172.695149_pt1 | contig 76431 bp, 51 predicted proteins | sample MGYA00237877_ERZ529326 | MGnify/ENA primary metagenome ERZ529326 (study PRJEB26372, sample SAMN05368344) | marine metagenome | biome: cultured habitat; feature: ocean water; material: water; isolation... | reverse complement strand
TGTTCATTCGCTACCCTGTGGTCTATGCTGTCAACCTAACAACAAGGTGGATGGGATTTCACCATCAAGGTAATAAGAGTTATCTCCAAGTTGAGGTTGTCCTCATGTGTTACTTGGGACGGCCATGTATACCTAGTTGTATGGCTTAGTGGCCAACGAGTCGTACTAATTTATCTTACATAATGAATCCAATTTGATACATAACAGAATAGTAATGATCGAGTTTATGATTATGGCCAAGTAAAAATAGCCCATGTAAAGATTTGATATAAATTATAGAAAAATTTCAAATAGGGAATGATAGTAGCAGAGGTAACTTTACTATGGTTGATATAAATTCCCATTTAACTCGAAAAATATTTATCTATCAGTATGTAATCTGATAATACCTCATATAAAATTTATATTCATACTATATCATTAATAGTCCATCAGTAAAGTGGACAAGTTTAACATTACTATTGTTTTTTGGAGAGCGTCAAAGAATGGTAAAATATAATCAAGCTAACCTTGCTCCTAAATTATCTATACCTTCTAACTTACAAGGATTTACTCCTACAGAACGTCCTTGGGGATCATTCACAATTTTAGAAGAAGGAAATAGATACAAAATAAAGCGCATAGAAGTAAAACCAGGCCATCGACTTAGCCTACAAATGCACTACCACCGTAGTGAACATTGGGTTGTAGTGTCAGGAACTGCTAAAGTTACCTGTGGTAACAAAGAAGAAATCCTCGAAAACAATCAATCTACCTATGTACCTCAATGTACTCCACATCGCTTAGAGAATCCAGGAGTTATTCCTCTGGTATTAATTGAGGTACAGAATGGGGAATATCTTGGAGAGGATGACATTATTCGTTTTCAAGATGATTATGCTCGAACAAACTCATAAATTATACTTGTTGTAAGAAAAAAAGATTCTCAATGATTAACTTGAGTGCAACAGCAGTCCAAGAGATTATCCGTCTTCAGTCCAAACAAAATCAACCAAATATCTTATTTCGCCTAAGAGTTAAACCTGGTGGTTGCTGTAGTTTATGTTACACAATGCAATTTGATACACAACAGGATAGTAATGATCGAGTTTATGATTATGGCCAAGTAAAAGTTGTAGTGGATTCTCTACAACTTAACTACCTGAATGGATTAATCTTAGATTATTCTGAGGATCTTATGGGTGGAGGATTCCGATTTAATAATCCGAATGCTAAAGTAGCTTGCGGTTGTGGTAATTCTTTTTCTGTTTAGTATTGACAAATATATCTCACTGATTTAAGATAAAAGACTGTCTGTAAACTTATAGGAAACTAACCCTGTTATTTTCCCGAGACTTCCTAAAAATTGCGCTGTTGCACCAAATAACCCTATGAGTGTAACCATAATAAATGATGAATTTAACCGAGAAATATACCTCATAGCAAGCTGTAAAATCTTGTGGCAGGTTTTTCTGTTATGTTCCTAAAAAAATAGGAGGCTTAAAGCACTTTAAATATTGGCACTGGGGTCATTCGATGCAGCAAAGTTAAAATTGCGCTTTGGGGATTTTCCTCAAAGCGTTGTGATTTATATAATGTGTGATAATTATGCTGTATATATGGCTATTAAGAGTTTGATCATTTTGTAGGTAAAGCAGGGTGAGATTAATTTAAACTAGTGAATTATTCCCAAATCTGATAATTTAATTAGGGTTGGTAGAAAAAGTGTTACGGCTGAGGGCCGCAAATGGCTCTTAAAGCTCTATGATTAGGGTTAGCAGAAAAAGTGTTACGGGTGAGGGAGGGCAATGGCTCTTATGCACTATAGTAATGGTTGGAATGTTAATTTTTCTACATTTTTTCTTCTGGAATACTAAGGTAAATATCTAATTTTTAATATGAGTTAACTAATTTTATAATACTTTCAGTCAGTAAATTTAGCACTTAAAACTTGGAAAATTCTGTGTTTGTATATTTATTCAGCAGACCTTTAATTAAAATTCCCAGGATTTTAGGTATTATGCAAATAATATAACTTTACTTTCGAGAAACAACAAAATATATCAGTTCACAAACTGAGTATCATAATAGTAATTGGCCTAAATGTATAGATTCGGTTTTGAGAGTATAGAGAAAAAAATTGGTCAAGTAAACTTGCCTAGAATTATTCTGTGGCGAAAATATAAAAACAATTAGACAAAACTGTTGCTAATGCCCACAATTCAACAACTGATTCGTTCAGCTCGTCAAGATACAGAAAAGCAAACCAAATCTCCGGCACTGAAAAGTTGCCCTCAACGTCGTGGAGTATGCACAAGGGTGTATACAACGACACCAAAAAAACCCAACTCGGCTCTACGGAAAGTAGCTAGGGTCCGTCTAACTTCAGGCTTTGAAGTGACCGCTTATATCCCTGGTATTGGTCATAATTTACAGGAACACTCTGTAGTTATGATTAGGGGGGGTAGGGTTAAGGATTTACCTGGAGTAAGATATCACATAATTCGTGGCACATTAGATACTGCAGGAGTAAAAGACCGCAAGCAAAGTCGATCTAAGTATGGAGCTAAAAAGCCCAAAGCTTAAATTAGTAAAATGTAAAATTCTTGAAAGTCCTGGGTAAAATTTAAGTAGGGTAGCAAATATTGAACTTTACATAAAGCTATTACCCATTGTTGAAAATTAAATTTATTGGTTTTTATTATGTCTCGTCGTAGAGTTATTCAAAGACGTCCTATTCCTCCAGATCCTAAGTACAATAGTCGGTTAGTTACCATGATTGTACGACGCATAATGCGTCATGGAAAAAAGTCTGTAGCCTATAATATTGTTTACGATGCCTTTAAAGCTATTGAAGAAAGGACAGATTCAGATCCACTAGAATTATTTGAAAAGGCAGTTCGGAATTTGACGCCCCTAGTAGAGGTTAAAGCTCGTCGTGTAGGTGGTGCTACTTATCAAGTGCCAATGGAAGTACGCTCTGATAGAGGAACTACTCTGGCTTTGCGTTGGTTAGTTCAATACTCAAGATCTAGAGGTGGCAAGACAATGGCCATGAAACTAGCTAATGAGTTGATGGATGCAGCTAATGAAACGGGTAGTGCTATTCGTAAGCGAGAAGAAACTCACAAGATGGCAGAAGCGAATAAAGCCTTTGCTCACTATCGTTACTAATAGATTAGGATTAGAGAAATTTGATGGTTGTCCCAACAGTAGGCAATTTTAATCAACTCTAAAAATGGGTAGCATAGATCAACGAAGGAGGTAACTGTGGTAAGAACTATGCCCATTGAGCGTGTGCGAAATATTGGTATTGCAGCTCATATTGATGCTGGTAAAACAACAACAACAGAAAGAATCCTATTTTATTCTGGCATAGTACATAAAATGGGAGAGGTTCACTATGGCACCGCAGTTACCGACTGGATGGCTCAAGAGCGTGAACGTGGAATTACTATTACTGCGGCTGCTATTAGTACCAAGTGGTTAGACCATCAAATTAATATTATTGATACTCCAGGACATGTAGACTTTACCATCGAAGTAGAACGTTCGATGAGGGTTCTCGATGGTATAATAGCTGTTTTTTGTTCTGTGGGAGGAGTACAATCTCAATCAGAAACGGTTTGGCGTCAAGCTGACCGTTATCAAGTGCCTCGTATGGCCTTTATCAATAAAATGGACAGAACAGGGGCTAACTTCTTTAAGGTGTATGAGCAAATTCGTGATCGTCTCCGTGCTAATGCAGTTCCTATTCAAATTCCTATCGGTAGTGAAAATGAATTTACTGGAATTGTGGACTTGGTGGCCATGAAAGCTTTGATCTATAATGATGACCAGGGAACAGATATTCAAGAAACAGAAATTCCAGCAGATGTGGAAAAATTGGCTCAAGAATATCGTCTCAAGTTAGTAGAGTCTGTAGCTGAAACTGATGATGCTTTGACAGAAAAGTATCTAGAAGGGGAGGAACTAACAGCAGAGGAAATTCGTAAAGCTCTACGTCTTGCTACTATTTCTGGTACAGTTGTACCTATATTATGTGGTTCTGCTTTCAAAAACAAAGGTATTCAGCTTTTGTTGAATGCGGTAGTGGATTATTTGCCCGCTCCTCAAGAAGTTCCAGCAATTCAAGGTACATTGCCTAATGGAGAATTGGATGTGAGGCCAGCAGATGATGAAGCCCCTTTAGCATCTCTGGCATTCAAAATTATGTCAGACCCTTATGGTCGTCTCACTTTCCTCCGGGTATATTCTGGAGTCCTTGCTAAAGGCAGTTATATTTTAAATTCTACTAAAGATAAGAAAGAAAGAATTTCTCGTTTAATTGTTCTGAAAGCTGATGACAGAATAGAGGTCGATGAATTGCGAGCTGGAGATTTGGGAGCAGTTGTGGGTTTAAAAGACACCTTGACAGGAGATACGATTTGTGATAAAGATAATCCAATTATCCTAGAGTCTCTTTATGTCCCTGAGCCAGTTATATCAGTTGCTGTAGAACCGAAAACCAAGCAGGATATAGATAAATTGTCTCAAGCTCTTCAGGCTCTTTCTGATGAAGACCCTACATTTCGGGTGAGTGTTGATCCTGAAACTAATCAAACTGTGATTGCTGGTATGGGCGAACTACACCTAGAAATATTAGTAGATAGGATGCTTCGGGAATATAAGGTGAAAGCTAATGTAGGTAAACCACAGGTAGCGTACCGAGAAACTATTCGCCAACAGATTCAGGCAGAAGGTAAATTTATCCGTCAAAGTGGTGGTAAAGGTCAGTATGGTCATGTGGTCATAGAGCTGGAACCAGGAGACCCAGGTAGTGGCTTTGAGTTTGTCTCTAAAATTGTTGGAGGGACAGTACCTAAAGAGTTTATTAGTCCAGCAGAGCAAGGAATGAAAGAAGCTTGTGAAGCCGGTGTTTTGGCTGGTTATCCATTAATAGATGTTAAGGCTACTCTAGTAGATGGATCTTACCACGATGTGGATTCTTCGGAAATGGCTTTTAAAATTGCTGGTTCTATGGCAATTAAGGAAGGTGTAATTAAGGCTTCACCTGTATTATTAGAGCCTATGATGAAGGTAGAGGTAGAAGTACCTGAAGATTTTATCGGTAATATTATCGGAGACCTAAACTCTCGAAGAGGACAAATAGAGGGTCAAGGATTAGAAACAGGTATGGCAAAAGTAATGGCAAAAGTTCCTTTAGCAGAAATGTTTGGTTATGCTACTGATATGAGGTCAAAAACTCAAGGTCGCGGTGTGTTTTCGATGGAATTTAGTAATTACGAGGAAGTGCCTCATAATGTCGCTGAGACTATTATTTCTAAAAGTAGAGGGTATGTTTAGTGGTTTGGGAAATTTTGTGTTTTTTAGGTTAAAATTCTAGTTCTGAGATTAGATAATGTAAGAATCAAATAACTGATAAATAAATGAAAACTTGCAATTTACTGAAAAAGTTAGCAATTAATTGTCTAAAGCAAAAGCTAAAAAATATTAGGTAAAGGAATAAGCATGATTTTCAGAGTTTATCTTATTATTAATTAGTGTATCAATTTCCTAATTTAAGGGAAGCAGAATTAACTACGAAAAAAAAGGAAAAAGTTATTAATGGCACGTGCAAAATTTGAAAGAAATAAACCTCATGTCAATATTGGAACTATTGGCCATGTAGACCACGGTAAAACAACCTTAACTGCTGCAATTACAATGAGTCTAGCAGCGCAAGGAAAGGCTAAGGCAAGAAATTATGCAGATATTGATGCAGCTCCAGAAGAGAAAGCACGGGGTATCACAATTAATACTGCTCATGTAGAGTATGAAACAGAAGGACGTCACTATGCTCATGTAGATTGTCCAGGACATGCTGACTACGTAAAAAATATGATTACAGGTGCAGCTCAAATGGATGGTGCAATTCTAGTAGTTTCAGCTGCAGATGGCCCAATGCCCCAAACTCGTGAGCATATTCTGTTAGCAAAACAAGTGGGGGTTCCTAATATAGTTATCTTCCTTAACAAGCAAGATATGGTAGATGATGAAGAACTTTTAGAACTAGTGGAACTGGAAGTTAGGGAACTTTTAAGCGACTATGATTTTGATGGAGATAATATTCCTATCGTGGCTGGTTCTGCTTTACAGGCAGTAGAAGCACTAACAGCAAACCCAGGAATAGGAAAGGGAGAAAATGAATGGGTAGATAAAATTCTCTCTCTGATGGATGAAGTTGATGGGTACATTCCTCAACCAGAACGTGATGTTGATAAGCCATTCTTAATGGCGGTAGAAGACGTATTTTCTATTACGGGTCGCGGTACTGTAGCTACAGGACGGATTGAACGTGGTAAGATAAAAGTTGGGGAAACTGTAGAATTGGTTGGAATTAAAGATACTCGCAATAGTACTGTTACAGGTGTGGAAATGTTCCAGAAAATTCTGGACGAAGGAATGGCTGGAGATAATGTAGGATTACTACTACGTGGTATGCAGAAAGATGATATCCAACGTGGTATGGTTTTAGCTAAATCAGGTTCTATTACTCCCCATAAGAAGTTTGAGTCAGAAGTATATGTTCTCAAAAAGGAGGAAGGAGGCCGTCATACACCTTTCTTCCCAAATTATCGCCCTCAATTCTATATTCGGACAACAGATGTGACTGGTGCTATTGAGTCTTTTACTGCTGATGATGGTAGTGTGGCAGAGATGGTCATGCCTGGTGACAGGATTAAAATGACAGTTCAACTAATCAATCCAGTGGCCATTGAACAAGGTATGCGTTTTGCCATTCGTGAAGGTGGGAGAACTATTGGCGCTGGTGTTGTCTCTAAGATTGTAGAGTAGGAAAACGTCCTGAGAAATTAAGTAGTAGAAAAGCAGTTATGTAAGTTATTGATTTTTGCTTTTCTGCTGCTTATTTAACGAAAGTCTAAAACTTCGCCTTTTAAGGGGAAATGTTTTTAGAGGATTGCTGACTCATCCCTGTTACCAAAAAAACTTCTAACTTCATATTAGTCCTTTGCAAGTAAAGAAAACTAGCAATTGATAATTGAAAAATTAAAAATCTGAACCTAGAAAATTGAAAATAAATGGCCACAATTCAACAGCAAAAAATTCGTATTCGTTTGAAAGCATTTGACCGCCGTTTACTAGATACATCTTGTGAGAAAATTGTAGATACGGCAAATAGAACAGGAGCAACAGCGATTGGGCCAATACCTTTGCCCACAAAAAGACGTATTTATTGTCTGTTGCGATCGCCCCACGTTGATAAAGATTCACGAGAACATTTTGAAACCAGGACACATCGTAGAATTGTAGATATCTATCAACCTTCCTCAAAAACAATTGATGCTTTGATGAAACTTGATTTACCAGCAGGTGTAGATATTGAAGTGAAGCTATAGATAAACTAAGCCATGAGCAAATAGATAAGAGTTGATACTTGTTAATAATGCCATAGCCTTAAGAAGTAATTTGCTAATCTACAGTTTTTGATATCTTAGAGTTAGATTTACTTTGATAAGGTAAATATTAATCTTAGGGTACTGTTGAGGATAGTGTTGAAGATAGTGAGGTATATTTTGATATTAATCTCTCTTAACTATTCTCTAAGCTCCTAAAACTTTGTAACTAATAAACTCTAAAATAGCTGTAAATTAATATTTGCTCCTTTAAGCAAGAGCACGGGTTTTTAATTAACCTTAAGATCTAACTAAGGCAATATCTCAAAACCTTGGTGATCCTCAATTTTTATCTCAAAATTATCAAAAATCTCAAAATTATCAAAAATATTAAGTATATATATATCCAAGGATAGAAAAATCCGCTTATAATAAGTCTAATTACTAAGACTCTATTAAAACTGGAAAATGGCATCCTCTTCTGTAGCTGTTCGAGAACTTCCCCTATTTCCCTTACCAGAAGTAGTATTATTTCCGGGTAGGCCATTACCACTATATATCTTTGAATTTCGCTATAGAATTATGATGAATACAATTCTAGAGAGTGATAGTAGATTTGGAGTTATGATGTGGGACTCAACCCAAGATCGAGTTGTGGCAACTGGATGCTGCGCTAGAATTGAGGATTATCAGCGTTTACCTGATGATCGAATGAAGATTTTAACTATAGGTGAGAAGAGATTTAGAGTTTTAGATACGGTTAGAGAAAAACCGTATTTAGTTGGTTTAGTTGAATGGATAGAAGATGCTCCTTCTGAAAAGGAGCTTAGAGAGTTAACAACAAAAGTTGATCTCTTACTGAAAGATGTAGTTCATCTTTCGGGAAAATTGATGGATCAGAGGATAGAGCTACCAGAAGATATTCCTAATTTACCTAAAGAATTATCCTACTGGGTAGCTAGTAATCTTTATGGTGTGGCGACAGAACAGCAAGCTCTTTTGGAGATGCAAGATACTGGTGCTAGACTAGAAAGAGAAGTAGAAATTCTCACTTCTACCCGCAATCATCTTGCAGCTAGAACTGTTCTTAAGGATACTTTAAATTGACATTCTCTCAAAGTTACTTACTCTCAAAGTTGCTTAACTGCAAAACCTAATGTTTTTTTTGATTGGACATCATCTCAATGCTGCTCTATGAGACAGCATTGAGGTAAAAAAATATACCAAATGGGTTTAGTTGGAACGTATAAAGTAGAGTATTATATACTGTTTGTTAAACTGTAACATTGTTGGCAATTTCTTATGTAGATCCCGTGAGCTCTGAAGAAAAGTATAAATGCTAATACATCAAACTTATGAATTATATCCCTTGGCTACTAGGAGATAAAATAGGATAGTTTTTGTTCTTGATTAAGTCCTGGGTTTCATCATTAGCCCATTTATAATAATCTAGTAATAATTGATGGGTTAATCTTTGTTTGATTGTCATTAATACACTTTTGAGTAAACTATTACCAGTTGTTTCTAAGACTGGTAATGGTGTCAACAATAATGGAGGGGGTAATTCTACTTTAACTTCTAAATCAGCTTGACCTTTGAGATGAGTAACTCCTTTCAATTCTAGGGTATCAAGGATACCAACCAGATTCAGGTTAAAGCGTTGGTTTATATACTCTACACCACGAATTTCACATCTGTCTGACTTTAAGTAAATTTTGCCTTTAGTACTAGACCACAAGCGCATATCTACAGTTGGTTGAATGCTTAACATCATAAAGTGTAGTGGACGCATTTTTAGGCGGAAACAATTTTGATCTAATTGCTCTAATCTTGTTGGGTCAACTAAAGCATTAACTAAGCGCTTTGGTTGACGAAGATAATGTTGAATAGGAACTTTTTGTTCTACTACAGGAATATCTACTGATTGTGAAGCAGTAAATTTACAAATCATAATTTTAAAAAAAAATCAATAGCTGATAGCTAAAATATAATATTAATTAACATTGAAATAATATTAATTAACATTAAAGTTTGTTAATTTCATTAATTTTATATTAAAGTATATAGTCAAGTTTGGTCAATAACTAACATTCAGATTTAGGTAAAATGGTAATATTGATTAATTAATTCTCATAAATGATATTGCCTCACAAATGGGAAGTAAGTAAACAAATGTAATTTTATTTTGCAAAAATGTAAATTATTTGTACTTTGTAAAAATTTTGTTGGATGTAAAATTTCAAATAGAGTGAGGTTCTTATTCAAGGGGATAAAAAAAAGTCATTTTGGATTTTCTGGCCTCCGGTTTCAGTCAGAGGTACTCATAGCTGATAACTGATAACTTATAACTGAAATGACTATATCTATTGCACATCTTGGTCCTGCTGGAACTTATACAGAAACGGCAGCAGTGGCATTTTCTGAAAAACTGGGCCAGCATGGTCAAAAATCTATTCTGTGTCCGTACCCTAGTATTGCTCAAACTTTATCGGCAGTTTCTCAAGAGCAAGTGAATTTGGCAGTTGTACCTGTAGAAAATTCTATTGAAGGAAGCGTTACTGTTACTTTAGATACGCTTTGGAAACTGGATATTTTAGAAATTCAAACAGCATTAGTCTTACCTATTTCTCATGGGTTGATATCACTAGCTACTAGTTTTGAGGAGATTAAAATTGTTTATTCTCATCCACAAGCTTTAGCTCAATGTCAAGGTTGGCTAGAAAAGTTTTTACCGCAAGTAAAGCAAGTTCCAGCTAATTCTACTACAGAAGCATTAGAGCATTTGGAAAAAGAGCGGAGTGCCGGAGCGATCGCTTCTCATAGAGCTGCTAAAATTTATAAATTACCTGTATTAGCTTATCCAATTAATGATTATTCTGATAATTGTACTCGCTTTTTGGTATTGAAAAAAGGATGTACAGAAATGGAAAATTCAGCTTTTAAACTAATAATTAATACAAGAGATAAGCCAGAAAATTTAGTTTTTACTTCTTTAGGTTTTACTGTACCTGCAAATGAACCTGGAGCTTTAGTTAAACCATTGCAAGTATTTGCTAAAAGGGAGATTAATATGAGTAGAATAGAATCTCGTCCAACAAAACTATCTCTAGGTGATTATTTATTTTTTATTGATATAGAAGCTAATATTAATCATAATTCTGTTAAGGTAGCGATAGAAGAATTAAAAACCTATACACAAACCCTTAAAATTTTTGGCAGTTATATTCTTATGTCTATCAATTAATAGTGATTAGTATTTAATTACCAGTTTGGTTTTGTGATCTTTCCTGACTGTTGATCATAAATATATTCTATATATCTAAATACTTTCCTAATATCTAAATACTTTCCTATTTTATATTTTTTTTTAAAATCAATGCTTCGGTTTATTTAGTTGTTATCCTATATCTCTATATACCCATTAATATATTATACCACTTTAAAAAGAAGAATGCATTTTATGGTCGTGTATTTTGATAAAAGTAGCTGAAAAATATCAAGCACTGTGGCAATTTATTTGAGACAGGTACATCGAGCATTTTTCGCTTTTTTCCAAAATTTACTAAAATCTCGCTCTTTCTTCTAGCCTCGAAACTAGGGAGGTTCTACATAAGGTCTCTACAATTTGGAATAAATATTTATTATGTTTTTTAGCGCCAGGATATATAGCAAAAATTCCTGATATTTAGTATTACTATTTCTTCTTTTTTACTAACTAATTTAGATTATATTTTGCAGCGTAACTAGCAGACGTTGAATTTGTTTTTCCCAAGTTAAATCTTGCATAAAATTCACAGCAGCATTACTCTTAAGTTTAGCATTTTTTGGATCTGAATATACTTTTTCTAACATTTCAACTACTTCTTCAACATCAGATTCCCCCCAACCTTCTACACCTGGAAAAAGAGGGGTAGGTTTGACAGATTTTTGACAACGTAGTGGATAACAATGAGAGTCATTAATAATATCTAAATGCCCGGTATTAGCAGAAATAATTGTTGGAATACCACAGGCAAGACTTTCCATTGCTACGAGATTTGTACCCCCTTCACAACGATTTGTAAATACAGCAACATCAGCTTCTCGTAATATTTGTCCAACCATATAATTGGGAATAATACCGACATCAATAACTGCACTGCTAGGAATATCATTTTCTAGCAACCATTGAGTAATTTGTAAATGTTTATTTGGACTAATTTTAGGTAGTCCAACAACATTTCCAGTTTGCTCAATTCCTGCCATAAATTGAGGCCAAAAATTATGCCAAGCTGTAATTAATAGTGCTTCTGGATGACGTTTTTGGAAAATTTTAAAAGCTGCTATAACAATATCTTGACCTTTGCGATATTCTAGTTTTCCACCAGAAAAAATAACAAAGCGATCGCTAAAAGTATTAGATTTAGGTGCTGGATGAAAAATGGTTTGATCGATACCTTGTAAAACTTTTTGTAGAGGTTTTATACCATTACTTTCTAAAACATTAGTATTCCAAGTAGAACCTGTAATAATCAAATTGTATGCTTGGGCACGATTTATTTGTTCTGAAGTAAATTTAGTATTTTCTGAGAAAATAATTCCAATATTTTGGGTGCCTATAAGATTGTTACTAATAGAAAAATTACTATTTAATGCTTGTAATATTGGCAAGTTTACTTGCAATTTTTTACCTTGTTGATTCTTGAGTTGATTTTGCAAATTTTTTTGCTCATTAAAAGCTGGATTTAGTAAAGCTTGATGGAGAGGGTTTAAGGTTCCAGGTTGAATGGAAGGAGGTGTTAATAGTAGGGGTTTATATCCTGGGGTTTGAAGTAGTTGGAGAGTAAGATTAATGCCATAAATACCCCAGCCAGTATGATGGTTTAACGGCCAGTTAATAGCAATTATTTTGATGATTTCCGAAGTAGATTTTTTTGAATGTTCGGGTTCTTTGATATTACTATTAGTTGCTGGAATTAAACCTTGAGTTTGTAGATTTTTGGGAGAATTTATGAAGGTAGACGAAGGCGTGTTTTTTGGTAGTTTACTAGATTTATATTGTGCTAAAGCTTTTTGAATGGCTTCTTCTGGCAATTTAATAGCCGTTCTTTCAGAAATTTTATTGGTTGGAGAATTATGTTCTAGTAAATTTTCTAAGCTCTCTTTAACTTGCTTCAATACACTATTCCAATATCCTATTTTTGCCTGTCTAAATAATCTCATTGTCGGATACCAAGGACTATCTTTGCGGTCTGTTAACCACCGCCAGTCAGAATCAAAATTTAACATTACCCAAACAGGTTTACCTAATGCTCCTGCTAAGTGAGCAATAACTGTATCTATTGTAATTACTAAATCTAATTGTTTTATGACTGCTGCTGTATCAGTTAGGTCATTAAAAGATGAGCTTAAATTATGTATTTGAGTTTGAGATTTTAACCATTCATTATCTGCGACTGAGACTTCTTTTTGTAAAATATAAAAGTTAACTGTATCTATATTGATAATTTCTTCTAAATATTCAACCGGACAAGAGCGTCTTTGACTAGTTTTAATAGTACTACTTGTTTGCCAACATATTCCTACTTTGAGATTGTTTTCTGGAGCAAGTGGAATGGGAAAGTCGATTGATTTTGGTACAGATAAATAAGGAATTTCAGTAGGTATAGTTTCTAGAGTAGTTTGGAAAATTCGAGGTAGGCTCATCAATGGAATTTGCAGGTCAAAATCTGGCAATTTTTCACCTTTAACAAATAATTCATCTATTTCTGAAACTGTAGTAAATAATAATTTTAATCCAGCTTGATTACATTCAACAATTACACGGCCTCCTAATTTTTTTACCAGAGGAATATAGCGGATAAATTGAATAGAATCTCCTAAACCTTGTTCTGTATAAATGAATAAAGTTTTTCCTGGAAAATTTGAGCCATCCCATACAGGTTGACCAAAACTACGAGTTTCATAATCTTGACGTTTGCACCGCCATTCATATTCAGAAAATCCTTGAATAAAATCTCCCTGTTTTAGAAAAATTAAGCTGAAACCAAAGTGAGCATCAATATAATTCGGTCTGATACTCAGAGCTTTTTGATAGCAACGAATTGATTCTGTAATTTCACCTTTACCTTTAAATATTTGCCCTAAATTATGCCAAGCTTCAGCATAATTTGGTTTCCTAGAGAGCGCTTTTTGATTATGAATAATTGCTGCATTAAATTTATGCTGATTTTTCAGAGCAATAGCTAGATTAAGATATGTTTGTTCATTATTCGGATTTAAGCTAATTGCTTTTTGACAATAAGTAATAACTAGATTAGTTTTATCTGTTTTTTGGGCACATAAACCAAGTATTTCAAAAGCACCAGCAACATCCGGTTTATCTTGAATAATTAGATGGCATATCTGCTCTGCTTCTTCAAAGTTTCCAGCTTTATATTTTTCTAAAGCAGTTTGGAGTAATTTACTATAATTATTGACTGTTTTTTTGAGCTTATTAGATGTGTATTTTCCTAGAGCTTTCTTGACTCCAGATTCTGGTAATTTGAGACTTATAATTCTGGATTTTTTTTCGACATGGGCAGCATTTTCTACTAAATCTATTAGACTATTTTTAATTTGTTTAATTATACTATGCCAATCTCCTATTTTTGCCTGTCTAAATAATCTCATTGTCGGATACCAAGGACTATCTTTGCGGTCTGTTAACCACCGCCAGTCAGAATCAAAATTTAACATTACCCAAACAGGTTTACCTAATGCTCCTGCTAAGTGAGCAATAACTGTATCTATTGTAATTACTAAATCTAATTGTTTTATAGCTGCTGCTGTATCAGCTAGGTCATTAAAAGATGAACTTAAATTATGTATTTTAGTTTGAGATTTCAGCCATTCATTATCTGCGACTGATACTTCTTTTTGCAAAATATAAAAGTTGACTGTATCTATATTGATAATTTCTTCTAAATATTCAACTGGACAAGAACGTCTTTGACTGGTTTCGGTGGTACTACTTGTTTGCCAACATATTCCTAATTTAAGATTGTTTTCTGGAGCAAGTGGAATAGGAAAGTCAATTGATTTTGGTACAGATAAGTAGGGAATTTCAGTAGGTATAGTTTCCGGGGTAGTTTGTAAAATTCGAGGTAGACTCATCAATGGAATTTGGAGGTCAAAATCTGGTAATTTTTCACCTTTAATAAATAATTCGTCTATTTCTGAAACCGTGGTAAATAATAATTTTAATCCGGCTTGATTACATTCAACAATTACACGGCCTCCTAATTTTTTCACCAAAGGAATATAGCGGATAAATTGAATAGAATCTCCTAAACCTTGTTCTGTATAAACTAATAAGGTTTGACCCGGAAAATTAGAACCATCCCACACAGGTTGAGATAAATTACGACCGATAAAACCTTGAGTTTTCCACCGCCATTCATATTTAGAAAAACCGGGGATAAAATTTCCCTGTTTAAGTAAAGCGTTTGCTAAACCAAAATGAGCATTTACATGATTTGTGTTTAGTTCAATAGCTTGTTCATAATATTTTTTAATAGCTTGTTCATAATATTTTTGAGATTCAGCAAGTTTTCCTAATTGGAAAAAAATATAGCCTAAGGAATGATTTGCCTCAATATAATCTGGATTTAGCTCAAGAGATTTTTGACAATATTCAATTGCCAACTCAAATTGACCTTGTTTTTGCAAAATATTCCCTAGTCTACACCATGCTTCGGCATGATTAGGGTGAATTTCAATTGCCTTTTGATAATAGGTATTCGCCTTTGGTAAGTTTCCATTTTTTTCCCACACAAAGCCTAAATTAATATTGATCCATGAGCTGTTAGGATTAATTTTTCTAGACTTTTTATAGTTAATAATTGCTAAATCAATTTGACCTTTTTGTAAAAAAATCCATCCTAAACTTGAGTAGTTACTACTATTATTCGGTTCCAGTTCAATAGCTTTTTGATAATGAGCGATCGCCTCTTCTAAACGACCTTCTTTTTTCATTAGTTTGGCTAAGTTTGAATAAGCTTCAGTGAAGCCAGGATACAGATTAATAACTTGATTCAAAAGCTGAATTGCTATGTCATTTCTACCTGCTAAATTTTCTAGTACAGCTAATAAATTGAGTACCTGAAAATCTTGAGGTTTTTCTTCAAGTATTAGACGGCATATTCTTTCTGCTTCTACTAAATTATTTTGTTGATAATATTGATATGCATTCTCAAAATTTGCTGGTAAATCTGGTAAATTTTTCTGAGATTCTATAAATTCCATTAATGCTTCTTTTACCTCAATAAGTACACTATTCCAATCTCCTCTTTTTGGCTGTCTAAATAATCGTGCTGTGGGATACCAAGGACTATCATTTCTATCTAACATCCATCGCCAGTCAGGTACAAAAGGTAATAATATCCACACAGGTTTACCTAATGTTCCTGCTAAATGTGCTACTGCTGTATCAACAGTAATTACTAAGTCAAGTTTAGTAATAATTCCAGCAGTATCAGCAAAGTCATTTAGCTGACTACTTAAATCTAATATAGGCAATGTTTTTAATAATTTAAGATCTACTCCAGGTTCTTTTTGCAGACTATAAAAACTTACTCCTGCTACGTCTAAAAGATACTGAAAATTCATTAATTTACAAGAGCGTTTAACAGCAGTTGGACTGTCCTGGTTTGTCATCCAAACAATACCAACTTTCAAGTAATTTCTTTCTGGAGATTCTAATTTTATCGACGGAATTTCAGGTATGTTTAAATTTTTAATTGGTGGAGGAATATTGTCTAAAGTAGTACCAAAAATACGAGGCAATTCTAACAATGGTGCATTAACATCAAAAGTCAAATTTACTATTTCTTCTAAACATTGCTCAATTTCAGGAATTTTTTCGAGCAATCTAACTAAAGGTTTTTGACAAGCTAGAGTTATGCGCGCTCCCTGTTTTTTAACCAATGGAATATAACGGATAAATTGAATTGTATCGCCATATCCTTGTTCGGCATAAATAAGGATTTTTTTACCTTCTAAGTTCGACCCATCCCAAAGCTTTTCTGGCTGTATTAAAAATAGAGCTTTACTAGCTTGCCAACGCCAATTATATTCTTGGAACCCTAACTTTAAATCTCCAAGAAGTAGCCAAACTAAGCTTAAATTTAGATGTACTTCAGGAAAATTTGGTTCTAGTTCAAGAGCTTTTTGATAAGAGGCAATACTGGCAGTGAAATTTCCTTCTTCCTCAAAAGTAACTCCCAAACTATTGTGTGTCATTGCATAATCTGGATTTAGCTCAAGGGATTTTCTAAAATATTCAATTGCTAACTCAATTTGACCTTGTTTTCGCAAAACAACCCCTAAATTGCACCATGCTTCGGCATAATTAGGGTTAATTTCAAGGGCCTGTTGATAATAGTTACTTGCCTTTGATAAGTTCCCCTTTTCTTGAAAGACAAATCCTAAATTATTGTATGCCTGAGCATAATCTGGATTTAGCTCAAGGGATTTTCTAAAATATTCAATTGCTAACTCAATTTGACCTTGTTTTCGCAAAACAACCCCTAAATTGCACCATGCTTCGGCATAATTAGGGTTAATTTCAAGGGCCTGTTGATAATAGTTACTTGCCTTTGATAAGTTCCCCTTTTCTTGAAATATTAATCCTAAATTATTGTGTGCCTGAGCATAATCTGGCTGTAAATTAATTGCTTTTTGATAATAGGTGCTTGCCTTTGATAAGTCTCCCTTTTCTGCCCAAGCAAAGCCTAAATTGAAGTTTCCTTGTGAGTTATTAGGATTAATTTCTATAGACTTTTCAGAGTTAATAATTGCTGACTCAATTTGACCTTTTTCTAAAAAAATAAATCCTAAATTTGAATAGTTACTACTATTATTTGGTTCCAGAGAAATAGCTTTTTGATAATGAGCGATCGCCTCTTCTAAACGACCTTCTTTTTTCATTAGTTTGGCTAAGTTTGAATAAGCTTCAGTGAAGCCAGGATACAGATTAATAACTTGATTCAAAAGCTGAATTGCTATGTCATTTCTACCTGCTAAATTTTCTAGTACAGCTAATAAATTGAGTACCTGAAAATCTTGAGGTTTTTCTTCAAGTATTAGACGGCATATTCTTTCTGCTTCTACTAAATTATTTTGTTGATAATATTGATATGCATTCTCAAAATTTGCTGGTAAATCTGGTAAATTTTTCTGAGATTCTATAAATTCCATTAATGCTTCTTTTACCTCAATAAGTACACTATTCCAATCTCCTATTTTTGGCTGCCTAAATAATCTCATTGTTGGATACCAAGGACTATCTTTGCGGTCTGTCAACCAGCGCCAGTCAGAATCAAAATTTAACATTACCCAAACAGGTTTACCTAATGCTCCTGCTAAGTGAGCAATAACTGTATCTATTGTAATTACTAAATCTAATTGTTCTATAGCTGCTGCAGTATCAGTTAGGTCATTAAAAGATGAACCTAAATTATGTATTTTAGTTTGACATTTCAGCCATTCATTATCTGCTACTGATACCTCCTTTTGTAAAGCATAAAAGTTGACTGTATCTATATTAATAATTTCTTCTAAATATTCAACTGAGCAAGAACGTACTTGACCGGTTTCATTGGTACTACTTGTTTGCCAGAATATTCCTACTTTAAGATTATTTTCTGGAGAAAGTGGAATGGGAAAATTGATTGACTTTGGTACAGATAAATAAGGAATTTCTCCAGGTATAGTTTCTAGGGTAGTTTGGAAAATTCGAGGTAAACTCATCAATGAAATTTGAAAGTCAAAATCTGGTAATTTTTCACCTTCAACAAATAACTCATCTATTTCTAAAACCGTAGTAAATAATAATTTTAATCCTGGTTGATTACATTCAACAATTACACGACCTCCTAATTTTTTTGCCAAAGGAATATACCGGATAAATTGAATAGAATCTCCTAAACCTTGTTCTGTATAAATTAATAAAGTTTTCTCAGCAAAATTAGACCCATCCCATGTAGATTTTGCAAAACTACGAGTTATATAATCTTGACGTTGACAGCGCCATTCATATTCAGAAAATCCTACTAACAAATCTCCTTGTTTAAGAATAATAAATCCTCTAGCAAAGTGAGCATTGATATGATTAGGATTTAACTCAATACATTTTTCATAAAGAACTTTTGCTTCTGTTAAATTACCCTGTTGTTTCAGAATATTAGCCCAAGAGTAATAAATATAAGTATTATTTGGTTGAATCTCTAGAGATTTTTGATAACAACAAATTGCTTCTGGAATATTGCCTTGAATCTTAAATATTACACCTAAATTATGCCAACCAGAAGCCTCATTTGGTTTCAGTTCAATTGCTCTTTGATTATGAACTATTGCCTCGTCTAGTTTTTGTTGTTTTTTCAGAACAATAGCTAACCCTAAATGAGTTTTATAATTATTAGGGTTGAGGTTAATTGCTTTCTGATAGTAAACAATTGCTAAATCAATTTTGTCCGTTTTTTTTGCACACAGAGCAAGTATCTCAAATGCACTAGTACAATTGGGTTGCTTTTGAATAATAAAGTGACATATTTCCTCTGCTTCTTTCCAGTTTTCTACCTGATATTTTTCTAAAGCTATTGTCAGTAAGTCCTGAGTTGTAACTGATAATCCTGGTTTAATTATTGATGGATAATCTGTCTTTTCATATTTATAAAAAGTCAGTAATTTAGAATATAAAGCACCAAAAACTTCTTGAGAAACTCCTTGCCAATCTCCCATTTTTTTCTGTCTAAATAATCTCATTGTTGGATACCAAGGACTATCTTTGCGGTCTGTCAACCAGCGCCAGTCAGAATCAAAATTTAACATTACCCAAACAGGTTTACCTAATGCTCCTGCTAAGTGAGCAATAACTGTATCTATTGTAATTACTAAATCTAATTGTTTTATAGCTGCTGCTGTATCAGCTAGGTCATTAAAAGATGAACTTAAATTATGTATTTTTGTTTGAGAATTCAGCCATTCCAAATCTTCAGGAGAAACTTTTTTTTGTAAAATATAAAACTTAGCGTTATCTACATTTAAAATAGATTGTAAATCTTTAACAGAACAAGAACGTTTTTTGCTAGTCTTGGTTTGGCTATCTGTTTTCCAGGCTATACCGATTTTGAAACTATTGACAGTTTCTAAAAATTGATTTTTTTTTGATTCTGGTACAAATAAATAAGGAATTTCAGTAGGTATATTCTCTAGGTTAGTACCAAAAATTCGAGGTATGCTCATTAATGGAATTTGTAGGTCAAAATCTGGGAATTTTTTACCGATAACAAACAATTCATCTATTTCTGAAACCGTAGTAAATAATAATTTTAATCCATCTTTATTACATCCAACAATTACACGGCCTCCTAATTTTTTTACCAAAGGAATATAACGTATAAATTGAATAGAATCTCCTAAACCTTGTTCGGTATAAACTAATAAAGTTTTCCCTGGAAATTTTGATCCATCCCATACAGGTTGAGAAAAGCTATGATTTATATAATCTTGACGTTTACAGCGCCATTCATATTCAGAAAAACCTTGCATCAAACTTCCCTGTTTAAGCAAAACAGCAGCTAAACCAAAGTGAGCATTGAGATAATTTTTATCTAGTTTAAGAGCTTCTTGATAATACTTTTGTGATTCCGAAAGTTTTCCCAGCTCTAAAGATATAGTACCTAAACTATGATATACTTCAGCATTATTTGGTTTAATTTCAAGAGATTTTTGATAATGCTCAATAGCTGCCTCAAATTGGCCTTTATCTCGCAAAATAAGTCCTAAGTTATGCCATGCCTCAGCATAATTAGGACACAATTTAATAGCGATTTTACAGTGACGAAGGGCAGCATCAATTTGCTGATTATCTTGAAGTGCAACAGCCAAATTATTATGAGTTTCTGCATAATTATAATTAACTTTTAAAGATTTTTGATAATAAGCGATCGCCTGTTCTATTTGATTGTTTTTATAAGCACATAACCCTAAAAGTTCTAAAACTAAAAAATTATTCGGTTGTCTTTTTATAATCTTATGACAAATGTTTATTGTCTCTTCCCAGTTTCCAGATTGATATTTTTTAAAGGCTTGTTTAATTTCACCATCATCAAATTTGATGTCCATAGGCTTTGACATTTTCTTTTGACAGTAATTATTCTCCAGCAATTTTTTTTAATTATCTTTCACACCTTAAAATAGATTTTCTCAATCTATAATTTTTGACCAAAAACTTAGGAATAGCAATTCTCAATTTTTATTTCTGTTATCCCCAAAAACTATAACCCAATATTTTGATTAATTAATTTAGTTCTAAATATTAAATTTTTAACTAAAGTTAACCCCATATAATTTTAGTTTTAATCTTGCTATTGGGAGTTTTTTTGATTTCTTCAACTATTAATAATTTTTACCCTAATTACTAGGCACAAAAAAAACTAAAAATTATCGTAGCTGTGCCAGGTTATCCCATCAAACAAATAAACAAAAAAATGTGTTATAATAAAATAATAACCATATACATACTATCAGTACATTGATCATAAAAAGGTCATAGTTAAAAATAGTATCAATGTCGATAAATATCTCAAATAAATTCCTATTTAATTGCAGTAAATATTAACCAACCCAAAGACATTCAAAACCTCGGAGTAAATAATCACCCAAAAGGTTTTCATATAACATTTTCTTCTAGGACTAGAAGCCTTTATAATTAGAGTCATTAAGTCAAAGGTTTTTTGATTTAAATAAATTCCTTTATTGAAATCAGTAGTAATTCTTTAGTGCTACATAAGTATTTAGATATAGTCTATAACGCACCAGCCCACTTTGCTATGGCTCAAATGATGATAATTTATGAATTGGCCTTTCAGGATAATTAATAAATTTATTGTGCTTACTGAGGATTTGGCAAAAATTCCCCAGTTATACTTATATTTATATCTTCCTCTCTATTTTTTGTAACCAAGAAACAGTTATACCCCCTTAGTAGGGGTTAAGGGGACATTAACTTCTGACTTCAAACAGAGAAGGTTGACAAGGACTAAACGAAAGACGATGTTGAGGTGACACCCCGTAATTTATTATTCCTTGTTTATGCTTTTTTGTACCATAACCTTTATTTTTCGTCAAGTCATAAACAGGATATTTTTTTGCTAAGCGCATAATCAAAGTATCACGCCAAACCTTAGCCACAATACTTGCAGCAGCGATCGCCAAACACTTACTATCCCCCTTCACAACAGTCCTTTGAGGTATAAATAAATCTCTAATCTCTTGATTTCCATCAACCAAAACCAAATCTGGTCTCAATTTTAGCCTCAAAACAGCCCGCTTCATTGCCAACAAAGAAGCCTTGAGAATATTCAAACGGTCAATTTCCCGTACAGAAGCAATACCAATTTGACAATCCCAAGCCACTGTCCGAATCAGAGAAGCCAAATGACAACGACGTTTTTCCGTCAGCTTTTTACTATCTGTCACTCCAGTACTAGCCAAATCATCCAAAACATCTTCTGGCAAAATTACCGCTGCTGCCACGACAGGTCCAAATAAGGCTCCACGCCCCACTTCATCCACACCAGCACTTAGAAATGAGTATAAACCATCAATAATTAAGTCAGAAGAATTCTCGATTTCCACCTAATGAAACCTCCTCAAACTTACTCAAATCAAAATAATTAAATAGGTTGTTCACTTACCTATTTCATATAACCCTTAACAGACTTGCTGTTAATAGGTTTTTACTCTGGAAACTTTTTATTTTTGAGTAAGCTCTTGGTAGCTGAATATTTTTTGAAATTAATACTTGGGTTTCAGTCTTGCTTCCAGAGTCATAGAAATCCTCAGGGGAGTTAGGAAATTGCCAAATTATCGAAATTTACTCACAATAAGAATCCTACCTCTGATGTCTGAGTTACTGATACCCAACTTCTCACTTCAGCCATACTCCACACTCTCAACTCTTAATAATCTTGTCCAAAAGCCAAACTTTATGCTTATTCTTCCGCTGTAACTGCCGAAGAACGACGACGACGGCGACGAATTGGCCCAGAATCATCAGAGTCATTACTATCAGAATTCAAATCAACATCTGAATCACTCAAATCTAAATCATAGTTACCATTTTCCTCACGAACATCAAAATCATCATCTTGAGCAGAAGAAACAGATAAATCAAAATTATCTAATTCCTGATCATCATCATTTTCCTCATAGTCTGCAACTGATTCAACTTCAACCTCTTCCTTATCTACCCTTGTTCTGCTCAAATGATTCTCTCCTTCCCCTGGTTGTTTAATAGAGATAATGACTGATTTAGGATTTTTTACCATTCCCTCCTCTACAAGTGTTAATGGAGAAATACCCATCAAAGCATATACATCTTGTTCATCAAAAGTCATTTCTACCGTTACTATTTCTGGAGCTTCAGTAATGGGTCTAATTATCTCTCTTCCTGAACGTCTCGTATTACTTGTCAGAGAATATCCCTCCGAAAGGATAGGATACTCCATTCCCGATCCTAATTCTCTTTCATGCAATTCCAAACTCTCATCCTGCATTGTTTCACCAACCCCTACTCGACGACGACGACGACGACGAGTTTCCTGGTAACTAGGATGGTTCAACAATTCCAAATCAGAAGCATTATTAGCATTCTCCCCTTCTTGATATCCTTGTCTAGTCTCCCAAGAATAGTTTTGAGCCACACCCACCAAAGTTGGAGGAGTAACAGCTACAGGTTTAGTTAATTCCTCAGCATCTACATTTCGATTAACCACAGACAAATTAACATCCCCAATAGATACTTCAGATTCACCAGGTAAATGAACTAAATGTCCTAATCCATTACAACTAGGACAATTACGACCAAATAGCTCATATATATTTTGACCTTGGCGTTTGCGAGTCAATTCGACTAAACCCAATTCTGACAACTGAGCTATCTGAGGCCTAGCTTTATCAGCTCTGAGAACTTGATTAAAATGTTCCAGAACTTGCAGTTGGTCTCGTCGTGAGTCCATGTCGATAAAATCAACAATAATAACTCCTGCAATGTTACGTAGGCGTAGTTGACGGGCTATTTCCGTAGCCGCTTCACAATTTGTCCAAAGTACAGTTTCCCGAGCTGTAGCAGACCGTGTAAAAGAACCAGAGTTGACATCTATAACAGTTAGTGCTTCAGTTGGTTGGATAATAACATAACCACCAGAAGGTAAATCTACTCTTGGTCTGAGAGCTTCTCTAATCGCAGCATTCACCCGGAAGTATTCTAGAATAGGGATGCGATCGCCATGATGGTCAATTAAAACTTGCAATGGTTTACCCCCACTCCAGTTGAGCAAATGTTGCTTGACTCGCTTCACTCCCTCACTATAGTCCACTACAATTCGATTAACATCAGTACTATACATATCCCGCAGTACCCGTTGAATAAAATCATTATCACGATTTAGTAGTGCAGGAGCTCTGTTAGAATTAGCTTCAATTTGGATTATTTCCCATTGTTGCTGCAAAACCTCTAAATCTTCCAGAATTGCCTCTTCTTCCATACCTTCTGCTTCAGTACGAACTAACAGGCCCATACCTGCTGGTTTGATTAAAATTGCCAACGCTCTAAGACGATTTCGTTCACTCTCAGAACTAATACGCCTTGATAGATTTACACCCCTTCCATAAGGCATCAAAACTAAATAACGACCTGGTAGGGTTATATTACCTGTTAAACGTGGTCCTTTTGTACCAGTGGGTTCTTTCATCACTTGCACTAAGACTTTTTGTTGGGGTGTAAGTAGTTCTGTAATTGCACCAGAGGATCGTTTCAATCGCAATGGGCCTAAATCACTGACATGAATAAATCCATTGCGCTCAGGATCTCCAATATTGACAAAAGCTGCATCTATTCCAGGTATTACGTTTTCTACGGTTCCGAGATAGATATCACTAACTTGATGGCTACCTTTAGCAACAACAAGTTCTTGTATTTGGTCTTCAGAAAATACGGCGGCAATTCTGTGCTGTTCAGCGATAATTATTTGCTTCGGCATTCAATTTCCTCCTGTGCAGACTTGCTTACCAAGTCTTTCCCTTTTATAAAAATGTGGCGTTTTGACATTCTCCCCGGCCTACAACTACGGAATTCCTAGCGAGCTGAAGCTCTTCGGCGAATTGACGTGCATGCTTACGCAAGTGCGCTAACAATATGGTCGGTGCTACCTTGGCGGTAGTCTGACCCTTCCTTCCACGTCTGTTTTTTGTCTCCATTTCTCTTTCCTTTCACGATCTAAAAAACGTTTTGCTGCGCGAAATGAAAAGCGAATATCCTCTACAAGAAACAACTCATCCGTAGGATGCCTGCCCAAGGAACAACTAATATATTTGTGACTGCATTTTTATCACGGTAATATTTACTACCGCAATTCAAATCTTCTCATTCTCGCTCCTGAAAGGTCTAACTTTCCACCTAAAAACCCACAATAATAGTGGGTTTGATATGCTGCTTCCCATCTATTAATTACCCTAAAATAACGACGGTATTTTTCCCTTTTTCTTTCTAGAAATGTTCGGAATTGTCCCTAACTTAGATCGCTAATTGCCTTGGATAATTGACTATGTTTTGGTGCGTTTTTCCTTGCAACTATTATTATTGCAAGGTTGCACCACTTCTTGAGCATTTCAGACACATTAGAAACTTCCAGTACAATTATTTGGTTGTAGTTAATAATACTGGTTAATAACTTATGCAGAAAGTCATATCTTGTATCTTTAAGTTGATTATGAAATTTAGTAACTTTCAATCTAGCTTTTTCGTACCGTTTGGAACCTAAGCATTTTTTAAATAATGACTTACTCTGTAATATATACTTCTTAATTAGTTTCTTCAAAGGTTTTGGTGCATCTATTTTTTTACTATTACTTAAAGTAGTAAAAGTTTTGATGCCTAAATCTATATCTACTGAATTATCAGTTTGAGGTAATAATTCTCGATTAATTTCTACCAAGCTATAATACCTTATGGAATCATGGAAAAAAGATTTTTGTAAATAAGCCATTTAATTGTAGTAGCTGATCACTCTTGTCAAGTATCTATAAAATAAATCTTAAAGAATGCTCAAAGCTTACATTTTATAAGATATAGAGAATTACATCAACTCACCATTGAGTTTCACTATAAATGTACGCCTTTTATTTTTGCCCTTTCTTTTTGCGCTTTTGATACTCACCCCATACCATAATTTAATGTTTTACTTATAGATACCCTCTTAATAGGTTTCCATTAACATTAAATTTTATTACCTCAAAAACAACTTTTGCCTATGAGTATATACCAATTCAAACTCTAGCTTACTGACTTCTTTCAGCATATAAATTATATTTTGTGGTCTTAGTAAAGTTCCATCATTCTGATAGCTTCCTACATAACGAATAATGGCATCAGTTTCATAATACGAATTAGACTCATAAGACCAAGGTATGCAAAAATTTAAGGTTGTTGGATACTCTAAAAACTCCAATTCAAATAAACGATCACGTAAGTTAATAACTTTGACCTTACCCGACTTTGTTTTTTGTTCCCAAAGAATTAATTCCCTATTTTTAATTGCCTCTACCCACCCTTGCCAATTTAGGTTAGAACAGTCATTTTCCTCAACTTCTCTTATAGTATTGCAGTCTTGTATCAAATCTTTTGTAGAATCATTAGTTTTACTGACCCTCAAAATATACTCTGCTTTCTCCAATGTCTGAGATAAAGAAGGACTCTTAACTTCTACCTCTTCTACCTTATATATAGGTATACCAACTGGCAATTGACTCTCTAGCTTCTTCTGAAATCCTAACACATCTATTGTTTCTGTCAACTCAAAATCCACTACTTCTCCTGTACTAGTTACTCCTAGAGATAAAGCACTAGCTAGAACAATTCGTGGACTTGGATGATATCCTCCGCTAAAGGCAATAGGTATATTACTCCGACGAACAATACGAGCAAATAACCTCGCTAAATCTAGATGACTTACTAAGGCCATTTCTCCTAATTTCCCAAACCAAACTCGTAGACGTTGTACCCGATTTTGATTAGGGACAAACTGACCTACAAACTTGGGAATTGGTGGTGGTGGAATAACAATATTATGACCTAGATCTGGACCACAAACACCACAATGAGAACAAGTCCCAAAGGAGCAATCAGGAACAGTTACTTCTGCCAAAGCTTTGTGCAAATCTTCTTTGAGCCAATTTTTATCAATTCCAGTATCTATATGATCCCAAGGTAGGGGTTGGTTAAGTCGGGAATTGACTTGGTCTTCATTCCATATATTAAAATTTTCTTCTGTATTTGAAAATACATTCCACTCACCCTTTTCTACTTGACGGTACTTCCAACTCAAGTCTGATTCTGCAATAGCATCACTCCATGCAGCAAAAGCTCTATCCAAACTTTCCCACCAAGAGTCCATGCCAGCGCCTCGTTCCCAAGCACGCAGAATTACAGATGCTAAACGGCGATCGCCTCTACCCAGAAAATCCTCCATTGCTGAGAGACGGACATCGGTAAAATTGGCTTTTACACCTTTCATCCTCCGAAATTCTGCCTTTAGCAATTCTTGCTTACGTTCAAACTCAGTCACAGAAACCGAATGCCATTGAAAAGGAGTATGAGGCTTCGGGGTAAAATTAGAAATTGTTAAAGTAACCTGTAGCTTTCTCCGACCTTTAGCTCGGCATTCTTGCTGCAACCAATTAACTGTTTCGGCGATACCTAACACATCAGCATCAGTTTCTCCAGGCAAACCAATCATAAAATAGAGCTTAACTTTATCCCAACCTTGGTCATAAGCAGTTTTTACTCCCCGTAAAAGTTCCTCATTTGTCAATCCCTTATTTACAATGTCCCGCATTCGTTGGGTACCTGCTTCTGGAGCAAATGTCAAACTACTTTGGTGACCACCACCAATAATATTGGCAATATTTTTATCAAATCTATCTACTCGCTGACTTGGTAGAGATAAAGAAATATTTTCATCCTGGAAACGGTTTCTAATTTCAGTTCCCACTGCTGGTAAAGCCAAATAATCAGAACAACTCAAGGAAAGTAAAGAGAACTCATTATGTCCAGTTGCAGTTATACCTTTTTCAATAGTATCCACTACTTGTTCTGGTTCCACATCTCGTGCTGGTCTAGTTAACATACCTGGTTGACAAAAGCGACAACCTCTAGTGCAACCACGTCGAACTTCTATTACCAGTCGATCATGGACTGTTTCTACATAAGGAACCAAACCTATAGAATAAGCCGGCATAGGAGTTGCAACTCGACGCAGTATCGTTCTTGGCACATCATGACGAGTTGGGAAGACTGAGCCATCTTCAGCCATGCTATAAAATTGTGGCACATAAACACCGGGAATTTGGGCTAAGTCCAAAAGTAATTCTTCTCTGGTTAATCTACCCTTCTTACCCTCGTCAACTATTAGTCCAATTTCTGGAAGTAACTCTTCTCCATCTCCTAAAGCAATAAAGTCAAAAAAGTCTGCATAAGGTTCAGGGTTAGAAGTTGCTGTTTGGCCACCTGCAAAAATTAAAGGAAATTTGTCTTCATCTCTATTCCCTAGTTTAAGCCGTTCTTGCCAAGTTAATGGGATACCAGCCAAACTTAGCATCTCTAGAATATTTGTCGCTCCTAATTCATAGCTAAGATTAAAGCCTAGAATATCGAAATGAATCAATGATTGCCTTGATTCTACAGCAAATAGTGGAGTTTCTGTGGCCCGCAATTTTTCTGCTAAATCTGGAGCTGGTAAATATGCGCGATCACATAGTTGTCGTGGCTGAGAATTCAAGATATTGTAAAGAATTATATGTCCTAAATTAGAAGCTCCTACTTCATAAACTTCTGGGTAACTCAATACCCAGCGCACTTGAGAACTGTCCCAAGGCTTATGAAAAGCACCAAACTCATTACCAAGGTAACGAGCTGGTTTGTGGATATGGGGTGTAAGTAAACTCTCTAATGCTACTGCCACTATTAGTATTTAAGGTATATTTTTAAGTTATACATATTATCAAGATAGCACCAAAACTTATGGTGTTAAACTAGAATTCATAGACCTTCCTCATTTTGGCCTTAGGGTCTTAATGACGAATATCACTTTCTCGTATAGTATTGAATCACCTATAAGGTTAAATATGTACCAGAGAATTTAACTATATAGAGTTTTTATTTAGATTAGCCATGGAACCAAACTGTGTGATTCGGAAACTTGTATCTAAAGCTCTCTATTTTCGGCGATTAACCCCTGAAATCGAAAATCAAATCAACTCTGAGTTGACACGACTTGGCTATATTTCCGATGTAGACTATGAGGCATTAGAATTATTAATGGAAGAGATGGATGCAGGACGAATTCATCTCGTCCCTACTATGTAAGTAATTGGAATTTTTTTTATTTTTACATTTCTTCTCCTTAGCAAAACATTTTAACAGCAAAAATAATCTTTTGCATGGATATCAGTTATTAGAAAATAAATCTTTAGTAAAACTATCAAGTTAACAGTAAAATTCAACAAAGCATGAACTGAAATAGATATAATTTCCTGCGTATTTTTTTGTATATATTTTAATAATTCTTAATTCAGTAGATGGTAAAACCGAAACACAGGAATGACTAAATAAATAGTTATGATACTAAATAGTTTACCTTTTAATTAACCCCTCTAATCTGTTTTCAGCATAAATGATTTCTACCTTTTGCCTTATTCTCCTTATCAGTAAATAAATAGTTTGCTAATTTAAGTAGTATATTCTTTTTACTGATTCTCTTAATATTTTAAGACCATTAAATTCTTTACTTGATGTAAACTTTAGTTGGGTATGGTACATGGTAATCTTATTATAAACATTCAAATGCTCACATCTGCTTACATCTCATACTTAAAAATTATGTGTATTAATTTTAGATTGTTTTTGTATTAATCGGAAAAAAAACTATAGGGTGTTTAACAGTTGTATAAAAAAAGTATGACATTTCCCATACTGTTGAAGTACAAAATTAATTTTTTTTAGTTAGGAAGCTTCACATAAGGTACCTTAAAGAGTAGTAAACAAGGAAAACAAGATATAGAAAAGAAGAAAAAAACTGTACCTCAGTAACTTGAGAAAACTGATGTAGAATTGCCTAATCAAAATGTTTGGAAAAATTGTTGTTATACTTAAATATATTTTTTGAAACCTAAATCTAGAAAACAAAAATTGACTAGCTATAACTGAACAATATTTTAATTTTTATTTAAGAAAACTACCTCAGCAACTTTCAAAATAAACTGTACTATGTCCACATTAATTAATTGCAGGAGCTAATAAAAAATAATCATGGAGTTTGCCAAAAAACTAGAAAAAATATCGCCTTATCCCTTAACCGAAATTAACCGTAAAAAAAATGAATTAATCGACAGAGGAGTTGACATTATCAATTTTGGTGCAGGAGATCCAGACCAACCGACACCAAATCATATTGTTCAAGCAATGCATGAAGCAATTAAAGATTCAACAAATCACCATTATCCTCCTATAAAAGGTCTAAAAGAATATAGACAAGCCGCAGCAGATTGGATGAAGCGTAGGTTTGGCATTGAAGATTTGAACTCAGAAACAGAGGTAATTTCCTCTATAGGTTCTAAAGAGTCAATTCACAATCTTTTTCTGGCTTTTGTAAATCCAGGGGATTATGCTATAATACCAGACCCTGGTTATCCAGTTTATCGGACATCAACAATTTTTACATTAGGTCAACCTTACTCGATGCAACTTAGGGCTGAAAATGGATTTTTACCAATTTTAAGTAATATTCCTCAAGAAGTAGCTGAAAAAGCTAAATTATTGTGGATTAATTATCCTAATAATCCTACAGGTGCTACAGCTAGCTTAGAGTTTTTTGAAGAATTAGTAGGTTTTTGTAAACATTATGACATATTGTTATGCCACGACAATGCTTATTCTGAAATAGCTTATGATAATTATAAACCTCCTAGTATATTACAAGTTCCTAACGCTAAAGATATAGCAATTGAATTTCATAGCTTATCCAAAACCTATAATATGTCAGGATGGCGCATTGGTTTTGTAGCAGGAAATAGTCTAGGAATAAAAGGATTAAGTCAAGTAAAATCCAACATAGATTCTGGAGTATTTCAAGCCATTCAAAAAGCTGCAACCGAAGCTTTTGTTTCTACAACCGAAAAACACTTACAAAGTCTAGTGGCAGTTTATCAAAAACGACGAGATATTCTCATCAAAGGTTTGCAATCTTTAGGTTATCCCATTAAAGCAAACTTAGCCAGTTTATATGCATGGGTTCCAGTTCCTAAAAATTATACATCTCAAGAATTTGCTACTCTTTTACTAGAAAAATGTGGCATTATCGTAGTGCCTGGAAACGCTTATGGTACATCAGGAGAAGGATTTATTCGTATTGCGTTAACAGTAGAAGACAAAAGAATTTCTCAAGCATTACAAAGAATTAAAGATTCAGGTCTTAATTACATATAAATATTTAGACAAAAAAACTATCCTTTTAAATTGAATTACTATATTTAAGTTTTATTTAATTATTCTCTATTTTTTTTCAACTATTTTATTATCTATACTAATCTTATTCTTATATTTTTCATCCATCTTGCAAATTTTTGAGATGGGGGTTTGGAGGAGTGGCACCAATGAGCAATATTTCAGAGCTTATTTGTAGTTTTTGGACTTGTAAAACCCCTTGATGGAATTCTATATTTTTGTCATCTTCCCCGGTTTTTAGGCAGGGGGAGAAAGTTGATTTGTATATCTGATGAGAGCTGACCTCTCATCACCGGCATAACCAGCTCCTCTTAGGGGAGATTTTAGCCGGCATCCAAGTCTATTTAAAGTCTCCAAATACCCGAGCGCGACTGACCAAAAAATATTGTGGGTTTTTATTTGTACCTTGCTGGAAAGAAGCTGTTCCGAAACCTGAAAGCTTCCTAAGTTCTCCTCAAGGTCGTGGGGAGAGTTTTGAGGCACCTCTTCTTTTCTACAGTATTTATAATAAATAGAAGAGGGGTAAATAATCAATCTTATTTAAACATGGATTGTCGTCAGATTGGTGGGCGAGGCTTTAAACTCAATTGTTCGGTAATCAAAAAAATAATGCTCTCAATACTAGACTGTTTCATTTTAAATGAAAGTATGTATGTTAAGTCGGTATTTACAAAAAAAAGCTTAATTATATTAATTTTTATAAATCAACTTCAAGTTTTTCAATTAAATATGTTCTCAAACTTTTTATAAAAAGGCTAGCGTAAATGCTAAGATATGCGCCATTAGTTTTTGTTTAGATGTTAATTCTGAAAAAAATGAATGATGAAAAAACTGTGATTGGTTCTAACTATTCTGGTATTTCTTATCTATTGGATAATAATCATAATCAATTTACTGTACCTGTAAATTTACTAATTCCATATTCAGCAGGTCTACAAGCTTTAGATGGAAATGATACAATAATAGGCTCATTAAGCCCTGAATTGATTAATGGTAATCAAGGTAACGATAATATTTTTGGTGGAAGTGGTTCTGATACTTTACGAGGTGGTAGAGGTAATGATTTTATTGAAGCTGACCAAGGTAACGATCAAGTTTTTGGAGATTTAGGTAAGGATACAGTTTATGGAGAAATCGGAAATGATCAAATTTATGGAGGGAAAGGAGAGGATATTTTATTCGGAGGCAATGGTAATGATACAATTTATGGGGATTTAGGAAAAGATACATTAATTGGAGAAGCAGGCAATGATATATTTGTTTTGCGAGATTCACCAAATAATAACAATTTAGATACTGCAGATATTATTTATGATTTTAATCCTAATTTTGACAGTATTCAAATGCCAGCAAACTTAACAGAAAGTGACATTCTATTAAGAGAAGATTTTTATTATGGAGGTACATTAATTCAAGTTCAGGCAAATGGTTCCATATTAGCAATAGTTAAAGACATATCTAATACAAACGTTAAAAGTGAGTTAATTTTTGGAGATACCGCAAATACTAATGAACTTTTACAAACGAATAGTTCTGTAAGACCAACCTTTAATAATATTTTTGGATATGGTTTAGTCGATGCCTCAGCAGCAGTAGCCAGTGCTATTGGTAGTACTTCCTTTCCAGAAGTTCCTGATTTAGGAGGAAATCAGTGGGGACTAGACTTGGTTAAAGCACCCGAAGTTTGGAATCAAGGCTTTCTGGGAGATGGTATTGTAGTAGCCGTTATTGATAGTGGTGTAGACTATACCCATCCAGAATTAACAGGCCAAATTTGGAAGAATAGCCGTGAAATTCCTAACAATAATATTGATGATGATGCTAATGGCTATGTGGATGATTTTCAGGGTTGGGATTTTATCAATGATGATAATGACTCAAGAGATGAAAAAGGTCATGGAACTCATATTGCAGGCACTATAGCTGCCAAGAGAGATGGGATAGGGACAACTGGTATAGCTCCAAATGTCCAAATTATGCCTCTCAGGATACTTAATGATCAAGGAACAGGTAAAGTTAGCGATGGTATAGAGGCTATTCGTTATGCTGTTGATAATGGAGCAGATGTGATTAACTTTAGCTCTGGTGATAGAAATTTAGTTAGTGGGGAAATTGAAGCTATTCGTTATGCTGCTGAACGAGGTGTTGTATTTGTTTCTGCTGCAGGTAATGGTAGTTTAAGTAGTCCTGATTATCCAGCAAAGTTAGCTGATAAACAGGGAATTGCGGTTGGGTCAGTAGAGAAAAATGGGAAATTTTCTTCTTTTTCCAATGAAGCTGGAAACCAACCTTTAGATTATGTCGTTGCTCCAGGGGGGGATGGTTTTCCTGAAGATGCAGGAGATATCTATGCCCCTGTACCTCTTTCTATAAAAGGTAATTTATATAGTTTCTTGACAGGTACTTCAATGGCTACACCTTATGTTACAGGTATAGTAGCTTTAATTAAACAAGCTAATCCAAGTTTGTCTGTTGAGGCCATTGAAAATATAATTACTTATACTACTAACTCAGCAGATGTGATTGTCTAATTTAGACTACTGAAGAAAATATGAATGGGAAAGGGACTGGGAATATCCTGGACAGATTTTTATAAAATCCCTGTATACTGGGCGCAAAAATACTTAAGTCAGAGGTCAAAAATTGTCCTGGTCCAAAATTAGTTTTATTTTTCATAACCAAAGTTGCCCTCTATTTCTCTATAGGCTTTATGATCATGACTGTGTGTGGTGTGAAGTGAAGGAGTAAGATGACTGCCGATAGCCAATTCATCTCTGGTAAAGTAATTAGAGGATTTACAGGGCGAGCTTTTCAGCCTTTCCTCCCCAGAGATAAACACAAAAGTCAAATTCATCAAGTCCTAGAAATAGGATTTTCCAAACGATTATTCGATATCCTGTTTTCTCTATCTGTTCTCATATTGTTTTCCCCTGTTTACGTCCTGATAGCTTTGCTAATTGCATTCAGTTCACCAGGTTCAATCTTTTATGTTCAAGAAAGAGTAGGTAAAAATAGAAAGCTATTCCGTTGTTTAAAATTTAGAACCATGGTGCAAAATGCAGATGAAGTGTTAGGAGAAATTATGGAAACTTGTCCTGATCTACGTCAAGAATTTCAAGATAGTTTTAAATTAAAACATGACCCTAGAATTACATGGATCGGTAGATTTCTAAGAATTACAAGTTTAGATGAATTTCCTCAATTTTGGAACGTTTTGAAAGGTGACATGAGTGTAGTAGGCCCGAGACCATTAGTCCTTGAAGAACTAGCAAAATATGGTCATCACATGGATAAAATTCTTACCATTAAACCAGGAATAACTGGTTTGTGGCAAGTTTCTGGTCGCAATGATATTCCTTATCCTAAGAGAGTTCAAATAGATCTTTACTATGTAAATTTCCGAAATTTTTGGATAGATATATGGATCATGTTTAAAACTATTGGTATTGTTATTTTTCCAAAAAACAACGGTGCTTACTAATCCTGAATCATTAGGACTAAGAGATTTCAAATTATCTTAAACTATTGTAGGGTTAGAGGTTGGTGATATTTTTACAAATATTGAACCTCTAACCCAAATTTATAACTTGAAATAATAGACGTTTTATTTAGGAAGATAAATATTTTGAAAGAATACAAGTTGATAAATTAGTAGAGAGTCAAACTTTGCTATGGGGTAAAAAATAAAAAAATTTATCAAAAATTAGCCTCATAACCAGTAACAAATGTGATAAACTCGCGGGTACAGATAATTGCTTCAATATGATTAAAGGATAAATTTCACTAAAAGCTAACTGCTAAAAAACGAGTTGTTGTCTGTATAGATATTGATATAAATACTCTAGTAACTTGTAGTGATGGAAGAAAAGTATGCTAATGTTAAGCACATTGTCCGACTCGTTCAATTTGAAAAACGATTTGTATTGTTAGCTTGAGTTTCAAGGGATTTTAAGCTTGCTCTAGAATATAAGTTGCAGGCTACCCTTAGAGTTTTTCTATAAAACAGGAAGTTAAAGTCCTGAACTTAAAGTAGACCCTGGGTAAGTTTGGGAAAGTTCAGTAGAATGGCTTGTATTATAGTAAAAAGAAATCTTAAATGTTACAGAAATTGGTGTATCTAAGGCCGAGAGTATGTAACTACGTTGCGTTATGAATATTAACTATAATGAGTGAAAGGAAACGAGCGCTAATTACTGGTATTACAGGTCAAGACGGTTCATATTTAGCTGAACTTTTACTTGAGAAAAACTATGAAGTTCATGGTATCATTAGACGTAGTTCTAGCTTTAATACAGATAGGATAGAGCATATATATCAAGATTCTCATTATCCAGATGCTAGATTATTTCTCCATTATGGAGACTTAACTGATGGGACTACTCTACGTCGAATTATTGAAGCAGTTAAGCCATTAGAAATATACAACTTAGGTGCCCAGTCCCATGTTAGGGTGAGCTTTGATTCTCCAGAGTATACGGTAGATTCAGTGGGAATGGGCACTCTACGTTTACTCGAAGCAATACGAGACTATCAACAACGTACTGGGATTGAAGTTCGTTTTTATCAAGCTGGATCTTCGGAAATGTTTGGTAAAGTTCAAGAAATACCTCAGAAAGAAACTACACCTTTTTACCCCCGTAGTCCCTATTCTTGTGCTAAAGTTTATGCCTACTGGCAAACAATAAATTATCGAGAGTCGTACAATCTATTTGCTTGTAATGGTATATTATTCAACCATGAAAGTCCTCGTCGAGGTGAGACTTTTGTAACTCGTAAAATTACTCGTGCTGTAGCTAGAATTTTAGCAGATAAACAAAAAAAACTTTATCTTGGTAATCTTGATGCTAAAAGAGATTGGGGATATGCAAAGGATTATGTTCGAGCTATGTGGATGATGCTACAGCAGGAAGCACCAGATGATTATGTGATTGCTACTAATGAAACTCATTCTATTAAAGAATTTCTAGAAATAGCATTTACTTATGTAAATCTAGAGTGGCAAGATTATGTGGAGTTTGACCCTCGTTATCTACGTCCTACTGAGGTTGATTTGTTAATTGGTGATTGTACAAAAGCACGAGAAAAGTTACATTGGAAACCATCAGTTACATTTACGGAGTTGGTACATTTGATGGTTGATTCTGATATTAAGGTTTTGGAAAAAGCTGTTATTAATAGTAATGGTTTTGATTAAAAATTTAGGACTAAGTTATTAAGAGGGTTAAATTATTGAGGTAATCCTTAATTTTTTTGAGGTGATAGTGCTTTTAGTTGACTTTTAGCACTATCAAAATTAACTAAATTTATGATTAAAAAGTAGCTAAAAAGAGAAAAAATTATCCCATGTATCTAAATAATATCTAAATGAGTCAAAGTAGATACTAATTCAATAAAAATATTTTTAGCAATAGAATAAGTATGAAGTGTAACGTTGGGATCAATATAGGATAATATTTAGTTACAATCCTAGCTAGATAATAGTTTATAAATTATTAGTCAAGTTTGGGATGTAAATTTTTTTTCTATACCACTACATATTTAGGGATCGGAAATTAGTAAATTATTTTGATGTTTTCCGTTTTTACTGACACAAAAACCTGGGCAATATAAATGGGCAGAATACTACAGGAAAAGATTTGGGTACCGAAAATTGCTTCAGAGATTAGTTGAGATTTGTGAATATATTACTGTTGAATTCCCGTAGTTCTATATACAGCGGTTTCCTTTGCCGGTGAGGTATTCTAATTGAGAGTAAAATATTGCACTACAATATTTTCATTATTTACCCTGTACGTTATTTTGTCTCTCAGATGCTATGTCATCGACAGAAAGTCAAAGTTTCTGCGAAACTCATTAGCTGAAACAAAATATTGAGTAGCTATTAAATCCCAGTCATAAGAAATAAGAAAGATTATCAAAAACTTTGCTATGCTTGGATTTGTATTTCTCAGTACTATTTATTTACTATTATTTATGTTTAATTAACCTCTATGATTTATTTAGTTATTTTTACTGCCTTACAAAGATAGCACTAGCCCATAAAAAATAATATGTTAGGCTTTTGTATTTTTAAAACTTAATACTAATGAAAAAAAAGAATGTGACAAATGAACTGTTGTAAATCACTTCTGAGAAAGCCTTAGACTTTGGAGGAATTATTCAAATTGGTATGACAGAATTACTGTGGCGAATGTGGCAATGATTTTCATCTACAATACTTGAAGGCTTATGATTGGCATAAATCTCGGAGGCTTTTGATGATTAAATTAGAGTTAGAAAACAAAAGAATTTTAGTAACCGGTGGAGCTGGTTTTCTTGGACGCCAAGTTGTAGATAGACTTCATAAAGCAGGAGCTAATCCTGATAATATTACTATACTGCGATCGCGTGATTATGACCTTCGGACTCTAGGAGCTTGCCAAAAAGCTGTTCAAGAACAGGATATTATAATTCACCTTGCTGCTCATGTAGGAGGTATTGGTCTAAATAAGGAAAAACCTGCTGAATTATTTTACGATAACTTGATGATGGGAGCACAATTAATTGACTGTGCCCATAAAGCAAATGTAGAAAAGTTTGTATGTGTAGGTTCAATATGTGCTTATCCTAAATTTACTCCTGTTCCTTTCAAAGAAGAAGACCTTTGGAATGGTTATCCAGAAGAAACTAATGCTCCTTATGGTATTGCGAAGAAAGCTCTTTTAGTTCAACTGGAAGCTTATCGTCAACAGTATGGTTTTAATGGTGTTTATCTTTTACCTGTTAACTTGTACGGACCTGAAGATAATTTTGATCCTAAAAGTTCTCATGTAATTCCTGCTTTAATTCGGAAAGTACATGAAGCTCAAGTAGGAGGAAAGAAAGAATTATCTGTTTGGGGTGACGGTAGTCCGAGTCGTGAATTTTTATATTCTACAGATGCGGCCAGAGGAATTGTTATGGCAACTCAATTTTATAATGAATCTGATCCTATTAATTTAGGAACTAATCATGAAGTAAAGATTCGTAATTTAGTAGAGTTAATTTGTGAGTTAATGGATTTTCAGGGAGAGTTAGTTTGGGAAATTGATAAGCCAAATGGTCAACCTAGGCGATGTTTAGATACAAAAAAAGCCAAGGAAAAATTTGGTTTTGTTGCTGAGGTAGATTTGAAGCAAGGGTTGAAGAATACAATTGAATGGTATCGCCAAAATGCTGATTAAGTTGAAAGGTATAGACTTTATTGTAATCAATTGATATAGTAAAAAGTTGGAGGTAATTTACTTTCCAGCTTTTTTCTATATAAAAGCTTTTATAGTTAAAAATTACTACTAGATAAAATTATAAACAAATCCTTTGTTGAGAAACAGCTTCGGTACTTTAATTATTGTATTAACCTCCACAAGCATTTATAGGTTATACCAAATCTGCAAAGTGTGAGTGATATTTTTTAAAGTTATAGCTATTGCTAAATAAGGGATTGGGCGATGAGAAAAATCTGCTTTTATCCCTGTATTGGGTATAAAAACTTCTCATCAATTAAATAATGGGTGAAAAAGGCACTGAAGTCCTGTTTCAAAACTCTTTGGAATAGAGAATTTTAAGTTACGAAACTATGGTAGTATCTAAGTCTATTAGGTTTCTTGGGTTGAGGAAATTTTAACGATACTCAAAATTTTTTTTAACACAAACAAATCCTAGGAGCTATATTAAAACTTCACCCTTAAGAGCAAGGACTTTATTTTTAAAGGGGTATAGTTACATGATAAAAAAATTAGGATAAAATACCTATATCTAAGGTTAGAAAAATGGTCGATCAGAATCTTCTGGAAAAAATTAGTAAACTTCTAGCTCTTACTAGTTCACCTAATGAACATGAAGCTGCATTAGCAGCAGAAAAAGCAGCAGAGTTATTGGCTAAACATAATTTATCTGTAGCAGATTTAGGACAAGATAAAGATGAAGATATTACTAAGAGTATTGTTGATAAAACAGGTCGTTATGTAACCTGGAAAATGTGGATTTTAGCAGGAATTGCTAATGCTAATGGGTGTCAAGCAATGCGTTCTACTTACAGTGGTGAAATGAGAATAGTAGGAACAGAGACTAATATTACAGTTTCTAGGTCCCTTTATGAATATTTAACGGCTGTAGTTGATAAATTAGTTAAACAACATAGAGGTAAAGGAAGAGTTTTTATTAATGCATTTCGGGTGGGTTGTGCAACTAGATTAAGACAGAGATTAGAGCAGCGACGAAAATATATGGAGGAAAAGGGTATAGCTAGTAATGGTGATGATGATTCAAAATCTGCATCTGCTATAGTTGTGCGTTCGATGTTTGAAAAACATACTTTAGCTATTCAAGCATATTTGAAACAAGAAGGTGTAAAATGTAAAACTCAGAAATCAAGTAAAGTTAATAGTGATTTAGGTTTTTCCTTTGGGTATATTGCTGGAGAAAAAGTCCGTTTAAATTATTGGAATCAAAATTTACATCAAGATAAATTTATCAAAAAAGTAAAGGTGTGATAATTAGCACATCAGTTATTATTCACTAGCTTTTTTTACATCTTAATGTAAGACTCTAAGGAGTGATTATTATGAAAAAAATTACATTAGATAAAATATTAAAAGAAAAGATTAAATAAGCTTGATATTAGACAGTGTAAGTGTTAAAGTTTTATGAGTGAATATTTCAACGTAAATAGAGAAAATGGCTAAAACAACAACAGAAAAAAATAACACTTCAGAAGAATCAAATACTCAACTAATTGGTAAAGCATTGTTGAAAAAAGTTAAAGATCTTTCACATAAGTCAAAGAAAGAAACTGCTATTGCTTGCGGGTATTATACAACTACAAAAGATCAGCAGAAGCGAGTAAATCTTGGCAAGTTTTACGATGCAGTTTTACAGGCAAAGGGGGTAAAATTATATGAGAGGGATACTAAAGATGGAAGAGGACGTGCGCCTACTTATCGTGCTTGTGTTCATAAAAATGGACAGTTAGTAATAGGTGCTAACTATACAGATGAAATGGGACTAAAACCCGGAGATGAATTTAACATCCAGCTAGGACATAAACATATTCATCTCAGGCAAATTAACACTGAAGTTGAAAACGAACGTCAAAATAATGAGGAAGAATAGATAAGTGAGGTGGGAGATAGCTATTGTCTCCAAATCTCTGAGTATAACTCACTGAGAGCTGATTTATAAAGTAAATTTAAGGTGCTGAATTAATTGCTATACTTAGCTTTCAAAAATTTTGTTCATTCAATTTGCTAATTGCCAAAAAGTGGGTAATATAATACTTCTAGTAAAGTTTACAAATCAGCTCTGATATATATCAAAATGCTGCAAAAGACTAGAGTTATTTACAGTATTTGAAATCTAGTTTTTGCAGCCAAGATATTTTTATAAGTACAGTATATTCTGTATTCTATGAAGTAGAGTAATGCTACCTTTAATATGATTTTGTGAAGTATTAAGTTAAAATTCCATTTTTGCTAGGAAAATTGACTATAGTTATCCTAAACAATGGGTCTGGATCTTCGTCTTTTTAGAGAAAGTTTTTATTGATGAAAATAGTAATAAATATGGTATTATATTATTAATTTATATCATAATTGTGAAAACTATATTTAATAGTAATTATTGTTAATTAGCCATAATAAAAATGCTTTTGCATTTCAAATGGCTCCTAATTCCCAATTCCTAATTACCAATTTTCTAAAATTATTCCACGGTGGTTATTTGAACAGACATGATATAAGTATTGTATTTATCCTAAACCGATACAAAAAAACTAGAGAGTTTAAAGCTGTAATACTTTAGCTTACTGTCTGGAGTTATACAAATTAGGCTTCAATAAATCATTATTATCTAAGCGGTAGAAGTTATTTATGATTCAAGCTAAAAAAACTGAATATAGAAAACGGCTAAGATTAAGATTTTGATTATACTATAGAGATAAATCATTGAATGATTTGAATGATCTGAGGGTTTTCCTTCGGAATAGTGGGAAAAATATTGCGGATCACTCAGGGCAGGTCGGCTTTACAAACTTTTTGAGCTTACTAAAGTAAGAGAAAGGTAAACCTCTTCAACCTCTAAAGTTCAAACTTAGGAATTCGCCCACAAAATGCTAAGTTTGTCTTGAGAGGCTTTAGAGTACATCAAGAAAAATTCTATTTGGATAACATTAGAAAGCCTAAAATTTTTGGGTCAAGAGAATTAAGCATTTAAACAATAATTTTTATTCACCCTAGTTGTATTTGAGATATAGAGTAAACGGATTTAGCATAACATATAGGTGTAATTAATTTTCTACAATGCTTACCTACTGCTAGATTATCAGTAATAGTCATAAGCATCATTACACTCATTTTTTGCCTGATCTAGTTATACTTGAGTTATATAGTATGAGATTATAAGAGGTTAAGTATCGCAAAATGTATAATTAATTTTGTGTGCCTACTTAGGATTAATATATTTTTTGTCTTATTGGGTGATGCTTGTGGTATGGAAGCACGAAAGTACAGAGGCATGGATAAATGGCTTGGTAAATAGGTCTGGTATAGTAAGAATTGTCTCTTGATTTTTCAGCCTAGGTATGCCCAATATCTTCTTTATGGATGGGCTTGAGGCACGGAAAAGCTGGTACTTTTAAAAATTAAAATTTAGCTAAAACTTTATATCTGTCAATGCTTTGAGAATTAATTAGCAACTCTTACTTAAAAGATTTAACTAATAGATATTTTATCCGTTTTGTATTATAAGTGAAGTCATAAATTTAGCCTCAAAATGATGAATTAATAGAGATAGATATATGAATTAAATTTTTTGCTATTTTGAGTGATGGCAATTGAAAAAAAAATTGTAAGTCTAAACCTTTAAAAAACGATTAATAAGCAACCTATTTTAGAGGATATTTAAAGGACGAAAGTTCAGAAATTAAATCTTTATATTAAAAAAACTATAGGGTCTTAAAGCTCTTAAAATACTAGGGTAAAAAATTCTAAAAATCATGCCTATTTATTAATTTCCTAAAATTTTTATTGTGGCATCATAGTAATTAAATTTTAACTTTAGAATGAAGATTGATGATAAAAATAAAAACTTATAGGAAAGAGATAGAAGCATTTTTTATATGTTTAGAAATCATTATAGGATTTTAGGTATATGATTATAATTAACTTATAAATTAATAGATAAAAAAAATCAATAATTACGACAAAAGTTAATAATAGAAAAGTTATGTCTTTAACAGAAAAAATTCTCGACCAAATTCCAGGAAACCCTTTAGAAGGTCTGCGACGAGTCGATCAGATTTGGCAAAAACTTCGTTCAGAAAGTATAATTATTCCTAGTACTATTAGTGAAGAAAATAAACCACTAAAAGAAGATGAATGGGATGTAGTAATTTGCGGAGGTACTCTTGGTATAATAATTGGTGCTGCTTTGGCAAAAAAAGGTTGGCGGGTTGCACTGTTAGAACAAGGTATTCTTAAGGGTAGAAAACAAGAATGGAATATTTCTCGCAAAGAACTAGAAACATTTGTAGAATTAAACCTTGTATCTCAAGAAGAACTAGAAAAAGCGATCGCTACGGAATATAACCCTGCTCGAATTAGCTTCCCAAATAGTCCTGAAATATGGGTCAAAGATGTCCTCAATATTGGTGTAGATCCAGTTTATCTTTTAGAAACTCTGAAACAATGCTTTTTAGAAGCAGGGGGTCAACTATTTGAAAATACATCTTATGAAGCAGCAGTAATTCATCCAGATGGGGTAAATATCCAAACTAGCAATGGTAGATCATTCAAAACTCGACTACTTCTGGATGCAATGGGTCATTTTTCTCCTATTGTCAAACAAGCAAGGGAAGGCAAAAAACCTGATGCTGTTTGTTTAGTGGTTGGTACTTGCGCTACTGGATACCCAAAAAATGATACGGGGGATATTTTTGCCTCGTTTACTCCGATCAAAAATCAATGTCAATATTTTTGGGAAGCATTTCCTGCTAGAGATGGACGAACTACTTATCTATTTACTTATTTAGATGCTCATCGAGATAGATTTTCTTTGGAATTTTTCTTTGAAGAATATCTACGTCTATTACCTGAATATCAAAAAGTTGAACTTAGTCAACTTAAATTTCAACGTGCTTTATTTGGTTTTTTTCCTTGTTATCGTCAAAGTCCCTTGAAAACCCCTTGGAATCGTATTTTGCCAGTGGGTGATAGTAGTGGAAGTCAGTCTCCTCTTAGTTTTGGTGGTTTTGGCTCTATGGTACGTCATTTGAAACGTCTGATGGTGGGTATTGATGAAGCTTTGCAAACTGAAAATTTGTCTGCAAATGCTCTGGGACTTTTACAACCGTATCAACCTAATGTATCAGTTACTTGGCTGTTTCAACGTTCTATGAGTATAGGGGTAAATCAATTTGTTGAACCACATCAAATTAATGAATTATTGGCAGGGGTGTTTCAGGTAATGGAAAAATTGGGTGAACCTGTACTGAAACCTTTTTTGCAAGATGTTGTACAGTTTCCTGCTTTGGCGCAAACTTTATTTGTTACTTCTTTAAAGCAACCAGGTTTAGTAATAAAAATTATCCCTCAAGTGGGAATAGGAAATTTGTTAAATTGGATGAAACATTATTTAAATTTGGGAGTATACAGTTTTTTATATCCTATTGGGGGAGTTATGGAAGGTTTAACGGCAAAAATGTCAGAAGAACAAAGGTATTATTATAACCGTTGGATTGAACAATGGAAATATGGTTCAGGAGGAGATTATATTGAGTGACTTATCTACACAAACCTATCCGTTTTCTGTATAGGCTTCTGATGCTTTTTAAGATTTAATGTTGCAGGGTGTTTCATATTAGTTGAAGATACACCCGCAACAGGAAAGATGTCTATGCTATAAATGCATTACTAATTAATTAAAAGTTCGACTACTTTATTTAACTCTACAGAATGAGAAGCCTTAAAAAGAACCCGATCACCAGGCTGTAAAAACTCCTGTAAATATTTGGCTAAATTATGATGAGCATTATCAGCAGTGATATTTTCTACCTTGATAAATTGCAAACTAGCAGCACCTGTAGCCATTGCTTTTGCTTCCTCAAAATCAGCTAAAATAAATAAACCATCAATATTCAAATTTTTGACAACATTACCAACTTGTTGATGAAATAAAATTGATTTGTTTCCCAATTCTTTCATAGTTCCCAATACAGCAATATGTCGTTTACCAGGAGTTTCAGCTAACAAATTGAGAGCAGCTATCATTGACTCTAATCCAGCATTATAACTTTCATCTAAAATTACAATATCATTCTTTAAATCATATTTTCTTGCCCTACTTCCTGGTAATTGAACGAATAAGTTATTAGTCAAAGATTGAAACAGAGTTTTTGCGGGAATATTTTTTCCATGAAGCACTTTTAAGACTGCTAATGCTGCCAAATAATTAGAAGCATTATGACTACCAGGTAAAGGTAAAGGTAAATCCACACCCTCAACATTTATCGTTTGAGAATCAATTAATTTTCCTTGTAAATTTCCACCTTCTAAACCATAAGTAAAAGTTTCTCCAGACCAAACTTTAGCCGCAGTTTCTATCAACCGTTGATTATCATAATTCAGAATAGCAATACTACTATCAGACATTTCTCTTAACAATTCACACTTAGCTTCAGCAATGGCTTCAACAGAACCCAAACGACCAATATGAGCAGTACCGACATTAGTAATTAAACCAATTGTCGGGTTAGCAATATGTGTTAACTCTGCTATTTCTCCTGGTCCCCGCATTGCCATTTCTACTACTGCATAATTCTCTTCATTAGAAAGTTGTAGTAGAGTTTTAGCTACACCTATTTCATTGTTATAATTAGCTTCAGTTTTCATGACTTTACCCTGAGTTGCTAAAACTTCAGCAATTAATTCTTTAGTAGTTGTTTTACCTACTGAACCTGTGACCGAAATAACAGGAATATCAAATCTATCTCGCCACCAACGAGCAATTTTTTGGTAAGCTTTTAAAGTATTTTCTACTTGTAATATAGGTATATTATTTGATAGTTGTTGAATCTCACTATTTAAGGTATATTCTTGTTCAACAATCACACAAGAAGCTCCCTTTTCGATTGCTTCGTCAACAAAATTATGGCCATCAAAATTATTTCCTCGTAATGCCAAAAATCCTTCACCAGGCTGTAAGTTACGAGTATCTGTATTTATGCTTGTAATTAATGTTTTTTCTGGAGTATGAAAACCTGTAAGTGTTGTAGTAGTTAATATTTCGGTCAGTTGAAATAAAGTCATGCAACAAACCATAGCTATTGGCAGTTCTCCTAAAAGATATATTATAATTATAGAAGAGTACTTGTGGTTCTTAAACTAAACTTATTTTCTGGGAATTAGCTGATTAACCAAGGCAAAATCAAAAGTATAATAATTTTTTTTAAAGTTAGTAAATATACTGATAACTAGTGAACTCAGATAGGGGAAAATAGTTCAAAGAAGCTTACCCTAATTTTAAGGAAAATTATGACAGGTTAGACGTTAATATTTTTGCTAAAGTTCCTAAAAACTATTAATTTTTTTTTAGGATATATCTTGGCTTCCTATGAATAATATTGGTATTAGTTTAGAAGTTAATATTATTTATAGCTATATATAGTGTTTCTTAAGCAACTGAGGTACAGTTTTTAAGTCCGCAGTTTCGGGAACTTTTATAACCTAAGTCAGTTGTGTGGAACGTCCCTATTAAATAAACGAATTTAAGTACTAACTGCTTATGGGAATTGTTTTAATCTACTAAAACTTCATAAAAACCTAAATATATTAGTAAGTAAGTAATGATTAATTAGAGTTATTATAAAGAAAACACCAAATATTACCAATGTAATTTTCAATTTTGGATAAGAGATAGATCTGGTTTTTCACACATTCCTAGGATATCCTTTGTCTTTATGCATTATTGGATCGCTCAATTTTAGAAGTCTTCTCTGTTTTTTTTCCTACTGCTATGTCCTTTACTGGTATGCAGCCCAAAAATTAGTATATGCTATTCCACATAGAGGATAAATAGTAAGTAAGAACTAACAAAAACTCCCAACAGCTTTTCCCTCTCATGAGTTTATATAAACACAAATAATCTCATGCACATCTACTTCCATTACAAAACATACTCACTGCTTGTTACTTTTTTGTCTATACTCTGATTATAATTTATCACATCAAATCACATTGAATTGTGAGCCTCTATTTTTTTTGCTTGAACCTTTACCTTTCCGGGTAGCTGTGCTTATGTCTCATTGACTAAAAAAGAAAATCAATTAAATATAATGAGATTAAAGAAATTATACCAATTTCATAAACTTAAGCTACACTGCTTTACTTAATAAGATTACTGAATTAGGGTTATATGATTTCATTCTTAAGTATGATGTGTAGCCATACTTAAGAAAATTGGAGTTATTAAATTGCATAATTATATTATTTATCAGGGTACTATGATCTAAAAAAAATCAATTAGGAAATATATCAAATGAAAAACTTTATAGATAGAAATGAACAAGAAAAATCCCAGTATCAACAGTATATCTATAACCATTTTCTCCAGTTGATAGATATAGAATCATCAGAAGAGATAATTAAAAGGTTTAGAATTTTATTTATTAATTGTTCTGAATATCCTGATAGAAAAGTATCTAGAGCACTAGAAATAATTATCGCATTATTGGAAGATAAAGAAGAATTTAATTTTTTCTTAAATCGTTGTTTTCATATAGTTATTAATAGAAAGCAACCTTATAACTATAAAAAAGATGTGTTGCTAGACTTAATTAAAATTTTTGATAGCATTAACAATAAACCAATACACCGCCACTACGGTTCTCGTAGTAGTCAGAAACTGTTAGACGTGGTTCGAGCATTTACAAAAAGTGAACAGTATTTTAGTTTAAAACGTTTAGCAGAAGTAATAAACCAAGAAGTAATAAGTTATAGAAACAATGATAGTGCTTTAGTTGAACCTTTGAGAACTTTAATTCCACGTTATCCTTACTTATATCAACATTGTTTAATTACCTTAGACAATAGCTATGAACATCAGGAAGCTATCAAGAAGATGCAACGACAAAAACAAAAAAAATTTGAAATAGATTTATCCCACTACATAACTCATCAAATTAGACATGGGGTAACAACTACTTCAAATTTTCAAAGTTCAAGTTTTACAGAGTCTAGTTGGGAAAACACGAATAAAATTAAAAATCCTACTCTTTTGAATGACCGGGAATTATTATCAGCTACTAGACAATTTGTAGGTAAAGTTGAAAATGGCAAGAGCTACCAAGACTATGCCAAAAGTTTTCTAATTTATACCAAACAACCTCAATCCTATAGTAGCTTTAAAAAAATCTTCTACCAATACTTAAGCACATCCTTTAATGTAGGCTCTAGGTATGTTAAGGATCATTTCAAGAGAGAACTATATAATCAACTCAAAAATACTATGTCTCACAATGATAATAAAAAATTAAATGACTTTTTAGTGATGAGAACCTGTAATAAAATATTAGGATTTTTAGTGGTAGAAAGCACTAAAAAACCAGAGCACTTTTTCTTTGATAACCTGATATCTAATATAGGTTCAATAGCAACTACTAGCCTTCTTCTCAAAATAGTTTTAGTTTGCTATAAAGTCAAATCATACTTAGAAAAGCGATTTGCAATACTCTTTAACCATTATGAAAGAAGCACAAGAGAATCAGTTAAGTGGTTAGTAAAGGTATTAGAAAATCTACAAGTTGCATTCAGTACCAACTTTGGAAAAGTTGATTTATCTTTTATTTGTTAGAAGATTTAAAACCTTTATGACACACTCCCAATTCCCAATTAAATTTGAAGGTGCTCTAGTGGAATAGCACAAAATCACTGAAGTTTTCAAGTATCAAGGCTAATATTAAAAATGAACATTCTTTATTGACAGCAAACGTACAACTTTGTCTATTTTTTGAGAAGGTGTTATATGATAATAATAAAAGAGTCCCTGAAGCTAAGTGCTAATAGGTAAACTATTAAAAATTAATAACTAATTTGTTCAAGAATAGAATAAAAAGTAATGACCCAAGTGTTACTAGGCGAAAACGAAGGTATAGAGTCGGCCCTCCGGCGATTCAAATGTCAAGTTTCCAAGGCAGGTATTCTTGCAGATGTTAAAAAAAACGTCGATTTTTTGAAACCCCTCAAGAAAAACGTAAGAGAAAGGCAGTAGCAGCACAGCGAAAAAAACAATTTTATTAAAGTGTTAATTTATGGCTACAAAATCAGAAAATTTAGACTAGAAGCTAATGAGGCTTGAAAAATTTTAGCCTAGAGTTTTTTTTTGAGCTCACCTCCAGTTTAAAGGTGTGGATCTTCTATCTAATCAATAGTTACCCAAATTAAATCAGAATAACTGAACAGGCCTTAGGGAGGATTGACATTTTGCATTAGCTCTACTAATAAAGAATCTTACATTCAGGCCAACCCAACCAACACTTTAGGCGTTGGTGGAGAGCTACAATGATGGTTATACTTACATCCATATCTTTTTTGATATCTCGATCGTCCCCTTACGAGTAATATCACTGAACATAGTTGAGTAGTACTTGACTAATAATTTAATTACTGGATTTAAAGGGATTAATGCCTTGAGAAGGATATATTTATTTAAGTCACATATTTTTGCCAGTTTCCGCGCGGGAATTTTTATAATCCTGAAGAATGGTTGAATTAAGGTTTTAAATTCTGGTTTCTTCCCTATATATTATTTTGTCGGGGCAACTTTGGTTTTTTCCAGTTTTAGTTCTAATCTTACTTACCTTAACCATTCTTGTATTAAGGCATGAGCTTGTGTTACTACTTTGATTTCTTCCTGTAGATAGAGTAATTAAAATTCCATGTTTAGATCTGTGTTCCAGTAAAAGTAATGTTATTTATTTTCAAGCTAAAAATATAAGTAAGAAATACCGGAAAATGAATCTCGACCGAGAACTAGACGAAACAATATCAAGCTTTGCAGATATTCAAGCAGAACTTAATATCTGTAATGCGAAAGATGCCTTAAAAGAAATCGTAATTAATTTAGACTTAACTCCGGAGGAAAGGGCAGGATTAGACTCTGAAATTTCTGGGTTAGAGTCAATGTTAGAAAAGTTAGAAAAAGCTTCTGTTTATATTGCTGTATTTGGCATGGTAGGCCGAGGTAAGTCTTCACTTCTTAATGCTTTATTAGGAGAAAAAGTATTTGAAACTGGTCCAATTCATGGTGTTACTAAAACGACAAAAATTAGACAATGGCAATTAGGAAGAGATAATTTAACGGAAATAGAATCATCATCTACAAATTCTTTAACTTCCTACAGAATATCTCAAGTGGAATTAATTGATACTCCTGGTATAGATGAAGTAGACGGAGAAACTAGGGAATTAATGGCCCGACAGGTGGCAAAACAGGCAGATTTACTTTTATTTGCTGTAGCGGGAGATATTACCCAAGTAGAGTATGAAGCTCTTTCTTATTTAAGAGATGCTGGTAAACCAATTTTACTTGTGTTTAACAAAATAGACCAGTATCCAGAAACAGATAGGTTAGCTATATATAATAAAATTCGCAATGAGCGAGTTCGTGAATTACTCTCACCAAATGAAATAGTTATGGCTGCTGCTTCTCCACTACTTCCTAAAGCGGTGCCAGCTTCTGATGGTAGTCTCAGAGTAGAGATGGTGCGAGGAGAACCTCAAGTAGAAGACTTAAAGCTGAAAATATTGGAAATTTTAGATGGAGAAGGTAAGTCTTTGGTGGCCCTCAATAGTATGCTCTATGCTGATGATGTGAATGAACAGTTAGTACGCCGGAAAATGGAAATTCGCTCTCAAAGTGCAGATGGGGTTATATGGAAGGGGGTGATGACAAAAGCAATGGCGATCGCTCTCAACCCTGTGACTGTGGTAGATATTCTCAGTGGGGCGATTATTGATGTATCTATGATATTGACTTTATCAAAGTTATATGGTATAAAAATGAATCAAAGAGGAGCATTAGACTTATTACAAAAGATAGCTATTAGTATGGGTGGTATAACTGCGAGTGAATTAGTGGCAAATCTAGGATTAAGTTCTGTGAAAGGATTATTGGGTTTAGCTGCACCTGTTACTAGTGGGTTATCTTTAGGGCCCTATTTGTCTGTAGCAGCGACTCAAGCAGCAGTAGGAGGTGTATCATCTTATGGAATTGGGCAAATAACTAAAACATATCTTGCTAATGGTGCTTCTTGGGGAGAGGAAAGTCCGAAAACAGTAGTTAATAATATTTTGGCATCTTTGGATGAAAATTCGATTATGGGTCGTATTAAGGAAGAATTAATAGCTAAATTAAATATCAAAAATTTTAGTAATCAATAAGAATAGAGACTTTTTCAGCAAATCCTAATTATAGTAAAACTTTCAAACAATAAGGCTCAAAACTCCAATTAATTAAAAGTATCTAGTATCATCTCTACTATTAAGTAGGGTACTTTTCTATATCATAATGATATTAGTTGTAAGATCCGCCTTGTTTCATCAATACTGTAGAAAAAAAGATGAGGTGGAAATTGCTTAAGTGGAAAAACTTACAATAGCTTATAAGTTATCTGTAAAATTATGGGTGATTTATTAAATATTTTCGTGACTTATAAGAGATGGTAATTGATAGTCAAAGAGGGAGAATGGGTTATGGAACTTTGATATTTCCCATTCTCCCTGGTCAAAAACTCTGGCAGAAATTTTAACGACTATTTTTTCTTATTAAACTGTTCTAACCATTCTTGAATTTGAGAAGAAGCAATATCTCGTCCTCCCAAACCAAAAGCTAAAGCAATAGCTACAGCCATTGCTCCCATGAAGAGTCCAAAAGCTAGATTGACAATACTAGGAGCAATACCCATTTGTTGCAGAGCCATAGCTGAGACTAATACGATAATTCCAATTCGAGCAAGCTGCCCTAAAAGTTTTGCTTGGGAACTACCAGAACTAGTAATTAAGTTGTAAGCAAAGCTAGCTAAACAAAGACCTATAGCCAATACCACTAAACCGTAAAGAACTTGACCAGCAATATAGATTAACTGATTAACAATTAAACTCAGAGCCTGAAGTTCCATAATTTGAGTAGCTGAAACTGCAGCAAAAAGGATAATACCCACAAAAGCTACAAAGCCAGCAATTTGTGATGGAGTCCGAGTAATATCAGGTTCACCCTGAATTACAGTTGTATTTGGGTCTTTAGATGGGGAAGATGATGGAGTCGAAGTTAAACCAAGCCAATTGAAAAAGTCATCAAACCCAATACTGGTAAGAAGATTAGTAATTAAATCTTTAACAAATTGACCAACAAAGTAAGCAATAACAAGTACTACAAGAGCCGCAAAGATTTTGGGGAGGAATGTCAGAATATTGTTAAGCATTGCCACTGCTGGAATGGTAATTGCCTCAATATTTAGAGCACTCAGAGCAGCGATCGCTACAGGAATTAATATCAATACATAAACAATTGTACCAATAATCCCAGAAATATTTTGACTGCTACTGGTTTTATTCATACCCAACTTGCTACCCATTTGGTCTACACCTGTAGCAGCAAGTAGATTAGTAACAACTTTCTTAACAACAGTAGCAACTAACCAACCAACTGTAGCTAAAATAACAGCCTTAAGAATTCTAGGCAAAGCTTGTAAGATTTGATCTACTATGCTTTGAACAGGTTGTAAAGCAATCTGTAGTTGCAAGGCTTCCAGGATTAATGGCAAGAATAGCAGGAAGATCAACCAATAGATAGCATTAGCAATAGTATCGCTAATATCTAATTGACTTTCTTCTTGTCCATCACTGATCTGCTCATTCAGACGGTCATTTAGACCAAATGTTTTCAGTCCTCTGCTTGCTGCTAATTTAGCTATACTTGCTACTGACCAGGCAATACCCAGCCAAATGAAAGCACCAGCTATCTTAGGTAAGAAGCTAGTTATTTCTGTGAGGAAGACACTTAGAGGTTGAGAAACTGTTGTGAGATTAAGCTCTTCAAAGAAGGCCACCAAAACAAAGATCATAATGATCCAGAACACCACAGAGGATATCCATTTCTCCACAGGTAAATCCTGACCGTTTTCCTGACTACCTGTCACCCAACCAGCAATTTTGTTATCAACACTGGTCTTTTTTAAGAGTCCTCCAACTATAACATTAGAAATAAACAAAGCCACAAGCCAACCTATGAATAAAGTTCCAATAGCTATAGCTATTTTCAGGATTGGAGCTTGGGACAATTGATTTAAAGGATTTCCATTAGCTTGTGCCAAAATATGTGAGGCTAAGATTAGATTAGCCTGAATTGGCTCGTCGAGGTGAATTAATTGTGTAATATTTTGCCAAGTGCCATTCATGGTTTTCTTGGGTTAATGTGAGTGTTAATTAGCAATCATTTAGATTGCTTGTATATGTCTAATAGCTTGAAGGTAACTATGCCATTTAGTCAAGTTTTCGAGCAATGTATTTTAATTTATGCCAGTGCCACTACTGTAGAACGTTGTATTACGGATCAAATTCTTATGCATAAGTGGTTAAATCCAATGTTGCGTTGTGAACCTGTGGGTAATTGGAATACATTTGTGGGGAGTCGTAGTAGATTTATCATAAATATTCCTTTTTTACAACCCTCTTTATATAGTGTTGTAGCTGAACGAGAACCTGGTTTAATTGTTTGGGAATTTCAAGGTTTTTTCCGAGGCCGCGATCGCTGGGAATGTCGACCGGAGCCTGAAGGAACTCGTTTATTAAATCGTTTTGAGTTTGAGATACCTAATCCTATAGTAAAATTTGGTTTTAACCAGTTTGCTGCCTCGTGGACAAAAGTAGATATGGAAGCTCAACTAAGACGTTTGAAAAGGGTAGCAGAGGAGCAATACTATTTGTAAATTAATTCATAATTAGGAGGTAGGCAACCTTTTTAGGGACATTGGATACAACTTCTGTACAAGTAGGGATAGATGAGAATTATAGAGTAAGTTATTGGATGTAACTCAATGACTACTTAATTGTCTCTTTTTCTCTCTACTATAGTCAGCTTTAAATATTAATTTAACAGATGATACTAGACACTTTATAGATTAATATTATACCAGATATTCGGAGGTGAAAGATAATTATAAAGCTTATTGTGGGATAAGTCTAATTAAATAATCTTTTCTTTTTAAGAACTTGCTTATAATATTAAATTAGCTTGAATAGTTATTATATAGTTGAGGGGGAGGGAAGTAGGGTAGACTGAAGTAATTATAGAATTATAAAAACAAGACTTTAGCCACACATATAAAATCATAAAATATCTATAGGTTTTAACGGCTGTTAAACCCTAATCAATAGGATGGTTATAGGTAAGTCCAGCAATACTATATTAAGCAATATTAACCAGATTCTATATAAGGATAGGGTTTAAGAGGAAGTTTTCAATTGTTAATTATTGAACTATAACTAGGGTAAAAATTGATGCTGAAATGGAGTTAGTAAGATTTAAATTCGGTACACAAAATTAATTACATATTTTGTGAACTTGAATCTCAATTACTTTATGTCTCATATAAAATTAGGATAAGCATCCAATTAGTATTTAAGTACTTAAAGGGTAAAAAAAATGATTTTTTGCGCAAAATAAGCGAATCATAATTATTAACTCCTACTCCCTACCCCCTACTTACTAAAAAAGATAAAATGATATCAAATATACTTAATTTGGGATCAAAAAAATTTTCATTTTTAGCCATCTACTCCAAGAATAATTTCTTGTTCCAATGAGTTCTTGGTTTGAACTCCTAATTAACTATGTAAATTATACTAATATTAACAGATTTGTATTATCCGCAAAATATTTTTTGCAGGGAGGGTTGTTCTCTCACAAAATCTATTCCTCTTTTGGCAAATTCTATGGTTTCTACCAAAAATGTTTCAATACCTTTAGCATCAACGACAATTTTATCTGTCCATTTAAAATTTTGTATCAGCTCTAAAAATGATACTTCTCCATCAGCAATAATGTTGTTAATTGTATCAAGAATATTATCAGTTATTTTAGATACATTACTATCTGGGAAAAAATGGCGACTAAATTCGTCAATAGCAAGTTGACCATAACGAGATTCTAATAATTTATTCAGCAAATCTGGTTTTACCTGTAACTTATAAATTAAAATTGCCTGAATTGTATCAATATTTTTCTGACTAGCATTCGTTGTTAAAAATAGTGACTTTAATTGCTCAGACTGTTCTCCTGTATCTGCAAATTTCTCTAAATCAGAAATAGTTATTGTTATATTAATTGATTCATAAATAATTTGAATTTCATCTATCCCATCTGCTGGTTGAGCAGTAAATATTAAAACACTAGGAATAATTATCAAAATTCCTACCAAAGAAACATAGAAAAACTTTGATAATTTTTTTCTAAAATCTGCAAATTTGAAGAAATTTTTGAGCAATTTCCGTAAACTTAAAATACTTTTCATTTTGGTATTTATCACAAATAGATGAACATATATATTTATATGTTTAATAGCTTTTTGCTCTTATGCCTAAAGTCTGAAATATCTGATTTTAGGTTACCCATATTGGTAATATTTATACTAATTCACTTATAGCTAATTTATAAGGTCAATATTAACGTGCTAAATTAATTGCTATACTTAGCTGTTGAACATTTTGTTGATTAAAGTGCTAATTGCTAAAAACTAGATAATATAAGACTTATAGGAACCTTTATGAGCCAGCTCTTAAGGGCGTATTTCATTAAAATAGATTAAAAATATCAATTTTTTAATAACTCTATATTAAATTTAAGAGTACTTATTTCTAATACCCCTGCTCTTTACTCCCTATTCATGACTCCTTACTCTCAATAAAATATAGCAATACTTTTGATATTTGTTATTATTGATATTGACTAATTTTAGCCAGTAATTTTCTAATTATCTCTGCATCATCAGCTTGAGGAAGATTAACTATATAACTTTCTAGATCTTCACGAGCTTTTGCCCAAATATCTAGTTGATAATATAATACACCTCGGTCTCGCTTTTCCATAACTGCATTTGGAAATAATAGTAAAATCCTATCAATAGCTGCAATAGCTTTTAACCTCTCATTTTGACTCCAGTAAATTCCTTTAATATTTGTTAACATTCGTGCTAAAAATTGCTTATTACTTACAGTTGCCAAAAACTGAGGTTGTAGTTTTAGTGGTTGACCATAAATTTTGGCTAACTTTTCTTGACAGTCTTGAGGAAAAAGAATTTCACCTTTATTAAAAGCATCTACATATATACCAGCTTCTTCAAAATTAGGTCTAATTAAAAAATGTCCTGGCATTCCAATACCTACCATTGGAAAATTAATTCTTTTAGCAATTTCTAGATAAACTAGGGATAAAGTAATTGGAATTCCAGTGCGTCTTTCAATTACTTGATTCAGACAACTATTCCTTAGATCATAATAATCAATTGTGTTTCCAGAAAAACCTAAATCATTATAAAGATAGTTATTAATACTCTTAATAATTTGTAAAGGATATAAAGTTGCTGGTAATGTTTCTTGTACTTCATTTGCCATTGTATTAAGAGCATCTAAATACTTATTGGGTTCAAATTCCTTATCATCTTCCAAAGCTAAATAAAGAGCAGCTTTAGCTAAATCTATTTTTTCATCAGATTTATTAACTTCTGAATAAAATAATTGTCGATATGGGGAAAGATTCATATTAGTTATTAGTTATTAGTTATTAGTTATTAGTATCTCTTATCAAGGAGGATACCTGAAACAGATTTTTTTTAGTGGTCATTAAAATGACAGAAATCACCTATTTGATAAAGTAGGTATATTGATATTTTTAGGAATAAGGAAATAAGTAAGTATCTCTAGAAAAAATGAATCAGAGGATAGGTAAGAAGTAAAAAATATTTACTGTTCCAATTTCACCAAATTAATTACTAATAGAGTAACTACTAGATTGGTGAAACTATAGTTAAAAATTAGGGTATTATGGATAATAAATCCGAAAAATTGGTTCTCTATTGCCTTCCCCACTCATGGAGTTACTTTTTAGTTGTTTTTGTTATTTCTTTTTAAATATATTTATTAAATACATATTATAAGTGTTAATTAATTAGTCGCAGGAAGGGATTCCGAGACGAAAAACTGAGGACAAGACAGGGGCAATATAAGGGTCAAGTTTCCCTGGGGGATAAGAGTATGTAAATATTTTTGCCTAGAAGGATGTGAATTCTTGAATTATTTTCAGTTAAATTTTGCCTAGATACTTCCTTAAATTGATCATCTAGTAATTAAGAAAAATATATTTTTTTATCCTTGCTATCTGCTAGTTTTTCAGAGTTATGAAATAGAGTTATCTATTAGTTTTATTATAACTTGATTTATCATTATTTATCAAATATTTTCGTATCAGGTAATCAGTCAATAGTTAAGGTTTTTTCATTTTGATAATTGGTGCAAAATCTTAAATTTATTTATTTTTGCTTTTTGTCTTTTATTTTAAATACCATGACTTTTTCCAATCACCCAATTTCGACGAAAGAAACGAGATAAAGCTGATTCTTCTAAAGGTAAATAAATTGGTCTACCGTGGGGACAAGTACGAGGGTTATGGGTAAGTTGCCATTTATTTAATAAACTTTGCATTTCCGGTAGGCTTAAAGGAGTTCCATTTCTAATAGCACTACGACAAGCAGTGGCTACTTTAGCAGATTCTAGATCGCCACCTTTACTAAGTTCAATTAAAGCATCAGCACAGTCATTTCTTTTTGCTAACATTTTGGGAGCACTACGAGCAGCCCAAAGTAAATCTCCGAAGGTTTCTATGTCTATATTTAAGCGTTGAAGTTGTTCTATTTGAGCTGGGGATAAATGATGTAAAATAATCGGAGTTTCTAAAAAAATTATTTCCCAAGCATCACATAATTCTTCATATAAAATTCTTTCGTGGGCAATATGTTGTTCAATCAACCAAATGCCACTTGGATGTTCTGCTACTATATAAGTATTGTGTAATTGAGCGATCGCTTTTAATTCTATTAGTCCTAATTTTGATTTTTTTTGTTCTGTATTATCTGGAGAAACTTCTATAGCTCGACTAACTTGATAATTCCCAGTATTTTCTGAGACTTTTAAGAGTTTTTCCACTCTTTCTGACAAAGGAAATTCTGGCATAATATCCGAACTAAATTGTAATGCTTTACCAATTACTAAATTGATTTGTTGTTGCCAAAATTTCAAATTATCTAGATAAATTTCTGTTTTTGCCGGATGACGGTTCCAGTTAATTTGATAGGGAAAAATTTGTAAATGAATGAAACATAGAGGATAGCGATCGCCAGGACAAGTCCGCGCTAAAGAACGAATAATTGTTTGTTCTAATTCTGGCACTTTTACTACCCTACCATTAATACCAACTTTTACCCAATCAGGTCGTCTACGATGACATCTATCTGGCAAACCTAACACTAATTCTAATGATTGTCTATCCAAAAGTTGAGAATCTTGAGATTGGGAAAAACTCGATGTTTGAATATTTAATTCTTCTGCTTCTTGCTCATCAATTTCTTGTTGAATATACTGTAAATCATTCAATCTTACTGTAGATAAAATTTGAGGTAAAATTTGTTTTGCCGTAGCCCCAGGACTAATTTGTATCCATAATTTACTACCCTGCCAAATTTGCCAAGTAACATCAGGATAGCAAAGGGCTATTTGCTGAATAATTAATTGTATACCTCGCATTTGTTGTGGGGGAGAAGGCATTCCTTTTCGACGTACAGGCCATTTACCAAAAATATGAGAAACCTTAACAATAGTACCAGGAGCAATGGCAACTCTTTCAGCTTTAACAGATTTTCCTTGCTGATCATAAACAACTCGCCAACCTTCATTTTCATTTTCTGAAAGGGGTGACTTAGGACGACTTAATATTTCTAAATTTGAGAGATTAGCTAAACTATGAAGTGCTTCTCCACGAAATCCTAAACTACTAATTTTTGTGAGGTCTTGAAGATTAGTAATCTTACTGGTGCTATGAGGATTTGCTGCTCGTTTTAAATTGGCTAAATTCATACCCATTCCATTGTCAGAAATTTGTACTCGCCACTGTTCAGAAATGATAGAAACTATGATGCGAGTGGCTCCAGCATCAAGAGAGTTTTCTACTAATTCCCGCACAACTGCTGCTAAAGAATCAATAACTTCTCCAGCAGCAATTAAGCTGACAACTTCTTTAGGTAAGGTTTGAATTTGAGATTGCATTTATATAAAAGCAGTAACAAAAAGTTTCTAACTATAGTTAATAACAGGAGGTAATTTTGTTTTTTAACCTATGTATTTTCAGGATCTTAATTAGACTAATATTCTCAGAATTTTAAATCTTAAAATAATCGTAAATTAAGGTTAAAATTATATTTTGTGGTTATATATAAGAAACTATTACTGTGTGTTAACAGTGAAATATAAGATTAGATATAAACCAGCCTTTGCTGCTATTTTCGTCACCTTATATCCTGGTGATAGTATTATAGCCGAACCAGGAGCAATGACCAGTATGGATGGTCGTTTGTCCATGAAAACAAAATTGTCTGGAGGCTTTTTCTCGGCTTTATTAAGAAAATTTTTAGGGGGTGAATCCCTATTTGTTAATGTTTTTGAGAACAAAACCTCCCAACCTTTAAATGTTACGTTAACTCAATCCATTATTGGGGATATTGACTGTTTAGAATTAACGGGAAATGAGATATGTTTTCAACCAGGGGCTTACATTGCAAGTAGTCCTAAAATTAAGCTAGGAGTAAGGTGGGCAGGGTTTGCTAGTTGGTTTATGGGAGAAGGGTTATTTAAGTTAAAAGTAAGTGGCCAGGGACAAGTTTTTTTTGGGGCATATGGAGGATTGAGTAAGCAAGATATTGCTGGGGAATTTATTGTTGATAATAGCCATTTAGTAGCTTATAGTCCCAACATTAAAATGAGTATAGGGTTATCAGGTGGTTTAATTAGTTCCCTCACTTCTGGAGAAGGATTTGTTAATCGACTCAAAGGCAATGGTGTTATTTATTTGCAATCTCGTAGTATTGAGGGTTTAGTTCAATTCTTAAAACCCAAAGTCCGTTAAAAAGTTCAAAAAATTATGGATATTCAATTAATACATCAACCCGATAATACGATCGCTAAAGTTAGCTTAAATAGAGGAGAAGAAATCGTTGCCCAAGCAGGTTGTATGGTTGCTATGAGTGGGTTTATCAATACTAGTACTACCCTCAGACAAGGAAAAGGAGGGGGAATTATGGGGGGTATAAAACGAATGTTAGGGGGTGAATCTCTATTTTTAAGTGTTTTTCGTTCCCCTAGTCCCGACGGCCAAGTTTTTCTCGCCCCTAAATTAATGGGAGACATCCTAGTTTATGAAATGAAGGGTCAAGAATTAGTTGTCCAAGCATCCTCCTATCTTGCTTCTGATAACAATGTAGATCTTGATTTAGGGTTTCAAGGGATAAAATCTTTATTCTCAGGAGAATCTATTTTTTGGTTAAGTATTACCGGTTATGGCCCAGTAATTTTAACTTCTTTTGGAGGAATTTATGAAATAGATGTTAAGGGTGATTATATTGTGGATACTGGCCATATTGTCGCTTTTGAAAGCAGTTTAGATTTTCGTATTGATAAAGCTAATTCAAGTTGGTTGGGGGCATTTTTTGGCGGTGAAGGTTTTGTCTGTCGTTTCCAAGGCCGAGGCAAAGTTTATTGTCAAACCCATAATTCAGGGAGTTTTGGATCTCTCATCGGTTCTCAATTGCCTCCTAAAAAATAAATCATTTTTTGAAAATGACTAGGCTCAAAGGAAGGAGAGAGGGAGGTCGTTTCAGTTATAACCTAATCAGTTATCAGTACCTCAATAGAATATTTTGGCTTAAAACACTAAATTTTTTTTATTTTCTTTTTTACCTGTTTAAGGGGAGACTTTAACCCTGATCTTATAGTAGTTTTAATAGTTAAAAATCAATCAGGAATGAGAATTAAATAAAGCCCTGAAGGGGAAAGAACTCAGATAATATCAAGTTGAGACAATTTAATTTGTGTCAATCAGAAAATACTCATTCCTAAATATATTTCTCTCTTCTCTATTATCTGTTTTAAACTTTAGTATTTATCCATAAACTAGGATGAGTATATATGTCAAAAATTGCTTATAAAATTGAACATTCTCCAGCTTATGCTTCATTAATTATTGATTTGCACTCGCAGCAAAAAGTATTAGTAGAAGCCTCAGCTATGGCTGCCATGGATACCTCAATAAAAATGAAATCTAAAATCAAAGGTGGCTTAATGAAAGGAGTCGGTAGGATGTTGGGGGGTGAATCCTTATTTATTAATGAATTTAGCACTCAAAACCAGTCAGGAAGATTGTATATTTCCCCTGGTGTTCCTGGAGATATTCAACATTATTATATCGAGAATGGTTGTGGTTTATTCGTTCAATCATCAGGATTTGTTGCCTGTAGTGAGACCGTAGAAGTAGATACTCAATTTCAAGGATTTAAAGGCTTTTTTAGTGGAGAATCTTTGTTTTTATTAAGAGCTACTGGAAGGGGGGATTTTTGGTTTAGTTCCTATGGAGGTATTTTAGAAATTCCTGTGGAAGAAAGTTATGTGGTAGATACTGGTTATATTGTGGCTTTTGAAGATACCCTAAATTATAATGTTGAAATGATTGGAGGTTTATCATTTAAAGGTTTAAAAACAGGAATTTTAGGGGGTGAAGGATTAGTTTGTAGGTTTAGTGGCCAAGGCAGTTTATGGATTCAAAGCCGCGGGATTTATCCTCTATTAAATTTTTTAAATCCTTTCCGTCCTACCAAGGGTAGTGATTGAGGTTTTTCGGATTAATTATTAATTAAACTTATGAGCAATCGCAATCCTTCACCAACTAATCGTCAACTTTTAATTATATTAGGAATTTGGACGGGGATTATTGTCATAATGATTAGCTTAATGATTAGCTTTGTATCCCTGTTAGCTGATTGGGCAATTACTCATATTCCTATTAGTTGGGAACAAAAATTAGGAGAATTAATAGTCCCGGTTTATGAACAAAAAGCTAAAGATTCTCCTCAACAAGAAATCTTAAATAATCTCTTAGATCGTTTAGAGTCTCAACTCAATAATAAATTACTAAAAAATAGAGATTATCGAGTTATCTATATTCCCGAAAAAAATGTTAACGCTTTTGCTATTCCTGGGGATGTTATTGGTATTTTTGAAGGGCTAGTAAAAGAGGTTAAATCAGAAAATGAATTGATGATGATTTTAGGTCATGAATTAGGACATTTTGCTAATAGAGATCATCTTCGGAATTTAGGGAAAACTTTAGCTATTCGAGTTGCGATCGCTAGTCTTTTTGGAGATAATGCGACTTTAGCTAATAGTGTTGGAGTTGTTATTGAAACTATTAGTAATGCTCGCTATTCTCAGGAACAAGAATATCAAGCAGATGAATTCGGATTAATATTATTAAATAAAACCTATGGTCATGTAACAGGGGCAACGGATTTTTTTAAGAACTTTAAAGAGAAAGAAAACCTAGGCTGGGACTTTTTTTCTAGTCATCCTGCCGGAAACAAGCGTGTCAAAAGACTAGAAAAATTAATTAAACAAAAACAATATAAATTAGGTGAATATTCTGATTTAGAGTTAAATTTACAGTTTAGTGATCAGGAGTTTCGGAAATATAAGCAGAGATAATTTTTGATTTTTCGTGATTGTTGATTAATTTAGATGACAGTTTCTAAATATTTATGGCAAATGATTTACAGGGTAAATGGTAAAAATTATATATTCCAGGAATTTTACTCCCAACTTATTAATGTACCTCGCCAGTAACGGGAAATGCTGTATCTTTTTTTGTTAAAAAGAGGTATTTTTTCGAGTCTGTTTTATCGTTTTTATTAAAAGTACCGGGAGCAATAACAATTATTTGAGTTTCAGGGGAATTATCTCAAGACGATCAAAATCTCTAGAACTTTTGATTGTTAAGAATTTATGTTTTTTTGAGGTTAAAGTCTGTTTATGTGATCTCGAAAGTTTATTTTATACTTCTTTTTTGTATCAGTTTCAATCGAATTTAAATTTATTTTTATGACTTTAGTTAAAAAGCAATCTTAAATAATGACTCCAATAAATCTGTTGATTTTAAGTATAGGTGGTCTAGGTTCGGGTATTCTAGCTGGAATTTTAGGAATTGGCGGTGGTACAGTTATGGTACCCCTATTAGTAGCATTGGGATATCAACCTATACAAGCGGTTGCAACTAGCGTTTTAGCTATTACAGTTACAGCAACTTCTGGTACCCTACAAAATTGGCGTATGGGTTACATTAAGCCTCAAAGAGTTCTTTTGTTATCCTTACCAGCATTATTGGCTACTCAAGGTGGGGTTTATTTAGCGGAAAAATTTTCCCCCACTCTATTGTTGTTAGGTTTCAGTTTACTAATGTTGGTTAGTATTTATCTATTAGAGTTACGCAAACGTGTTATTGCTCAATACAAGAATGCTGGAAAAAACGGTGAAAAACAGCAATGGATAAATCCTGCTATTGCTAGAATTATTACAGGAGGAACAGTAGGGTTATTAGCTGGTTTGTTCGGCGTTGGTGGTGGGGTAATTATGGTACCTTTGCAAATTATTTTACTCGACGAACCTATTAAAGTTGCTGTTCAAACAAGTTTAGGTGTAATTGTTATTACTTCTATCTCTGCTTCTTTAGGTCATTACTTTAATGGTAATGTTGTTTTTATTGGAGGTCTGTTTTTGGGTTTTGGGGGTTTGATCGGTGCTCAAATTGGTACTCGTTTTCTACCAAAATTATCTGATTCAGTTGTGAGTTTTGCTTTTAAGAGTTTGTTGATAATTTTAGCTGTTTACACTTTTTGGAAAGCTTGGCAAATATAGGAACTGCTAAGGTGGGTACATTAATAACTTTCCATGCAACGTTTGTAAAAAATTTAGAAAAATTCACACGCTTCATGGTTAATAATTATCAAAAAGGTTATTACACCTGTGTTAGTTTAGCGATCGCTACACCTTACTTAAAACTAAAGCGGCATTTTGACCCCCAAACCCAAAACTCAAACATAAAACATTTTTCACCTGAGACTGACGAGCATACCTAACCAAGTCTAGGTCAAATTCTGGTGAATTCAAACCAACACAGGGAGGTAAAACCTGATGTTTGACCGCCATCAAACAAAATGCAGCACCTAATGCTCCAGATGCTCCCAAAGTATGACCAGTCGCCCCCTTTGTCGAACTAACTGCTACTTTGTGAGGAAAAATTTGCTGAATTAAATTAGCTTCATGGCGATCATTTAATTTAGTTGCCGTTCCATGAGCATGAACATAGTCAATTTCTTCAGGAGCTAAACCACTTCTTGCTAAAGATCGAGCGATCGCTAACATTGCACTTTTACCACTCAAATCAGGAATTACACTATGAATTCCATCATTTGTCAAGCCAAAACTGCGAATTTGACCATAAACTTTAGCACTTCTTTTCTTAGCAAAATTAGCAGACTCTAGTAGCAAAATAGCTGCTCCTTCCCCCAAAACAAATCCTTCTCGAGCTCGGTCAAAAGGATAGGCACCTATTTGAGCTAAGGCTCCCATTTTTCTAAATCCTGCTATAGTAAGAGGTGTAATAGGAGATTCAACAGCACCCGCTATAACCTGTTGACATTGGCCAGTCTGAATTAATTCAAAACCACGAGCGATCGCTAATATTCCTGTAGCACAGGCTGCCATTGGAGACAAAACAGTGCCCTTTGTACCTATCTGACTCGCAGTTAAAATAGCAGGCTGATGAGGCCAAAAATTAATAAATGATCCATAATCTTTTTGACTATGATCCTGACCATCATCAACAAACTGCTTTTTGGCTAAATTTTCTAGCATTCTTTGATAGGCACGGCTCGAACCAATAACGACACCACATTCAGGTAATGGAAGCTTCAGACCGGAAGACTTGACAGCAGTTTCCACAGTTTGCTTAATTAAGTTAGTTAAATCTACAGGCTGAGAATTAATTAAACCCAAAGGTAGGGGAGGTAATTCTGCAAAAGGTTTAACTAACCGAATAGCAGACTTACCATCAAGTAGTTTTTCCCAACTTTGAAAGAGGTTTCCCAAACTAGAAGTTAGCCCAATACCCGTAACTAAAACTTTCATAGTTAAGCTATGATTGGTTACGATTAGTTTTTATGGTTAAATTTTCAATACCCTCAACTACTTTTGCTGACTCAATACGATCACCAGCTTGAATTTGATCAACAACTTCTTTCATCCCTTGTGTCACATTACCAAATACTGCATAGCTACCATCAAGGAAAGGAAGGTCAGTTAAAGCAAAATAAAATTGGGAAGAAGCAGAGTCAGGAGGCTGAGAGCGAGCCATGGCCACAGCACCCCTTTTATGATATAAAATAGGCTGCTGTTGAATACCAGCTACTTCAAAGGTTTTGCTGTAAACTGGTTCTTTAGCTTCTGTGGGTTTAATTTCTAGAGGGATATAACGCTCCCTTGAAGTTTTTGGATCGATAAAACCTCCTGTACCTAAATTATTTAGGGGAACATTGAGGTCTTTACTTTGAGGATCCCCACCCTGAACCACAAAAGGTTGAGGTTCACGCACTACCCGATGAAATGCTAACCCATCATAAACCCCTTGTTGAACTAGGTCCACAAAATTACCTGCTGTAATAGGTGCGTTATCACCATCTACTTCTATTGTTATAACAGAGGAATTAACAATCATTTCCACTTTTGCCTTACCGTTGAGTTTAGGTAAATAATTATATTTAGTGGCGAGTTGTGTTTGACTTGATGAATTTGAGGTGGAAACTTCGGCATTAGAAACTGAAGTACCACTACATCCTGTTACTAATAAAGTTACAATTAGGAACAGTGGCAATAACCACTGACTAATTTTTCTTTGCATTTTCACTAAAAATTTAATCTTAATTGTTTTGAGACCTACCTACTAGCTGGTCGAATATTGTGAGTTAAAAACTATTACCGTTTTACTAAACTTAGGTTTGAGTTCAAGCCGGAAGCCGGAGAAATTAATTAAGGTTAAGATATTTCCCAGGCACAAACTACAAATTTCCGGTCTTATCTAATTTATGTTCCTTAGCTAAACTTGCATAAGTAGGAATTACATAAGCTTTGGAGCTAGTTTCGGTGTTTCACGCAGATACCACTGACTGCAGTCTGTAAGTTATCTTCGCTCTTGAGGCAACAAAATTGTAAGGAAGCTTAAGCTACTTATTCATATAGTTCTCTTTCATTACTCATACTTCTAGATTATCCATATATCTGTATAAGTTTAGGTAACTATAGTGAATTTTTATTGAACTGTCAAGTCCTCTCTCATAACATCTTTCTATCTCCCTATCTCCCTATAACCCCTCCAAAGGAACTTGCAGAAACTTTGCAAGTTGAGCAGCTTCATTCTCTAATTTTGATAAGGCCAATGGCTGACCTACACGGGTAAGGGGTATTTGCCGACGATCTTTGAGGCAGAGATATATAGCTCTACGAGGATTAAGGCCTTCCTTAATATCTACTTTAATAGATTGGACATTTTCAGTAGTACAATTAAATTCTACTTTACGGTTCTTACCAGGAAATCCCCGGCGAAAAATCATAATCTGGCCACTCTCTTGGTTAAAGTCATTGTAACCACCGCCAAGATCCCAAATCACTGTTAACCACAAAAATATTCCATATATAGTACCAAGCAGGCCATAAAAACTCATAGCTATTCCCTGGGGTAAGAAGTTGAGTTGGGTAGGGTCGGCAACAATTAATAAGTTAACTTTTAAATAGCTTGAGATTCCTGATAAAAGAAAGCCGATACCTCCCATGGTCACAATTATGGCCCATAAGTAATTGCTAAGACGACGAGAACCAATAATTTCTTGATGTACTAAGCGATCGCCAGTCGAAGTTTGAGTAGTCATAAACCTTCCATAATATTTTTCTCAAGTTTAATTTTTTTTAGCTAGAGTGTCGATTAATCTTATGCCATAATCACTCAGCAGTACTAGAGATGAATTAACACTTTAATAGTGTTTGATACCTTGGGTGAGAAGAATGTTAAAAATAATAAATTTGATTAAAAGACTTTACAGGAGATGTCCCTTTAATCAAAAAAATAATTTCCAACCGAAAAAATAGTAACGATTATTGCCAAATTTATTAAATATATATATACTTATGTTAAATTGCTTTACAAAGCAAACTATGGCCTCTGGTCATTCAAAGTTTAAAAAGTTGATTCACTTTGATTAGCTTCTGTCTAAGTTCAGATTGAAATTACCCATTTATTTAAAATAGGTATTTACAAAAAATTTGTAATTGATTCATTAAATCTCTGTGCTTTAAGGCCAGAGAGAACATCAAGGGCAGACAAAGCTCCAGAGTTAGAAACATTTTATACCAAAAATAATTTGCTGAGAGAGGACATCCAAACTGTGATAAATCCTTAACATCAGCTAGATAAAAATTTAGTATTCCTATGGGAGGTTATACTGCGTGGTAACGCTGTCTAATTCTATAATAGGGGGTCGTGACCAACAATCCACCGGTTTTGCTTGGTGGTCTGGAAACGCCCGTCTAATCAATCTATCTGGTAAACTGCTTGGTGCTCACGTAGCCCACGCAGGTTTAATTGTATTTTGGGCCGGAGCAATGACTTTGTTTGAAGTTGCTCACTTTGTCCCAGAAAAGCCAATGTATGAACAAGGCTTAATTCTAATGCCCCACGTTGCCACTATAGGCTGGGGTGTTGGTCCTGGTGGTGAAATAGTTGACATTTTTCCATTCTTTGTAGTAGGCGTTTTACACCTAATTTCATCTGCTGTTCTGGGTTTGGGCGGAATTTATCATGCCGTTCGTGGCCCAGAAACTTTGGAAGACTATTCTTCTTTCTTTGGATATGACTGGAAAGATAAGAACCAGATGACTAATATTATTGGCTACCACTTAATTATATTAGGTTTGGGCGCATTCTTATTAGTAATCAAAGCTGTGTTCTTGGGTGGTGTCTATGATACTTGGGCACCAGGTGGCGGTGATGTACGAGTAATTACTAACCCTACTTTGAATCCTGCTGTTATATTTGGTTATCTACTTAAAGCGCCTTTTGGTGGTGAAGGCTGGATCATTGGCGTTAATAACATGGAAGATATTATCGGTGGTCATATCTGGATTGGCCTAATTTGTATCTCCGGTGGTATTTGGCATATTCTAACTAAGCCTTTTGGTTGGGCACGTCGCGCTTTCATCTGGTCTGGAGAAGCTTATCTATCCTACAGTTTGGGCGCCCTGTCTTTGATGGGTTTAATTGCTGCCGCTTTCGTATGGTTTAACAACACTGCTTATCCTAGCGAATTCTATGGTCCTACTAATGCTGAAGCTTCTCAAGCTCAGTCTTTTGTGTTCTTAGTCCGTGACCAAAAATTAGGTGCTAATATTGGTTCTGCTCAAGGTCCTACTGGTCTTGGTAAGTACCTAATGCGCTCTCCCACTGGTGAGATCATATTCGGTGGTGAAACAATGCGTTTTTGGGACTTTCGTGGTCCTTGGTTAGAGCCTCTTCGTGGTCCTAACGGTTTAGACTTGAGTAAACTGAAGAACGATATTCAGCCTTGGCAAGTTCGTCGTGCTGCTGAGTACATGACTCATGCTCCTAATGGTTCTATCAACTCTGTAGGTGGTATTATTACAGATATTAACGGTTTCAATTATGTAAACCCTCGTGCTTGGTTAGCTGCCGCTCACTTTATTCTTGGTTTCTTCTTCTTAATTGGTCACTTGTGGCATGCTGGTCGCGCTCGTGCTGCTGAGGGTGGTTTTGAGAAGGGTCTGGACCGTCAAACTGAGCCAGTACTATCTATGCCTAACCTTGACTAATATCTAGTCATTGTATGTAGCTCGTTTATTGCTAGAATTCTTAAAAAGCCTCACCAAAATTTAGGAGAGGTTTTTATCTAAATGTTGGCAGGAGACCCGCGCTCTCTCGTAGGGGAGCGTCGGGATGAATGCCAATAATTTTATGGTTTTACAAATAATTTGTTGAGAATGTAAATGTCGAAAAGTAGGCAGTAGATGGTTGAAAAAGTGTACAAATTTAATTTTACCCAACTCCTCAGAACTGTTAGTATGCTGAGGATAATCTTGGGATGTGTACACGCAAGTCTACAATAAGGCCTTAGCTACCAGGACAGAACTTAAGCTTGGTATGAACACCAAAAACAAGTGAGCTACAAAAAAACCTCAGCTATGCTGAATAACTGAAAAAAACAGGAATATTTAGATTTTCAACAGTGAAGTAAGTAGTCTACCACTCCAGCAAGGCTTAAGAAACTTACAAGCTGCTTTCACAAACTTTTTTAGGGGACGGCTGAATATCCTAACTTCTGACTCTTAATGAGTAAAGTTAGCAACTCCTGTTTGTAATTATGCTACTCATATTGATGATGTGCCTAGTTTAAAATTAATGGTAGAAAAAATTCCTCACCGCCATGTACAAACTCATGTACAACCAGAATAATATCCGATGCTGTGAGAATTTATGCCGGAAGCTATGCAGGATGTTTGGGGAGAGCTTGCAGACTCAGAAGTTATAGCTGCTTGGGCTGCAAGCTGATCATATATTGGCGGAAATTTATTATTTATTGACCGGGAAAATCAAATATATGAGAAGGAAGGTGTCTTCTAACTTAATTTTTATGAGTCAAAAAAAAAGGCTATTAACTATTAGCTATAATTAAATAATAACCAACTTTTTGTTTTATGGAACTAAATATGAAAGTGCTATATAGTAATATCATAATAGTATGAGTAATGAGTGAAAACTATGTAATAGCTTCATCTTCTTGAGGGTAAAATGCCTGGGTTGCAGATCAGTTAGAGACTGCGGTCAGTGGTATAAGCTTCGAACACCGCAGCTAGCTCTAAGGTTATGAAATCATGCTTATGTAATTCTGAGTAAGTTTAGTAGGAAGGATGATGACAAAAGTAGCAATTATAGGTTCTGGACCTTGCGGTTTATCAATTTTACGATCTTTTCAGCAAGCTGAAGAAAAAGGACAAATAATCCCTGAATTAGTTTGTTTTGAAAAACAATCTAATTGGGGTGGTTTGTGGAATTATAGTTGGAGAACAGGATCTGACCAATATGGTGATCCAGTTCATAATAGTATGTATCGATATCTCTGGTCAAATGGACCAAAAGAATGTCTAGAATTTGCTGATTACTCTTTTGATGAACATTTTCAACAACCTATCCCTTCTTTCCCTCCTCGTGAAGTTTTGTATGACTATATTTTAGGTCGTGCAAAAAAAAGTAATCTTAAAAAATATATTAAATTTAATACAGTAGTAAATAATGTTGTTTTTAATGATGATCAATTTGTAATTACTTCTTTAAATAAAAAAGAAAATTCAATTTCTCAGGAAAATTTTGATTATTTAGTTGTTGCTACTGGACATTTTTCAGTTCCTTATGTTCCTGAATATGAAGGAATGAATTCTTTTCCAGGAAGAATTTTGCATAGCCATGATTTTAGAGATGCAGAAGAATTTAGAAATAAGGATGTAGTTGTTTTAGGCAGCAGTTATTCTGCAGAAGATATAGCTCTTCAATGCTATAAGTACGGCGCCAAATCAGTAACTATTGGCTATAGAAATAACCCCATAGGTTTTGAGTGGCCAGAAGGAATGAAAGAAGTTCACTATTTAGATAAACTTGAAGGCAATAAAGCAACTTTTAAGGATGGTCACACTCAAAATGTAGATGCTCTTATTTTATGTAGTGGTTATCTTCATCATTTTCCTTTTTTAGAAGAAAGTTTAAAATTAAAAACACATAATAGACTATATCCTCCTAAACTCTATAAAGGAGTTGTTTGGCAAGATAATCACAAACTATTTTATCTTGGTATGCAGGATCAATTTTATACTTTTAACATGTTTGATTGTCAAGCCTGGTATGCAAGAGATGTAATAATGGGAAAGACTCAAGTTCCAGATGATGCAGAAATTGAAAAAGATATCAATAATTGGGTAGTAAAAGAGGAAGCTTTAGAGGACTCCATTCAAATGATTGACTTTCAAACTGAGTATACAAAAGATCTTCAGGTTGCTTCTGATTATCCCAAAATAGATTTTGAATTAATTAGAACACATCTTAAGGAATGGAAACATCATAAGGAAGAAAATATTATGACTTATAGAGATAAATCATTTTCTTCTCCAGTAACAGGAACGGTTGCGCCACTTCATCATACACCTTGGGTTGAAGCGATGGATGATTCAATGACAACCTTTATGAAAGCTAAATCTTCTTAATTTTATACTATTAAAAGAAAAAAAGATGCAATAGAATATTGACTTAATTGATAATAAATATTTCAAATACTAATAATGGGGTACAACTAGACAAAAAAGCGCGAAACTATTGGCAAGAAGCTAAAGTTAAGGAAAAGAAGGACTTTGCCATTTTTTGGAGATGTCTAATGTTGAATGTAATTTGGTATTATTTATAATAATAACAAATTATCGATTTTATGCTGCTAGGGTTTAAAACAGAATTGCACTAAATAAGCAGGAAAAAAGTTTTAGGATGCCCTGCAGTCGACGGTTATGGTTAAAGCAAGAATAAAGAACAAAGAAGTGATCATTAATTTAGATAATCTTATGTTTTCTTGATTTTTTGTGATAGATTTTTGGGAACAGATATATTGAGTTTAATAATTGCGGGTGAGCGTAGTGGAGTTGGCAAAACAACTATTACCTTGGCGTTACTAGCTTATTTAAAACGGCAAAATCTTAAGGTGCAATCATTTAAGGTGGGACCTGATTACATTGACCCGATGTTTCATCAATATGTGACGGGTAAACCGTGTCGGAATTTAGACCCGGTGCTGACTTCTGAAGCTTATGTACAACAATGTTTTGAGCGTAATATTCAGGATGTTGATTATGCTTTGGTGGAGGGAGTGATGGGTTTGTTTGATGGGGTGAGATCTTTGGCTCCCCCTTTACTACCATTAGAAAGTGAAACGGAAGATGATAGTGATGGGTCTTTCCCTGATTTTGCTTCTACTGCTCATATTTCCCGGTTGCTGAATTTGCCTGTTTTGTTAGTGCTAGACTGCAGTCGGTTGTCTACTTCTGTGGCAGCGATCGCTCATGGTTTTGTTTCTTTTGATCCTACTATTAATTTTGCTGGTCTGATACTTAACCGGGTAGGAAGCGATCGCCACTTACAACTACTACAAAATTCTTTAAGGCATATAAGTTTACCTGTACTTGGGGTTTTTAGACGGCATCAAAATATTAGTATTCCTGAGAGACATTTAGGTTTAATTCCCACTGATGAAATGCCGGAGTTAGATATTTTAATTAATGGCTTGGCTAATTTGGCAAAAACTTGTTTTAATTGGCTAAAATTACTGGATTTTTTAAAGGTTAAAAATGAAATGTCTCAGCAGTTTTTATCTACTCAGGTTGGCTCTGAGCAGAAAATACATTTACCGAGGTTAGTTGTGAATAGTGCTGAGAAAAAAAAGTCAGAAATTTTAATAGGGGTAGCTCGTGATCAAGCATTTAATTTTTATTATCAAGACAACTTAGATATTTTAGAAGAGTTAGGAGCAAAAATAGTATTTTGGAGTCCTTTAAAAGATAACAATTTACCAGTAGGAATACAAGGTTTATATTTTGGTGGTGGGTTTCCAGAAGTTTTTGCTCAACAGTTAAGTGAAAATTTTCTGATGAGAAAAGCGGTTCAGGAAGCAATTATTTCCGGAATCCCTACTTATGCAGAATGTGGTGGGTTAATGTATTTATCTGAAGCAATTATTGATTTTAATAGTAACTCTTGGGAGATGGTAGGAATTTTGCCGACTAAGGCAGTAATGGGTAAAAGTTTAAAGTTAGGATATCGGCAAGCAATTACTAATATTGATACTCCTCTTTTAAAAGCAAATACACTAGTTTATGGTCATGAGTTTCATCGCTCAGAATTATATGAAGCACCCCTAATGCCACTATATAAAATGTGGCGAGTTTCTGAGAAAAAAAATCAGAGTCAAGCAACTTTTGAAGGCTGGAATTTTTATCAAGTTCATGCTTCTTATCTTCATCTTCATTGGGGAAATAAATTAGATATTCCGAGGCAGTTTCTCAGGCATTTTGAATAAGGCAGAAAAAAAGATTAAAGTATATTTTTCTGTAAATTAAGGGACAGTTTTCTATGGCTAATATCTGATATTTTATTCATGATCTAGCTATTAGCTATTTAGTCGTATTTTTTGATACTTGGTGTCATACAAATTTTAAGAGATAATGTATTTTACTAGGTACATCTAGATAAAAAAAGTATTAAATAATCTGCCCCAATTTATGTAATATGGCTATTTATATTATTTATTCTTTTTTTTTAATGTTTACTTTAATTTCGATGTTCCTTCTAGTCTAGAGAAATTGTATACAAAGTCCATAAAATTTTTAACAAACATTTATTAGTATTTTGACATTTTTTAAGGACGAAAATACTGATCATTGCTCTTTCAGGATAAGGCAAATATGAAGCTATTGCTAAAAATTTATCCAAACTAGATAGGTTATTTCAGTTATCAGTTGTCGGTTATCAGGAAATAGTGTTTTTAAATGTAAAATAATTATTATATAAAAGTTTAATATTATTTTAACATATTTTTTCTAAAGTACTGTTATTAAATTGGTTTAAGTAAAAAGAGACTAGAGGTAAAATATCAGATATATTTATATAAAAGTTCCTACACTGTTGAGGTACAAAATTTATTTGTTTTAGTAGGAAAGCTGTATGGAATGTCCTTTAAAGATTAGTAAGAAAGGAAAACAGGGTATAGAAAAGAATAAAAAAAACTGTTCCTCAGTAATTTGAGAAACACTATATTAATTTCTAAAAGTAATGTTAAGCAGACAAACAAAATAAATTACACATTCTTAGAAGCTGAACTTCCTATCTTGTGTAAACATCGCCTTTTGCAAATAATTTTGTGTAGGTACTTAGTATTAAAGGTATGAACAAGTATGCTTTTTTTATACAAATTTTTGGTAAAATAAAAGTAGTTCAGCGCTAAATTAAAAAATAAAATGATTATATTTGTAGAATTTATTGAAGAATTGAATGAGTAAACTACAGAAGCTAGTATTAAATTTTTCTTAATTTTTTTATTAATTAAAGTTTTCTACTTGCCTAAATGAATATATTATATTTTGCGGCTGTAGCGGCAATTTAATGTAAAAAAAAACTGTAGAGTAAATTAGATAAAAATTGAAACAATAAAAGGGATAAAAAATGAGTAAATTGATAGTAGTTAAACAACTGGTTGCCCAGAAAATTACATCACATAATTTTAAACCTTTTGGGCAAGTAATTTGGGCTTCAAAAGATGGTAAACAATATGACGAAGATGATGCTCAATTAAATTTAGAGAATGGTACTACACGATTCTATATTATGAGGTTGGAGAAAAAAGGTCGAAACTTTACGGAAATTACTCGTCATGTGAAATGTAGTCAATGTTTAGGTTCTTTAGAAGGAAAGGAATGGTTTATAGCAGTTTCTCCACCTTGTGCAGAGAAAGAACCATTATTAGAAAATATAGCTGCTTTTAAAATTCCAGGGAATTGTTTTATTAAATTAGAGGTAGGAACTTGGCATGCAGGACCTTATTTTGATCAAGATTTTGTGGATTTTTACAATCTGGAATTAAGTAATACAAATGTTGTGGATCATTTTACTCACGACTTTGCTAAAAGTCATAATTTAGAATTCAAAATTGTTTAATTTACTTGACTAAAAAAAAGATATAAATAATATTAGTTGTAGTAATTTGTTTCAGTTTTAGGAGGTTGATTAACAAAACTGCTTTTGGATAAAAAAGCACTATACAAGCTTTTCAATTAGTGTAATTATCAGATTTTTGCTCCTATGAGCTCAAATCTTTTTCTCAAATTATTCTATTGCTGTGATTGGTATAAAATATCTGATTTTTGTAACATTAGTATGGAGTTTTTAACTGTATCTTACTAGAATTAGATGCCTTACGTTTATGTCTACTATATTTGGCAAAGTGTATAAATTCTTCTATGAGACGTTATTTTCTATATGAATTTTTGGCATTCTTAAAAGTATTGTTGGAAGTTCTTATAGCTAATTCTAAGTTAACTTTTTTAGGACATTTTGAGGAAATTAGTTAATGAAACAGGAAATAAAAATAATTCAAATAAAATATATTTAGGTCTGGTTGTCTAAGGCTTTTTCAGGAATAGATGAGTAAGCCCCTAAACTTGACTGTAGATGGTTTGAAATGTTCTATGAAAGTCTATAGAGAGTATTTGGGAGGAACAGGGAATTTATAGAGAAAATAGTCGAATATATTTGTCTCTTACTGCCCTCTGTTATAGTCAGCCCAAAGCTATATTTAACTCAAGTTTTTTAGATTAATTTTGAATAGGAGAAAAAAAATGGTTCTTTATCTTGACTCAGCAATAGTAACAGAAGCAAGAGTGGCAAGTAAATTTGGTTGGATATCTGGGGTGACAACTAACCCGACTTTGCTGGCAAAAAGTGATTTGTCTCCAGAAGCAACTTTAAAGGAACTTTCAGAAATTATTTCTGGAGAATTATATTATCAACTTACTGCTACTAGCTTTGATGAGATGATAGCGGAAGGGAAGGCTGCATCAAAATTAATTGGCCATAAAATAGTTCTGAAAATTCCGGCAACTGCTACTGGTTTTCAAGCGACATCTCATTTGTCTAAAAATATTGACTGTTCGGTGACCGGAATATATCATCCTGCTCAAGCATTAGTGGCTGCTGAAACAGGCGCTAAATATGCGATCGCTTATGTTAACCGGGCAACTAGGCTTTTGGGAGATGGTTTAAAACTGGTGAGAGAGATGGCAAAAGTACTTGAAGGTAGCTCTACAGAAATTTTAGCAGCAAGTGTGAAGTCTCCTGATGAAGCTACTGAAACTTTATTGGCCGGTGCTCACCATCTAACGTTACCATTTTCTGTGTTGCAGACAATAACTACCCATGAGTTATCAGAGCAAACTTTTAAGGAGTTTAATGAAAAAGGAAGAGGAATTATGTATTAATTGAAAATGATAAAATATCTATAGGAGAAAGCTGATATTGAGGAGAAATATATTTTTTTTAAGTTCATAAAAGGCTTGCTCCTAGATTTAAAATTTATCATTCATACCTATAGTTTTTTTTAAAAGGTCATTTGAAAAATATTTAATATGAATATTAGCATTTATTTTATAATGATTTTCATTCTAAATTAAGAAAAATAAAATAATAGAAAACAGGTGATTATAGTTTCATAAATTAAAATATAAATGTTATAAATTATAGGTGCTTTTTATTGCTAAATATGGGCAAGTTACAAGGGGTGACTGTTAATTTAATAGCTATATAATTGTTAGTATTCAATGCTCCTCTTTTGTCAATTTTTCTGTTGCTTTACCTACTGCTCTATGAGACTAATTCCTAAGTTTTTTATTACTCATTCATTATCCAGAAATAATATTATTTTAAGAGCTGAAATAAGAATCCTGAATTTGGGTTAAACTTTAATTATAAACTATGTAATCAGGAAAATATTTATGGTTAAATATGTATTTGAAGCTAGGAGAAATTACTAGGATAAACTATCCTTACAAAAATTAAATTTCTCCCCTTAAGATAAAAAATGTTAGCTAAAAACTAAATGAGGAAAATTAATATGAAAAATGTTGAAAAATATGTAGAATTAACTGCGGAATTAATCAATTTACCATTACAGTCAGAACATTTTCCAGGGGTAGTAGCAAATATGGAAAGAATTGCAGCGATCGCTCAATTAGTAATAGACTTTCCCCTACCACCAGAAATAGAACCTGCACCCAAGTTTGACTTAGAAGAATAGGAAATAGGGGAAGGGATAATTTATTTTATTTCATAAAAATGAAGGAATAGGAAATATGGAGCAGGGAAAGAAATTATATACTTATGAGTTGTTTTTCACCATAACTATATTTGATGTCATACCAATTTCATAAAATATTGAGCGGTGCGTCAGCAAAATTTTGTAGTACATCAAGAAAGTGTGGGAATGGTGATATAATCGTTGTCTTTAAATACTTTCTATTATCATGGAATGTCCTCTATATCAGGAATTGACAGAAGGGGATTTTTGGGTTGGCAAGCCCCTACGCTTCATCCAGTAGATTAATTCTGAGTGCTAGA
>ENA-UENU01000005-UENU01000005.1-marine-metagenome-genome-assembly--contig:-NODE-5-length-80172-cov-175.318222_pt1 | contig 80172 bp, 57 predicted proteins | sample MGYA00237877_ERZ529326 | MGnify/ENA primary metagenome ERZ529326 (study PRJEB26372, sample SAMN05368344) | marine metagenome | biome: cultured habitat; feature: ocean water; material: water; isolation... | reverse complement strand
TTTAGTGTTTGGTTTTAGGTAGCAAGTTTTAGGCGGCAAGTTTTTGGTAGCAAGTTTTAGGTAGCAAATTTTAGGTTGCAGAAGTCAATATCAACTCCCATCAAAGCTACAGCTAATTTTTTAAGGTTACACAGCAGCCGGGGAGGATGTCACCATAAGCGAGCCTTAGCTATAGCAATATTTCCCGATAAACACACATCAACATCAGTCCCTGGATCAGACTTTCGGTTAAGATCGTATCCCACATAAAGATATCCGTTCTCTTTTTTAACAAATTCTGTAAGTAGAGGGCGGTTACAGAGGCGACAAAAAACCATTTCAGGCTCAGGTGCATCAGGTTCAAGGTGGGGAAAATTAACCGTCCATAAAGTTCCTTCCTCAGGTGGTTCAGCTAATAACTTCTTCAAGACCATCACCGTCCACTGTATTGCTCTTTCCCAGTCAATTTCCCAGTCATTTCTCTTAAAATGAGAAAAAGCGATCGCTGGAATTCGATGTATTGTAGCCTCTCTAGCCGCTGCAATAGTTCCAGAAGGATAAATATCCGAGCCCATATTACAGCCGCTATTAACTCCAGAGACCACAAAATTGATATCATCATACAGATAGTTTACCCCCAAACGAACACAGTCAGCCGGCGTACTATCAACACTCACCTCAGTTTCAGAACGCCATTCTACTGGTATAACTGTGCGGATATTGACTTGATGGCCACAGCCGGACTGGTGGTGTTTCGGTGCAACCATAACAATGCGGTCCGAAGTCACTTGGGATAGTGCCTTATGTAATGCACGAATTCCAGGAGCGTCAATACCATCATCATTAGTGATTAAAAAAGACGTTACCATAACATCAATAAATTAAAATAAATTAAACAACACAACTTCTATTTTCTTGAGCAGCAAAGAGAATATACCCAATAGTAAAGGTCAGGTACATCCCTAAGCTATTAGAATAACTGTTTTTCTTGTAGTTATCAGCTTTAAACTTAATTAGCTGAAACCCTTGACAGCAAGACTTAAAACTTGCTATAATAAAAATCTTATGAGCTATAAGAATATTTAGTAATAGTTGTAATAACTATCTACAGTATGAGCGATCGCTTATTGTCACAAAGAAAAACCCTAAGTTTCCAGAAACTATTGGGTTTCAAACTCTAACTTCGGTTCAGAAGCGTTATCTTAAATAACTTGAGAAATTTATTTTTCGTGTTTTTGTAACCCATAAAGCCTTGAACTAAAGCAATAGAGAATAGACAAGATATCTTCAACCATTTCTGCCTCTGGAGATAAGCTGATCTCATTGAGAACCAGCACATTGACCTCCAAAAGTGCTCACACAACCATTCAATAAATAGAAATCCAAATTTAACCGAGCTCTTAGCGTAAGGGAGCACAAGGGTTGAAATCTCCCCTACACTTATGCGTTCCAATATTTTCAGGAACTTACACCGTTTAAAATTGAGCCCACTTCCAATTTCTGAAACAACATCAGCATTTGGGTACTTTACCCGTAGAAACTCAATTTGTTGATCAAAGTCATCTTGTTAGCTATGACTAGATACTCTTGCATAAGCGATCAGATAATAAGCTTAGTTTGAGGATTTTTTTCATCAATATAAAATAGCCGTTAATTTCCTGGAGTTTTGATGCTGCAAACTTTCCTCCCTTATCCCATCGTCTAAGACTGCTGATACTAGCACCATAATATTCTGCCGCCTCTTTTAGTGAGACATACTTTTTAATACCCTATTAAACTTGACTAACTATATATTAGCAGTTATAGAAAGGTTTGAAAGACTTTGTTATGGGGTCAGCCATTGTGGCTATAAAAACTATTTATTTACTAGTGTTCCTAAAGAAGAACTTTTTCCTAGCTAATTATAGCAAGCAATAGTTCAAACATCTTCCCTGATCACAAAATTAGTTAACTTAAGCCTTCCCAAAAAGTTAGAGTCCCATTAACTAGAATTACCCAAACTTATATAATTAGAAATTGCATAAACTTTGGAACTAGCTTCCTGGTTTCACCCTTATGCCACTGACCCCAGTTTTAACTTATCTTTTCTCTTCAAGCAACAAAATTACAAGGAAGCTTCAAGCTACTTATTCATATAGTTTTCGCTTATTATTAATACTGCGACAAAATCCATATATATGTGTAAGTTTCAATAAGTATAGTAAGTTCTTATTTAACTATCAAGTCCCCTAGCATCTAACCACATTACCCCAAACAGATCATGACCAACACCATAACCTGGTTGCTGTGTTGCCTCCAATTTTTGCAATACTTGAGCCAACATGAGCTCAACTTTTTGTCGGCGGGCGTCTTTTCCAGAAATCTGTTGGAACTCTTTATCAAGTTCCGCCTTAAACCCTTGAACCTCTTGAGGCAAGTCAACAAGTTCCACCTCTATAGACTCACCTAAGATAGCCCCTGCCTGACTCACTAATAAATTCCACCAACCGGAGAATTTTTCAAAGAATTCCAAAATATGTTTTGGTGCAGTTGTCAACTCCACTTGAAAAATCAGCTTATTCAACTCTGTCTCTTCACCAGGCTCCATTAAACTGTTAATCAAATTACGATAATTCGGTAATTTTGGGTTAAATTGTCCTGTAGAAGTATGACGCCCCACCATAATTGAGCGATCGAAAAACTGAAATCTCTCAACAGGACAGCCAACAGCATCAGCTGCCTTCTGCATAATATTTTGCAAATCATCATGGGAGTAAAAACTCATCCATGTAGGTTCCGCATGTCCTTCGCTCTCAAAAAAGCTCATAGAGTAGTCCCAACGAGTTTCATTCCATTTAGGTGTCCACTCAATGCTGTAGCGTCCCAATACATCTACAACTACCGCACACCTGGAATTATACTTGCGAACATTAGTAACAATTGTTTTGATGGCTTGGTAAAGCTCATCGTTAGTCAAATGAGAGTAAGGAACTCCACAGGAAAGATATACATCAAAAAAATCAGTAATGTTGCTGTGACGAATATCTTCACACTTAAACCTAACATGATTTTCTTTTGCGTACAAATCATTAGCCGCCTTCACCATTTGGGGGCTAATATCAATGCCAAGATATTCTAGTTGATAATTACTAATTTCCTTATATTCCTTGAAGAGCTTTTTAAGCAACTCATATCCATCCCCTGTGCCGGATCCTATATCAAGAACTTTTAGCTTATCTTTTTTAATTTTATGGGACAACCTAATCGCTTTCTTAAAAACCGAACAAGAAAATGGCTCTTCCCACTCAACTTTTACACCATCACGACGATCTTTAGATAGGTAATGTTCAACGGCATTACTTTTATCGTAATTACTTTTGATACACTCTGATGTAACTTTCATAAAAAACCAATAACTTTATAACTATGGGCAACATTCAGGATGAAGGACTTACGCGAAAACACTAATTAATGATAGTGAATGTATTTCAAATAATGATCAAAAATGCACTATACATAGTGTTACTGCCTAACTCCTCTAACTAGTAAAGCCCTAAAAAGAAAATAGTTAACTCTTTAGTTGAAGGAAAACTTATCAAGTTTCAATCACAAAAGTGTTATGTATGAACAAAAATTTTCCTTATATTTTTAGCTTAGTACTGATGAGAACTTATGTAAAGAGACTAATTGTAGTAGGAATATCTAGAATAATGCTGTAATCATAAGCTATATATAGCAAAACTGCATTCATCCCTATTTATCGTATCTTTCTTTACTTCAACTATAGCTTATCAAAATCTTTCTTAATATAAAACTTGACAAAAATCGCCTAATGTGAGATAAAATGTATTTTTGGAATGCGATCGCTGACTACCAAGATGGCCTCTAGCTCATTGGGCCTGGATCCAGAACTATTGCTTTTCCTTGTTTCGTTACTATGAACGTTAAAGTTTGTCAACAATGCATAATAGAAAGTAGTCAAAATTGGAGGTATCTGCGAATATGTAGAATATTTTTGTGGGTATTACTTTTATATCATATCCAGTTAATAATCAGCGCTCACAGAAGTTAATTGGCAAGACCCAAACTAGGGTTAACTTATCAGAAATTCGACCAGTCATAGTAGAAAAGACGCAAGCAAGTTAGCTAAGATTCGCTCATATTGACATTCTCCCCAGCTATTAGACGCGCTTAAACAACTGAGCCCTAGCCCCAATGTAGGTTAATGTTTGATTACTGCTGCCACCTGTCGCCTTTGCTCTACCATCTCTCAAATATTACCTGTTGCCTGTAACCTGCGACCTGCCAACTACCACCTTAACAGGCAGGCCTACATACATCATCAAATCGGAAATTGCTGCAATAAAAAAACCTCCAACGGAGGCACAAAAATAATCAATTGCTTTATATTCAAAACAAAACTGTCTCAATTAAAGTAGAGTCAAAATATATATTAAAGTGAACAAAACAATCCAAATAATATCAACAAAGTGCCAATATATTTCTGCCATCTCAATACCAACATGCTTTTCTTCATTGTAATGACCAGCACGACGAGAACGCCATAACACCCCAAGAATTAGCAATACACCAACAAAAACGTGGAGACCGTGGAAACCAGTCATCAGATAAAAACAGTTAGAAAAAACATTAGTAGTCAGACCATAACCCAAAGTCATGTACTCATAAACCTGGCCACCCAAGAAAATGATACCCATAATTGCTGTAACTAAATACCATAAACGCATTCCTGAAACATCATTCTTTTTAATCGCAGTATCACCCTTGTGAATCACAAAACTGCTGGAAACCAGAATAATAGTGTTAATTGTTGGCAATAATAACTCTACCTCTGTTTCCTCAGGAGGCCAAACCCCTGCATTCGTTCGATAAATTAAATAAGCAGCAAATAGTCCTCCAAACATTAAAGACTCAGAAGCGAGAAAAGTTAATAACCCAAAAACCCTTAAATCCTGATGTTCCTCGTGATGCTCTGCTTCTACTGATGTTGAAGAAACTGAAGTATCAGCTAAATTATTAGTTGTATCAATGGTTGAACCTTGCATAATATTTTATACCTAAATTAACAATTAACAAAATTAACTTATGAATTGGGATATTTGAATAGTCATACAAATTCTCTCAAGAATTACTACACATCATACCCAAGAATTAAATCATATAACCTTATTAAGATTGGCAGTTTAGCCTAAGTTTATGAAATTAGTATTAGTAGCTTTGTATTAGGTTGGCTTAATTTGCCTTAACCCAATACAATAGCAGCTAGGAAACTTAGAAATTGAGGTGAGGACTTACCTGGATAAATCCTTGTTTAATTCAATAAAAATCTATGAAAAAACAGTTTTTTTTAGCTTTATCCCCGTAAGTCCTGTGAGTAAAATAACTAACTTTTCCTAGTAGGATCCTGAGAATCATTAATAGACCCGGAACCACTATATAAGGATGAAGAATCAGCTTCAGAAACAGGTACACCTGTTTCCTTAACCTTTGAACTTGGTGTAGAAATCAGCTTGAACCGCTCTCGAATAGCAAGAGTTTTCTTAGAACCAAAATCATAAGGACCCTCAGTAACTACTGGTAATACTTCCCAGTTTTCAATAATGGGAGGTGAGCTAGTAGTCCACTCTAAAGATAAACCACCCCAAGGATTATCCCCAGCTTTTGGCCCATACATCCAACTCCAAATCATGTTAATTAAGAATGGAAGTACAGATAAACCTAAGAGAATTGACCCATAAGTACAGATATGATTCAGAGATTCAAACTTAGGGTCATACATAGCAATTCGACGAGGCATTCCTTGTAAACCCAATTGATGCATGGGTAAGAAAGTGAGGTTAGTACCAATTAAAGTGAGAACAAAATGAATTCGACCCCAGGTTTCGTTGTACATTCGGCCTGTGATTTTGGGGAACCAGTGATAGATACCTGAATACAGACCAAATACTGAACCACCAAATAGAACGTAATGGAAGTGACCTACTACATAGTAACTATCATGAACGTGAACATCAAAAGGAACCGTTCCCAGAGTCACCCCACTTAGTCCTCCCATAACGAACATTGCTAATAAACCGACGGCAAAAAGCATTCCACTTGTGAAGCGAATTTTTCCCCCCCAGAGAGTAGCTATCCAACTAAAGATTTTGATTCCTGTAGGAACTGCAACAATTAGAGTAGAGATGGTAAAGAACATCCGCATCCAAGGTGGGGTTCCACTGGTGAACATATGGTGTACCCATACGAACAAACCTACTAAGCAAATAGCAAGACTCGAGTAGGCGATCGCTTTATAACCAAATATTGGTTTACGAGCGTGAATAGGAATAACTTCTGAGAGAATGCCGAATATTGGCAGAATCATCAGATAAACTGCCGGGTGAGAATAGAACCAAAATAAGTGCTGGTATACAACTACATCACCGCCCATCTCTGGTCTAAAGAAGCCGGTGCCAAAGTTGATATCAAATAATAACATGATCAACCCTGCTGCTAAAACAGGAGTGGAGCATAAAGCTAAAACAGAAGTAGCAAGAATTGCCCAGCAGAACAGGGGAAGCTGATCCCATTTCATGCTAGGAACTTTCATTTTCAGAATCGTAGCGATAAAATTCAGGGCACCCAGAATGGAAGAAGTTCCCACTAACACAATACTGAGAATCCATAAAGATTGTCCCCCGTTATTGGTAATAACGCTCAGGGGTGGATATGCTGTCCAACCACTTTGTGCCCCTCCCAGAGATAAACTAGCAATTAATAATGCTCCAGCAGGAGGGTTTAGCCAGAAGGCGATCGCGTTCAAGTTGGGAAATGCCATATCTCTTGCTCCTACCATCAGAGGTACGAGATAGTTCCCGAGACCACCGATGGCAGCCGGAATAATCCATAAGAAAATCATTATAGTGCCATGATTTGTCAGGAAAGCATTGTAGATATCTGGTTCCAGAACGTCTGGATCTGGCGTATAGAGTTCTGCTCTAAGGCCCATTGCCATTAGACCACCAAGCAGATAAAAGAAGAAGGCAGTAACAAGATATTGAATACCAATTACTTTATGGTCTATGTTATAGCCGAAGTAGTGATACCATTTCCACGCCTTCGGGTGTGGTTTTTCCGGTTTTGATTGAGTATCTAAAGGAATTTGTGTTTGTGTCATCCGTAATTATTTTTGAGAATTATGAATTAGCTATTATTAAATGAGGGACTTGAATGATTATTTAGCAAATCCCAGGGCACTTTTTTTTAGTGATAAGTTTGATTAATGTGATTTAAGGTTTCAGAATCAATTCCTATTTCCTCAGAGTATGGTTGGAGGTATTCCGAGTCGGATAAGTCAGCAGTGTTTACTGCTATAGCTTGATTCAATTCTTGTTGTTGAGCAAAAGTATTTTCTTCTATCCAAGCTGCGTATTCTTCTTGGGTTTGAACCACCACAGTTGTTCTCATTGCTCCATGATAAGAACCACAAAGTTCGGCACAATAAACTGGATATTCTCCTATTTTAGTGGCTACAAAACGCAGTTGAGTTTCTTTACCGGGAATGGCATCTTGCTTCAAACGGAAAGCCGGTATCCAGAAAGAATGAATTACATCTTGGGCAGAAAGGTTAATTTGAATATCCTTGTTTACAGGAATATGTAATTCTCCTGCAAAAACACCACTATCAGGATAGTTCATTAACCAACCATATTGAATACCGGTGATGTCTACTATCACATCAGCTTGTTTTCCGGCCCCCTGTGGAGTTGCTCCAAAACCATACTTGCTAGCTACTTTTGTTGCTTCCATTCCTTCAGTATCTGCAATTAGGGGAGCAGCAATAGCAGAACCTCTCATTTTCGCCACTTCCTGGTAAGATGGAGCATGATGATGAGCTACCATTGTACTATTTGGATCAAATCCACCCATTTGTCTATATATATCTACACTATAGATACCAAGACCAATTACAATTATGGATGGAATTGCTGTCCAGAATATTTCTAATGGTAAATTTTCTCTAAAGTTGGCACCATCGCTGTCGTCTCCTTGACGCCGACGAAATTTAATCATACAAAAGACTATTGTGCCTTCTACTATTATAAATAAACCTGTTGCTATAGTAAACATAATGTCAAAAAATCTGTCCACCAGAGGCGCTTGTTCAGATGCTGCCTCTGGTAACAGACCATGATTTTGACCTGCCCATAAGCTAATTATGGTGACTACTATACCAACTACTAAAGTTATTATTGAGACTGGTACTTTTTCTTTTTCTTCCATTTTACTTAGGTTGCTTTGTTATTCTGGTGAAATTCACCAAATTAATTCAAATCTCAGGTTTCACTTTTAGATACTGCTTTGATATTTCTCAGAAAATCAAGTAATTGCAGTCCATAAGTTATGTCTTCCACAAACTTAAAATCTGCGTCAACACCATCTACTTTGACTTAATTGGCTTTTGTTTTAGGTTACAAACTTCCCTGTTTATAGTTTTAGTTGTTAACCATAGCCTAGTAGAGGTTCCTCTGACTTGTTGTCATAGTCAACTATTTAGCTTAAAGTAACCATTTACTTATAACTAAAATATAGTTGTCACCCTTTAGGAATATTTTAGGTTCTTTTCATTTAATCTACAATTTTTCTAAACAAAATTTATTTTATTTTAACTATTGCACCAAAAAACTGCCCCATACTTTGGAGCCACAAAATTAAAATTGAAGATGTACTCTTAAGTTTCATACCTTTTTAGTAATTTAAAATAGAGATCTCGGAAAAATAAAGAAGTTATACTATAGTAATCAAACATATTATTTGAAGCGATTGATTATAAGTAGTATATGAGAATAGGTCCACAGTAATCCTGAATTAACCTCACAAGGTTGATTGAGAATCAAGTATAAATAACAGTAGAGATTATTAACATATCTACCAAAAGTTATTAATGAAACTTTAAGAGAGTAAGATTTTATCTATAGATAGGTATTAAAAAGTCAATTAAAGGCAAAAAAATATATGTATAAAAAACAAGAATAATATGACTTGGGGCAGAAAAAAAAATTAGGGAATAAAAAAAACTAATAATTGTGTTTTCTTTTGGTGAATATATTATTGATATAGAAACTAAAAATTTAGGAAAAAGAGTAGCATAAATAATTCATGTAAAACACAATAAAAATTCCCTTAACAACAAAAAAAATACTTGGGATCAAGCCTAAATTGGATTAGGATTAATCAAAATACCTAAAAAAAACTCAAAAATTCAAGAATTAACTAGCAAAAAAAAGCCGAAAAACCAAGAGCAGACATCTGAAATAATTTTGAACGAATCAGCCTTATTCCTCCATCTCTCTATAAATTTTTGTTTTAGCAGTAAACATTAGGGTATTTAATATAGCTATATTTAGGGATGTAGAGTTTTACCGCGATATGGGCATTCCGAAAATCTTGGTAGTTAGATAGCTCTCTTCAAAATAGTTACAGTAAGTATTTTGCTATTTTTACAAGATTTCTAATACCAATGAGCAAAAATAATGATATGTATCAAATGACACTTAAATTATTAAGTAATTAATATAGGCAGCATCACCTTTTTAATTAATAATGTGTTAATTATTCTCATATTGTAGGGAGATTGTATAGAGCATCCCTTCCTATACAGAAGTTTTATAGAACGCCCCTAACTACTCCTATGCTCCCAGGAAAGATAGGAATAGAACAGTTGTTGAGCAATAGTATAAACTTTAGGAGAAAGCCGGTTTATTTCCCTAATTATTATTGTTAAAATTATGAAATTTCGTATCATAACCCTATGATCGTGTGTAATTCTTAAAAAATAAAGTTTTTTGGGAGTCATGGGAAATTAGTAGCATATATAACAATGAATTATTAAAAAAAAATTTAAAATAAAAAGAGTTTGTAAAGATAGATAACTATGCAAACATTATTGTCTATAGTAACAAACAGTAATAAAAATTATTAACCTTTATTACCTTGTCAATAGTTAATTTTTTGTTAAATTAGCAACAATAATAATGTCAATCATATAAGATTTATGGCCAATTCTATTTTAAATAACAATGGAATTATTTACTCCCAGTCTCAAGCACAGGGACGCATTCGTGGCTTAGTATGGAAACTCTGTATAGCAACCCTAGTATTGATGGCTATTGGTAGTGCTACCAGAGTGATGAATGCAGGTTTAGCTTGTCCTGATTGGCCGTTGTGTTATGGTAAGTTGGTACCAATGGCACAAATGAACCTACAGGTGTTTTTAGAATGGTTTCATCGGCTAGATGCAAGTTTAATTGGCTTGGGCGCGATCGCTATGATGGGTTTATCATGGTGGCATAGACAGGAACTACCTAGTTGGCTGCCCTGGGCATCTACCTTTGCTTTTTGTCTAATAGTCTTCCAAGGTGTACTCGGTGGATTAACAGTTACAGAATTATTACGTTTTGATATTGTTACTGCTCATCTGGGTACCGCATTACTTTACTTTATGACTCTATTAGTAATAGGTATATCAATGCTGCCATACAAAGGGACTGGAAATGTTGGTAAATTACCTTGGGTGGGATTAACTGCTGCTATTCTAGTATATTTACAAAGTTTACTAGGTGGGTTAGTTTCTTCTCAATGGGCATTGCATCAATGTTTTGGTCTAGAAGAACTTTGCACGGTAATGAATAGTCATTTGGCTGGGGTTGTTCCTCCGACTTTAGTAACATTAATATTAGTAGTAATGGTATGGCGTACCTCTGCTTTACATCCGCTGCTGCGAAACTTAGCCAACTGTTCTGGTCTATTAGTATTAGCTCAGATAGGTTTGGGGGTTATGACTTTCCGGTTACGTCTGCAAATTGAGCTGTTAACTGTATCTCACCAGGCTGTAGGAGCTGCATTACTAGGAACTTTAGTAGCTTTTACTGTTATAGCTTTACGCGATCGACAAGCTGTAAATGTCTAATTGTTAATACAGATACAGTAATATACCCCTCTTTTGTGAGTTATTATATTAGAAACGTTAGCTATAACTTTAAGCGTTTAGCTATCAGCTAGCCTTCCACGTAGGAACTGCGTTAACAGCTCAAATAAAAACTATTAGCTCTAAAGGATTTTTGCTTTGCTCAATATCCCAATATCAAGTTGCATTGATTAACCACAATATAAAAAGATGGCATACCGATGAGAGAGTCATTTTTAATATAACTCAAGCTAAAAGCTTAGAGATTTAACCCTTGGAGGTTCAGTAGGTTGGAAGTTTTGTAGCGTTCCAAAAATCAATTTCTAGGCTGCACAGTAGAAGTCATCTAATAGATGACCAAAGATAGCTGATAAATTTGGCTAATTAATGAGACTTGATATAACCTAGATGCGTAGTGCTATACAAGTAACTAAATTTTTCAAATTTGCTAACATCCAAAATGGACTGGCACTAAGATCCGTTTCTATATAGCTTATAAACTTTAGATGATGGAAATTATAACCAGTTTCAATAGAAAATTAACAAATAAAATCCATGCAACAAGTTATTTCTCATAGTCTACCACGGCGCCATAACAATATCCTACAGGTATTTAAAAGCTATTATCAACTTACAAAACCCCGCATTATTTTGCTGCTATTAATTACAACTGCAGCGGGAATGTGGTTGGGAGCAAAAGGAGAAGTATCTCTCTTTCTTTTGTTCGTTACATTAACAGGTGGTGCATTAGCTTCTGGTGCAGCTAATGCTATTAACTGTATCTACGACAGCGATATTGACTATATTATGGAGCGTACTCGCTGGCGTCCTATTCCATCTGGGAGAGTTAAACCTCGTGATGCTCTGATTTTTGCGTTGACTCTGGCAGCAACATCATTTACTTTACTCACAGTTTTTGCTAATTTACTAGCTGCACTGTTGGCCATGTCGGGAATAGTTTTTTATGTTGGTGTTTACACTCACTGGTTAAAACGTCACAGTGTTCAAAATATTGTAATTGGTGGTGCTGCTGGTGCTATTCCTCCGTTAGTGGGTTGGGCCGCAGTCACAGGGGAATTGAGTTGGGCTGCTTGGTTATTATTTGCAATTATTGTGGTCTGGACTCCTCCTCATTTTTGGGCATTAGCAATTTATATTCGTGATGAATATCAGGAAGTTGGGGTGCCTATGTTACCTGTAATTGAGGGAAATGAGGAAACAGCTAGACAGATTTGGGTTTATACTCTAATTTTAATTCCTATGACGCTATTGCTGGTTTATCCGTTGCATGTGAGTGGAGCCATTTATGCAGTATTAGCGACTTACCTTGGTGTAATTTTTATTAAGAAAGCTTGGCAGTTGTTGAAAGATCCTTCGAATAAAGATGTAGCACGATCGCTGTTTAAGTATTCTATCTACTATATGATGTTATTGTGTTTGGTAATGGTCATTGATAGTTTGCCTTTTACTCATGGAATTACTACTGCTTTAGCAGATAGTTGGCAAACTTTTATTGGTGGAGCGATCGCAATTTTATTTTAGGAGCTATATCAAAATAAGTTGTATAAATTTCATTTGAGATGAATTGTGAAATTTAGCTTCTATCAAAAAACTGTTTGAGTTATTTTTACCAAAAAATTGGGTACAAATATAAAGGCTCCCCCTTTGAGGGGGACTTTTAATTTTGAATGTACTTTTTAAGATTTGCAAGTGGTGCGCCTCTAACTAAAGTCACATACAGAGGAAGGACTCCAAAGCAGAGTTTTGTGAGTTTTTGTATATTCTGCTGGGCTATATCATCTACTCGAAACATCTTTAAGATGATTGACAATTTTGTGATCTGGATAATTTGGGTGGGTATTTGATAGCTATATGAACATGATAATTTTCGCCATTAAATTTTAGTATCTTGAAGTTTATCTCTTTACCCCAGGAGGGGAGCAAGAGAAGTGGGTGCAGTACCCTATAAAATTTCAGCCGACATAGGAGCTTCGAGTCGGTTCTTTCTCTGTGTCTGCTTTCTTCAGAAGAGCTTCGTTAACAGGTCCCAGAGAATCTCAAATAAGTCTTTAGTTTCAATTAGACAATATAATTTTGTTTTAGGTAGGCAAAATGCTTACCTTTCCTTTTTATTAGCCTGAGATTATCTAAAATTATTTTTCAAAATATGATTTTTAAAACCATTGCAGCTGATTTTTAATGATAATTTCTTGGCACATATTACTAACCCATTGAATAACCACAGCATTATAGGGATAAGGTTGATATTGAGTGCGCAAAATTGTTTTTCGCAGTTCATTGAAAAATTCAGATTTCGTAACTCTGTATCAACTATTGTCTGTGGTTCCATCTCCAATAGAAGAGAGCACAAAAAAATTCAGTTTACTTTTGACATCTAAACCATAGCGATCGCTCATCAAACTTCTATGTTGGTTTTCACAAATTTTTCTTTTAATATTATTGTAGGCTTGATTTATTTCCTGATAATTGAAAAATCAAAAAAACCACTACAAGCTCTAAATTGTTGGCAACTACACCTCCATTAAAAATTCTATATCCAGTGTATAGTGACTCTCCACTCACTATTAGGAATTGTCTTCCAGCAACTTCCGTATTAGCTTTTATAATGCTCATGGCTATAGATGGAGTTTTAGTATTAGGGAATAAAGCGATCGCTTCTGCTTTATCCTAGATAAAAATTGCTCTGCAGAAAATAGGAAATATAGACAATTTTTGACCAAATAAATAATCGCGTTTATGTAGCAATTCATGATAGTTATACCATGGGTAAATTATCTGTATTTAAGTATATAAAATATCTCTATTTTGGGATGATAAAGGATTACATTTTTCAGAATATTTGACTTTTGATAACAACTGTGAGGATTCATTTACCCTAAAGCAATAAGCGTAGGTTAGGTCTCAGAAAAAAGCCCCCACAAAAATATAGCGCGTATTAGGTTTGACTAGAAATTTAACAACCCTGAATACTCTGATATAATTGAGTGTTATAGTCAAACTAAAGTTCAAATAATTTATCTAATTATGTCATCCAATAAATTCTTTCCCAATAAACCTGTTCCTCCAGAGAAGTTTGTCGGTAGAAAATCTGAACTATACACAATTTTTGACCAAGTTAATAATCGTGGTCATGTGGCTATTCATGGTGCTTCTGGTATGGGTAAATCATCTTTACTCGACTATATAAAATATCCTCATTTTTGGGATGATAAAGGATTAAATTTTTCAGAGGCTTTGATTGTTTATCACAACTGTGAGGGTTCATTTACGCCAAATAGTTTTTGGCAAGAAATTTTACAAGAGTTAAGAAATGAAGCTGAAGGTGATACAGATTTACAGAGTAAGATTGATGATGTCTTAAAATTAGAAACAATAGAAATAAGAGATATACGTCGAATACTTAAACAAATTGGGAAAAGAAATAAATTTTTATTATTATTATTAGATGACTATAATGGAATACTTCGTACACCAGAATATTATAGCAAAGACTATCAAAAGTCTAGAGAAGTACAGACGTTTTTAAGTGGGTTGCGTAATCTGGCAGTTCATAGTACAGAAAGTCAATATTTCTCAACAGTTGTTGCTGCATTCCAAAAAGTGGATGAGTTAGGTCCAGAGATTCCTCGTGGTGGTTCTCCTTGGTATAATCATTATCTATATGTAGATTTAAAACCTTTTAGTCGGGAGGATATTAATAATTATTTTTTTAATTCCGATAGTCATTTCTTTATTTCAATTCCTGAAAATATTCAGAAAGAAAAAGTGTTAGAAATTACTAGTGGATATCCAATCTTACTTCAACAGGCAGGTTATATATTTTCTAAACTGGATCGAGTTATTGATATTAATACTTTTAAGGCAGAACTTAAAAATCAAACTGAACAGATATTTAAGGATATATGGAGAGAATTGACTACAGACGAACAAAAGCTTTTACAGCTCATTGTCATTGATAACTTCAAAGGAGAAGTTAATGGAAAGCGTTATTCTCATGATGGTATAGATCAAGTATTTGAGGAAAATAAGTATAAACTGACAACCTTGGAGCAAAAAGGTGTTATCTCTCAGAGCCCAGACCAGGATAAATATAATTTTTCTTCTTCTTTAATGCAAGATTTAGTTCTTCAAAAATTGGCTGAAAGTATTTGGGACCCTAAAAAGGGTAAAATCTTGTTTGACAGCTTTGGAACCAAGATTAACTATGAGCAGTCCATGATTGAAGAATTATTAGGAATAATCCCTTTTAATTAATCAAAAAATCAAGAATAGTCAACTCAATTTTGGCAATTTTCTTTATACTTAAATAAAAAATTAAACCCTAATATGAGGTAGTACTTCAGATGAGTAATTCAGAATTTATTTCTAACCCATATATTATTGGCATTCCCATTCGCCAAAAAGATAAATTTTATGGACGAAGAGAAATATTTGATTTTCTTGAAACTCAGCTCAGGCAAAATGTAAAAATTATCTTATTACAAGGACAGCGACGAATTGGTAAAACATCAGTTCTTGAGCAGATTAGTAATTTTATTGATTTGAATGATTTTGTTTTTATTCAACTTTCTCTAGAAGATAAAAAATCTACAAATATAGAATATTTATTTGAGGAATTAGCAATAGAAATTCAAGATTACATCACAGATAATCTTGAGATAGAAGAGAGTAGTGTCTCTTGTTATAATAGTTCTAAATTTCCTAATACATTAAATTGGTTTGAGAAAATATTTTTGCCGGAAGTTTATGAAACTCTAGACGGTAAAAATGTTGTTTTAATGTTAGATGAATTTGATAGACTAGATAATATTAATCAAGAGACAGAAAACAAATTTTACAAATATTTGAAGCAGATAGTTACAACAGATAAAAAACTTTTTCTACTGCCAGTTATAGGCAAACCTGTTGAGGATCTTTCTGAATATTTTCAGGACTCTTTTCGGCAAGCAATTTTGCAAAAAATTGGATTACTAGATGATTCATATGCTAAAGAGTTAATTATCAATCCAACGAAAAAACTAAAATATCAAGATGAAGCCATCGAGACAATTCTCAGATTATCAGCTAATCATCCTTATTTTACTCAGGTTTTATGTTTTACTTTGTTTAATAGTGCTAAGGCTAGAGATAGATGGGAAGTAACTTCTCAAGATGTAGAAAGTATTGTTGAAAAAGCGATTACTCATTCTCAAACAGGATTAGCATCTTTAAGAAATTCATTACCAATATATGAAAAAGTTGTTTTTTTAGCAGTAGCAAAGTCTCAAGATATAGATGGTATAAAAGAGCAGTTATTAACTTTAGAAGATTATGGTGTTTCTGTAACGGATGCCTTGAAAAAAGCGTTGAAAAATTTGGATAAATGGGGTTTTTTAGAAAAGCAAAGTTCTAGTTCCCCACAGGATTTTTATCAATTAAAAGTAGAGTTTGTTCGACGTTGGTTAATTACAAATAATTTCATCAAAATTTTTGGTGAGGCAATTCGTGAATTAGAAATTGCTGATTTAGAAGCTAATGAGCTTTATCAGGAAGCATGCAAAATAGGAGCAAGCGATATTAATAGTGAGATTGAAAAGTATAAGGAAGTAATTATAAAAAATCCTAACCACTTTAGCGCTAAATTGAAACTGGCTCAACTTTACTACGAGAATAAAAAATTCGACTCAGCAATTGAATTATATGAAAATATTGACAAACTATATCAAAGAATTGATAGGTTTAGAGAGCATAAAAATATCCAGGAGTTTCTACCATTAAAAGTTGAAAATAATTTGCTTGAGGTTCGATGGAAATATATTGATATTTTATTAGCAGATCCAGAGAATTTAGACTCTTTAAGATTTGCAGAGGAACAGCTCAAAAAAATATCTGAACTAGAGCCAAATAACGAGAAAGTTAATAATAAGTTAAATGATATAAATCTGAAAATTCGTCGCCTGACAGCAAATCCTTTTACGATCAAAAAATATGTTGAACCAGAAGATTTTGTTGGTCGTAGAGATATTATTAGTTATGCTTTCAATCAAATTAAATATAATAGTAATGGTCTTTTTTATGGTACCCCAGGGATAGGAAAATCTTCATTGCTCAGATATTTAGTTGAACCTGCATCTTGGGAGATAAAAAAATACAACGTTGATATTAATGATTACTATATATTGCAAATTGATTGTGAATCTATAGAAAATTTATCTGTTACTAACTTTTGGAAAGAAGTTATAAGAGAACTAGATCTGGAAACTGCAGATGATACAAAGTTAAAAGATAACATTCAAAAAATCTTAGCTCAGGAAACAATAACTAAAGTTGACATAGAGTCTTTATTTAGGTCAATTAGCTCTCAAAAATCCTTGGTACTATTGATAGATAATTATGATGCTTTATTCAAAACCCAAAATAATTATTCCTCAAATGAAGCATTGAAGCTTTTGAGACAGTTGAAAAGTATTAATAATCATAAACGTATAAAATGTTCCCTGATCATGACTTCCTCGGAAAAGGTAGAGAAACTGCTTGGAGAGTTAAAAGAAGATACATCAATTTGCGAATATCTTGTTACTTTTCCTCTCGAACCATTTAATGATAATGAAATGGAAGAATTATGGGAAAGAATGCCAAAAGAATATAGAGATAGAAGAGTTCTACAAAAAAAAGTCAAAGATTTGACTGGCGGCCATCCGGCGCTTTTTCAAATTATTTGTTATTATTTGTACGATTTGTGTAAAGTAAATATTGATAAACAGACACAGAAAAATAAATATGAAAACCTAAATAAGTGGTTTTATGATCAGGCAAAGTTAATATTAAAAGGAATATGGAAATCATTAACTTTGGCAGAACAAGGAATGTTACTTTTAGTTATTTTATCTGACTTAGAAGGGCGTATTAAAAGACATAGGAAGTATGACTTAAGTGGAATTAGAAGGTCGTTTAGAGAACAAGATCAAGTTTTAAATAGTCTAAAATACAGAAAAATAATCACAAAAACTGGTACTGATAGAAACCACGAGGATATTTACGATTTAACGTCAGATGCTTTAAAGGAATGGGTAATTAATGAAATTATCATTAAGGATGTTGATGACGATGTTGCACAGCGGGAAAAAATCTTTTTATTTATCAAGCAAAAAGATGTCAATATGATTAACCAGCTATTTAAAGAATTATGGAGTAGCAAAGATGAAGTTAAAGAATCACTGGTTTGTCTTAAGGAAATATTATCCTTATTTTTTGTGGCATGATCAAGAGTTACGATTTAGTATATTAAATATTTTTAACTTTCAAGAAAGATGAACGATTACAAATACAGACCAAATCCTTATATTTTTGGCAAACCAATTTATCAAAAAAAACAATTATTTGGTAGAGAAAATACTGTTAAAAGAATTCAAAATAACATTAAAAATAATATAAAAATAACTTTGTTGCATATCCAAAGACGTATTGGTAAAACTTCATTAATAACTTGTTTGCCTCAGTTTTTCACTGATGATATTAAGTGTGTTACTTTTTCATTTCAAGGTTATAAAAATAGATCAATACTTGAAATCTTAAATAATCTTGCTGATGAGATTGCTAATACTATTGATGGAGTCCCTAGAGAAGTAAGAGAACTAGCTGATAGTTCAGAAAATTTTTTTCGGATTTTTTTGCCAAGGATTATTAATAAATACTTATCTGGTAAAAACCTTGTTCTTCTCCTAGATGAATTTGATGTTTTAGAAGAAGATCAAACAACGTTTATTCATGGAAAATACTTATTTAATGAATTAAAAAAAGCTGTGAACCGAGAAGAAAAACTATTTGCTATCCTGGTTTTTGGTAGACCATTAAAAGATATGACCTATCTAGGAGAATTGTTACAAAAAGAAGGTCAAGAGACTATAGAAGTTGGTTTGCTGGATAAGAAAAGTACACACAATTTGATTGTTGAGCCAGCTAAGGGAACATTAGAATATGAAGCAGATGCAATTGATGCTATTTGGCAACTATCCGCGGGTCATCCTTCTCTAACACAACTACTATGCTTGTATATTTTTAGGTTTTGTATTCAAAAAGGAATAAAAAAGGTAACTCATACTCATGTCGACTCAATTTTAGATGAAGCAATGGAGGGAGGTAAGGCAGCATTAAAAGGCTTTATAGAACCTTTGAATGAAAACGAAAATTTGTTTTTTCGTGCAGTAGCAAAAGCTCAGAATGAAGTTGGAGAAAACCGACTAAAGGCTAATATAAAAAAATCGCAGTCTGTAGGGAAACGTTTAGCTGAAGAATATGGCTTTTTAGAAGAAAAAGAAGATGGAACAGGCTATAAAATTAAAGTCGAGTTAGTCCGGCGTTGGCTAGTAAAAAATTATCCTTTATCTGACAAAGAAAAGCTGCAAGTGGAAAAAGCTATTTAAAAAAATAAAATCCCATATTTTGTGTTTTGGATGTGGAACTGCTATTAAAACCTAGCCAACTTAATTAAAGTATGAAATATCTGAAAGATGCCGAAGATTTAGCAATTCTGAAGACTCTGATATAATATGAAATTATAGTCAAGCTAAAAGTAAAATAGTTGATCCAATTATGCCACGCAATCAATTTTATCCCGATAAATCTGTTCCTCCAGAAAAATTTGTAGGTAGAACATCTGAACTATCCACGATTTTTGACAAAATTAATAGTCGCGATCATGTTGCTATTTTTGGTAGTTCTGGTATGGGTAAAACATCTTTGCTTCAATATATAGAAAACTCTAAATTTTGGGAAGAAAGAGACTTAGATTTTTCAGAAGCTTTGATTGTTTATCACAACTGCGAGCTTTCAGTTATAGATAGTTTTTGGCAAGAAGTCCTCAGAACATTAATAGATAAAGCTACAGGTGATCAAGATTTAGTGAGTAAGATTAATGCTTTATTAGGGTTGGAGAAAATAGAAATAACAGATATACGGGAGCTTCTCAGAGAGATTGGGAAAAGAGGTAAGTTTTTATTATTATTATTAGATGACTATCATAGAATACTTGGTACACGAGAAGAGTATCCGGAAAACCAGGGAAAAAAATCTAAAAAAGTGCTGACTTTTTTAAGTGAGTTGCGTAACCTAGCAGTTCATAATAGAGAAGGTCAATATTTCTCAACTATTGTTGCTACGTTTCAAAAGTTGCATGAACTAGGTCCAACAATTGTTCCTGGTGGTTCTCCTTGGTATAATCATTATGCCTATCTACCTTTAAAACCTTTTTGTAAAAGCGATATTGAGGGTCATTTTTTTAATCGCGATAGTCATTTTTTCATTTCAGATGCTCCGAAAGAAGAAGTTTTAAAAATGACTGGTGGGTATCCAGCGTTACTTCAGTTTACAGGTTATATATTTTCTCGCTTGGAACCAGTTAATGTTGATACTCTGAATACAATGTTAAAAAACGATGCTGATAGAATTTTTCAGGATGTCTGGAACAATTTTGAAAAAAATGAGCAAGAAATTTTGCAGTTAATTTTAATTGATAAATATAAGGGTAAATTCAGGGAAATTTCTTATTCTATTGCTGGCATAGAAAAAGAGTTTATTCGCAATATTAGCATATTGAAGAGTCTTGAAGAAAAAGGATTTATCAGTCAGGTTAAACAAGCAAATAAATATAGTTTTACTTCTTCTTTAATGGAAGATTTTATTGGTGATCAACTTGCAGAAAAAAATGTTTCAAACGCTAAAGACCGCAAGATAGTGATTAATTTATTTATTATCAAGATTACTCTTGGACTATGGAAGAAAGTTAAAGAAAAAATACAGCCTGTTACTAAGTTCATATCACCTCTTGCTAAAATCATCGATTTAATCGCTAACAAAATAGAAGGCAAATAATAGCAAACGTCTAGTTGGATGTAGTTTTGCAAATGAGAAATTTAAAGGCTTTGATTAAAAATCCCTACACTGTTGGTCGCCCAATTTTTGAACCAGAAAACCTATTTGGACGAGAAACAATTTTAAGTTTTATTCAAGAACAACTGACTTCTGGGGCTAAAGTAATTCTATTGCATGGGCAAAGACGTATGGGCATGACTTCATTTATGAACTACATTGCTGAAGATGTTAGTTTAGATGAATTTGTCTTTGTTCGACTGTCTCTAGAAGATAAATATAATAAATCTTTGGATAAAATATTATATGATTTAGCTAGAAATATTACTGATGAGTTGGGAATATCTAGAACCACCATAACTATTCCTAGTCAAGAAGATTTAAAGGTGGAAACACAAGATTTTGTTAATATTTTTATGCTTCAAGTTTACCAACAATTAAAGAGGAAAAATTTAGTTCTACTTCTTGATGAATTTGATATGTTATGGGACAATAGCTGTCAAGAAATTAACCCCTTTGTCAATTTCTTAATTTCAATTATTAATCTACAAGAGAAATTATTTATAATTTTGTTTGTCGGAAGAGGGGAAACTAATCTAGAGTTTATCCAAGATTTATTCCGGGAAGTAGGAAAATTACCTCACCAAGAATTGGGGTTACTTGATAAGTGTAATACTATCAAGTTAGTTACTGAAATTCCTAGGGAAGCCACGAATTATAAGTACGATCCAGATGCAATTGAAAAAATCTGGGAATTATCGGGGGGACATCCTTACTATACTCAATTACTATGTTCTAATTTATTTCACCAAGCTAGAAATAAAGGCAAATGGAATGTGAGTTATCAAGATGTCCAAGGAGTTATAGATAAATCTTTGGAGCAAGGTGAACCTGCTTTTGTATCTCCTCTAGAAGTTTTATCTACTCAACAAAAATTAATTTTGTCGGCAGTAGCTGAAGCACAAGAAAGAGCTACAAATTCAGAGCATATTGTTAGTCCATTGGTGATACTAGAAATGTATGATGTCAAGGTCACATCAAATTTAATAGAAGAACTAATAACAGCAGCAAAACATTTAGTTGATTTGAAGTTTATAGTGGAAATAGGAAAACAAAAATTCAGAAAAATCAGAGTTCCTATCTATAAAGTTAGAATTGAATTGTTTCGACTTTGGTTATTAAAACAATGTCCATTAGACAAACAAAGAGATTTAATTAATGATTTATTTCCTAAGAAGCCCTGGATCCAGAGGCTTTGGTATATGGCCTTTTTAAATGAATAATATTCAGATAATAACTAAACAATCTAATAATGCAAACTAACAATCATTTATCCATAAATCCTTATGTTTTTGGCAAACCAATTTATGAATACAACAACTTATTTGGTAGAAAAAATGATGTTGATAAAATTAAAGATCACATCATTAACAAAGATATAAAAATAACTTTATTGCATGTCCAAAGACGTATTGGTAAAACTTCATTGATAACTTGTTTGCCTCAGTCTTTCACTGAGGAGCAGAATGGTGTTAAGTTTGTTACTTTTTCATTTCAAGGTTATAAAGATAAGCCAATCCCTGAAATACTAAATTATCTTGCTGATGAGATCGCTGGTACTATTCAACTTCCTCAAAAAGTAAGAGATCAGGCTGATACTACGCACAACTTTTTTGAACTTTTTTTGCCGAAAGTTATCGATCAATATTTGTCAGGTCAAAAGTTGGTTCTTCTCCTTGATGAATTTGATGTTTTAGAAGAAAAAGATAAGAAAGGAAAAGTATTATTTGATTACTTAAAAAAAGCTGTTAAGGAACAAAAAAAACTATTTGCTATTCTGGTTTTTGGTAGACCCTTAAAGGATATGAAGTATCTAGAAACATTTTTACAAGAAGAAGGTCAAGAGACTATAGAAGTTGGTTTACTGGATTATGAAGGTACACAAGATTTGATTGTTGAGCCACTTAAGAGAATACAGAGCGTATTTAGATATGAAAAAAGTGCAATAGATAGAATTTGGGAACTATCTGCTGGCCATCCTTCTTTGACACAACTGCTGTGCTCAAATGTTTTTGTTCATTGTAGGAATAAGCAACAGAGTGTAGTTCGGAAAGACGATGTAGACTCAATTTTAAGTCAAGCAATGGAAGAAGGCCAGGCAATATTACAAGGCTTTCTAGAGCCTTTAAGCGATATTGAAAAGTTATTTTTTTTTGCAGTAGCAGAAGCTCAAGAACAAGGCACAGACCCATTAAAGATTCTGAAAATAATACAAAAAACTACAATAACACCGGCAGATTTTAGAAGAGCACGAGAGCGTTTAATAGAGTTAGGCTTTGTAGAAAAAAATGGCAAAGGTCTTAAAATAAAAGTTGAATTAGTCCGGCTCTGGCTAATAGAAAAAAACCCCTTACCCAACAATAAACAGAGGAAACCGAAGGAAGGAAGAAAAAAGATCAAACGTCATATAACCTCAAGTCAACCCAACAGACCTAACCCAGTTGCACAATTCATTGCTTTTATTGCGTTGATAAGCGTTATAGTTTTTATTGGACAGAAGTTACTCTCTAGGATTGATAGCTCCAAAAACTATGAACGCTTTCAGTCTGACTGTTACAGACTATCAGAGGAAATAAGCAACGCTTTAGAAGAGAAAAAAGATACAACGCAGTTGCAAGTCATCAAAAAAGTTAGAACTGAATGGTCGAGAGAAAAAAAAGGCTTATTAGACAAACAATGCCCATATTCTTATGAACTAGATGCAAAATATAATGCATTACTACAGTACTATGGACAAAGTAAAGTAGATACTGGAAACTTTGATGAAGGTATAGAAGCATTTTGTGAGATTACCAGTGAATACAAGAATTTTTCTGACATTAAAAAAATCTTTGAAAGATGGGTACTAATAGACAAAAGATTATCTAATGAAAGTACAAAAAGGGTGCTGAAGCAAATAATTAAGCAAAATCAATCAGGAAATGATTGCCTTGTTTATTCATTTAAAGACGATAGAAATAAAAATGATCTGTATGACCTGAAAGCTCAAGTTCATGCTGATGATTATGAGTATGGCGAAGCGGTCGAGTCATATTGCAAAATTACAGAAAACTATTATAAGTTTGAGACTGTTGTTAAACAGCTAAAAAAATTGAAACGAGAAAATGTAGAGAAAGTAGAGGAAAAACTCAAAGAATTAAACGATCCGTGTCCAGCATTTCCTCCCTCACCAGACAATTAATTAATATTGCTCCCTTGGATTTTCCCAAGAATTATCGCTACCTTGGAACTCTTCTTGAGGTACTACTTTAATTCCTTGCCTAAATACTCTAGCTATTTTCTTCAATAAGTTTCTTTCTTGAGACAAAATTCTTTATTTTCTAAGTATTTTTTCAAATAAGTATAAGGTAAGCCCAATAAATATCCAGATTATACAACTAACTAAAAAAGTAGTGATAAAAACCACGCCCCATCCTGAAAATTGCCATTCTAATCGCTCCAAGAAATTATAAGTTTTCTCATAAACGATAGTGCCTCTGAGGCTAAAAGATACAGCAATAGTACCCCAGCATCCGCAAAAGAGATGAACAGGAATAGCCCCTAATGGATCCTCAAGTTTTATCCACTTTAAAAGTTTCCTAGTTAAAACGACAACCACTCCACTAACAGCACCTATAAAAATGGCAATAGGAATATCTACATAAGCAGCAGAAGCGGTTATCCCAACTAAGCCTCCTAATATACCATTAATTAGTGATGACAGATCTAGTTTTCCAATCTCTGAGTTGTTGCTAGATCTTTGAGAAAATAATGGGCTAAGTAATATAGCAATAATCCCGCCAGTTGCTGCAGACATAATAGTAGTTATGATAATATGACCTACTTCTTTGAGCTCGGTTGTTGAACCACCATTAAAGCCTAACCAACCTAACCAAAGTATCAGACATCCGAGGGTAGCAGACGTCAAATTTCTTTGATCATAGGATTCCTTTTGACCCTGAGGAGAAAGTGCTTCCGAACCTTCATCCGTTTCTAAATCTTCCCAGGGATCATATCCAAGCCAAGACCATCTTGGCTTAAGTAATATAGCAACTGCTAAAGCAGCAGTTCCTCCCACAGTATGAACAACAGTAGATCCGGCAAAATCTATAAAGTTCAGTCCTTGCTTGAGCCAACCATATTCTGACCATACCCAATGACCGACAATAGGGTATAAAAATCCTACCAAAATAAAACTAAAGCAGAAAAATACCCAAAGTTTCATTTTTTCTGCAACTGCTCTAGAAACAATAGTAGCTGCAGTGCCAGCAAATGCTAATTGAAAGAAAAATATAGAGGCGATAGAACGTTTAGGAAACTGACGCTGCAAACAAGAAAATCCTTTGCTAGGATAACCTAGGGGAGTATCATTTTTTGGCGGTAGAATAAATTGTGACTTTTGCTCGAACTCATTATATTCCATTGTTGGAGAAAAATGTCCGTGATAACTCTGTACTTTTTCATTCTTTTGCTCGAAGTTTCCCCTACAAGGAAGATGATATGAGCTATCCCCAAACATCAAGCCAAAACCAAACATCCAAAAGGCGATCGCCGCCACACAAAAAACGATTAAGTTTTTTGCCAAGACATTAACAGAATTATCGCTGCGACAAAAACCTGCTTCCAACAGAGCAAAACCAGCATTCATAAAAAATACCAGAGCCCCAGCTAACAATAGCCAGATATTATCTACTTTCACAAAATCATCACTACCACCATTAGCTAAAGCTACTTGGCAACCTATCAAAACCACGATAGTTCCCAAAAACAAACAGAAATACCTAAAACGTGAGAACCAGTTTTTATCCATCAATTTTCTTAACATCAAACCTCCGTCAAATAATTAATAGTTAGTATTATACCTTAACAAGCAGCTGGAGAAAACAGCATGAGATTGATCAAATTCTCATAAAATAATATTACCCAAGAGTCAAGGTGAACTCAGATTAAATACAGTTACATCATTAACTGTTTTAATAGTCTAATCACCAGCATTTTGACAAACATCAAATAATATGATAGCAGTATAAGAAAATCTAGAGGAAACGACTGATGAAAATTGGGTTTTGAGGTACAGGTTTAATAGGTCTACCAATGGCTTAAAAACTGTTAGAAGGGAATCAATATTATAAGGACTTATAAACCGACTCAATCGAAATTAGTGTACACATTCAGCAGTCAGCTATCAGATATCAGCCTAGTTAGAAAAATTAGCCTCCAAGAAGAATTAAAAGTCTGACACGAAAAAGATGATCGGCTAAACTTGAATTTTTTGCACAGGATGACCAAGCAAAAGCTTAAGCTTTCAGCATTCAGCATTCAGCTATCAGTTATGAGTTATTAACTCATGATATTGGAAGCAGGAATTAGTCTCCAAGGAAAATTAAAAAGTTATGTTGGCATAGCATGACCTTGGCTCTGCAGTTGCTGTAGCTATTAAAAATGTAATTTTATCCAACAGTTCAAAAGCTGAATTATCCTATCGCACAGTAATTCAAATTTAACTTTTAACTTTCAACTTTTGAATGCATGATTTTATTTGTATATTGGCTGAAGAGGAAACATTTTTTTTCACCGAATTAAGTATATTTGATCTGATATCAGAAATTAGTTTTAACTTTTAACTTTTAAGGCAATAAAATCTTACTTTTGAATAGATGACTTTTGAATGCATAATTTTTAACCTGCCATCCAAACTAGAAAGCTCAAAATATTCTCAACAGGTGGCAATGGATAATCTGTCAAATAAATTGTTACAGTTTGCTCTTCTAGTTTAAGAAATCACCAAACTGTACCACTTGTAACTGCACCGTAGATAGTTGAAATTAATAGCCGTTTTTGTTCATTAAAGCGTTGAGCTGCTACCATTTCTGCTAAACATTGTCCAAGACATGGTTTGATATCTTCTTTTTTGGCTTCAACTAAGACGGGATTAATAATACCTTCAGAACGAGCTGTTTCACTACTAACAGCGATGCCCAAGGTACTGTTTATTTTAGGGTATCTTTAAGTAAAGCAGTAGGATGAATTGGGTAAATGTCTGGGAGAAAGCGATCGCCTGTAACCATAGTCAGTTGAAAATCTTCGAGGGCTTTCCTCAGGGTAAATTTACTATAAGGCATAACTTTGATCAAAGTTTCATCTCAGAATTTTTAAGTAAACATAATATTATTAATTGATATCTAAAATCAAACACTAATTCCATAACTTATAAAAGTTACAAGATGCTCTATAAATTGATCAATAGAATTGTCACTTAATATTTCTGATTCTTCAATTTGATTCAAACTGCGCACTACCATTGCAACTATTAAATCAAGATTCCACTTTAATTCTGTAGGATATTTATGGGGTAGCACTTTTGTTAGTATGTATAGAAATCTTTGTTGAATAGTTCTAAATTCTTGTTCTACCCGTTTATGAATTGGGTGGAGTTCGGTGCGGCAACACCCCATAAATTGTGCATGAATTCGAGATTCTTCTGATCCCTGTTGAAGCATCTTTAGGGGAGGGCTGACAAAAGCTGTTAAAATTTCCGGCAGTGAAGGGAGCTGATCTGACTCTTCTAGAATTTTGAGTTGTCGTAGTTGTTCTTGAACAATGGGTTGTCCTACCCGTCGGACTACTGCAATAAACAGTTCCTCTTTGGAACCAAAGTGATAATGAATGGCCGCCAAGTTTACATCGGCTTCCCGGACTATAGCTCTTAGTGAAGTTCCTGTAAAACCCAGAGAGGCAAACCGTTTTTCTGCGGCATTGAGAATTTTTTCCTTTGTATCAATAGTTGAATTTTTACTCATTGAATCCTGTGTTTGTTTTCCAGAATACGCAGCTTGGTTTGATTTAATCATCAATTAGCTACCCTTCCAGTTTATTTTCAATCTATGTTTTCTTTTCGCAAATAATCACGATTATTTTAAATAATACACTTTTATTCTAACAGGAATTACGAAGTAGGATTATATATGTTGGATAATTTAGTTATGATTCCAGATATAACTACTAATATTAGTCTCATTGTGTAGTTTTTGTCCAAGTTGACTAAATCTTGTACAGACTAATAATAGTTGATCTGTACTGTATAAATAAGTAATAGAAGTTAATAACAAAAAATTGAGTAATAATTATTTTTGCCAGATACGAAATTAGACTATATCTTATTGATTTTACTGATTGCTAAATACCTATTGGTAATAATTCTTATTATTAAATATCTAATTAAATGATAGTATACAGCAATAGTGCTGATGAAATATGTAATAAAAGTTAATAGCAAGAAATTAAGTAATAATTCCTATTGCTAAATACGCAATTAAGTTAGAAGGAAAGAAAAGGCACTTGGAGGAGAAAGTTTTTTGATAACTGATCATTGAGAATTAATATTAGAATAATATCCTGAAAATTCTACGCGGTAATTAATTATTCAATCTTCAAGAGCGAGATTTTACCAAATTAAATTAGGTTTGACTATGCCGATATTTAAAGTCGTTATGGTAGATAACTAATTTGTTCTGCTAATATCAAATATGTTGGCTTCGGAGTCATATAATTCCTATTGTCAGTATGAGCTAAAACTATTCGACTTTAAAATTTAGTAGGAGTTTGGCGAAAAAAACTCCTACAATACTTAAGTATATTTTAGCTAACGTTTAATTTTAGTGGGTATAATGGTTCTTGACCATTCAACTGCCAAATCCTAAATACTAATACAACAGCCACAGTTAACCACACACAAGAAGGAGCCAAAATGATTCCAGCTATAGGGTTAATTTGCCAGTAAAGTATAGTAACTATTAATGCAGATAACCAAGGACCTAAAATAACTACAGGAACAGCAGCACCTAACCTCTTTTGTACAGTAAAGATAGTATTCCAAGTATCTCCTAAAGCAAGATGTAGTGCAAAAGCTATAAAAGGAAGCACTAAAAATTGTTGGTTCATCTGCTGCCAAATTAATAGAGAAGAAATTACTCTTAAAATGGAAATTGTCATCCAAACTATGGGAAAAGCTAGAGGTGGAGGTGCCCATTTTGGTCTAACAATATTATCATAGGTTTTCCTAGTGCGGGTATTATCTAAGAACGAAAAAATTCGCGAACGAATACTCAATAATGTGAAAAATAATCCGGCAAATACAGTGCTTAACCAATTGGGAAAAAAGGAGGAATTATCAACTAAAATTACTAATTTTTCCATTCCCCAGAAAGTGAGAATAATTATTCCTATTTGCAGAATAGTTCCTAATTTATAAATTAAAACTGTCTTCAAATCTAGTTCTTTTGTCGGAACTATTTTTCTGTCTAGAGATTGATTTGTATCTTCAGTTTTTACCCCCATTACTGTATTGACAATATGTTCAATTTTTCCACCATCATTTGATTGATTCATAATTACAATACTCAGAGAATTATTAATTTACGGATAATTAATTATACTATGACAAAATTAACCCCAATTCAACTAGAGGATAATACAACTATTTCTCTTGAAGCTACAGAAAATTTGGATATTTCTACGGTAAGCACTCCAGAAAATATAGCAGAAGAAGGGGGGGGATGAAGTTGCTCCCTTTTAACTTCTGTTCTTACTTTTGATTTTTGATTTTTGATTTTTGATTTTGACTAACTTAAGGCGATCGCGGCTTTAGTCAAACTTTCCCAGAAAGTACCATCTATTTATTAACTTGCCAAAGGCTTTGTTATATGAAGGTAGGGATATGGCACTTGGACTTTGATTTGGACTTATACTTGGACTTACTCATATTTACTTTTGTGCCACATATTGTGATTTTTACACTATGGGCATCCGCAACGCAACAAAGCCTTTACCAAATATAATATATGCTATGAGGAGTACCCAAATCTAAACTACTCATGGCTTACGAACGCGAAAAACAAATAGCAATAGAATCTGCCCTAGCAGCAGCCAAACTCTGCGAACAGGTGCGTATCAATATTCCCCCAGCAATGGAAAAGGGCGACAAAAGTCCTGTAACTGTTGCTGACTATGGTGCTCAGGCATTAATTTGTAAAGCTTTAGCTGAAGCTTTTCCCAATGATCCAGTGGTAGGAGAAGAAGATGCTACTGAGTTACAAACTCCGGAAATGGCAGAAAATTTGACAAAAGTGACAAATTATGTGCAAGAACAAATAACAAATGCTACTCCAGAACAGGTAGTACAGTGGATTAACCAAGGTAATGGTAAAGTTGGACCCCGTTATTGGACGTTAGACCCTATTGATGGCACGAAAGGGTTTTTACGTCAAGACCAATATGCAGTAGCTTTAGCATTAGTCGAAGAAGGAGAAGTTAAAGTCGGGGTGTTAGCTTGTCCTGCAATGCCAGTAGAAAATAATCAACCAGGAATGTTATATGTAGCAGTAAGAGGTGAAGGTGCAGCAATGATGCCAATAGCAGGGGGCGAACTGACTCCCATTCAAGTTGTGCAGGCTGATGATACTGCTCATCTTCGGTTTGTTGAGAGCGTGGAAAGTTCTCACGGCGACCAAGACCGTCAGAATGCTGTAGCAAAAGCAGTAGGTATTACAGCAGCATCAGTTAGAGTAGACTCCCAAGCGAAATACGGTATCGTTGCATCTGGACAAGCTGCTTTGTATTTGCGCTTGCCCTCACCAAAGTCTCCAAATTACCGAGAAAATATTTGGGATCATGCTGCTGGTGCGATCGTAGTTGAGGAAGCAGGAGGGCGTGTTTCTGATATTCATGGCAAACCATTAAATTTTGCTGATGGCGCAAAGATGCTTGAGAACAGGGGTATAGTTGTTAGTAATAAAATAATTCATGACCAGGTTTTATCTATTTTAAAACAGCTTTCAGTTAAGTAGACATCAAGTAGGAATGTTGCATTCAACATTCCTACAGGTTTATCTTTTAACTGGGTAAAGCAATTAAATAATTATCACTCCCTAGGAGCTTGAGTAGAAACAAAGAATTGGCAGATCCAGTCAATGGTCTTGTTAAACCAGAAAGAGAATATATACAGCTAATTTGCAGGAAAATGATGTCCGGCTATATTTGGTAAAAATCATGTAGCGCAGCCATTTTGCCCGCGTTAGCTTACCTCATCAACCTGCAAATTAGCTGTAAGAACTAAGTCAAGACAACTGTTCGCCTATGGTGTTGCTTATAGCAGCTTTTACTTAGGTTGACCACAGTAGGGATGTTGCATAAGGGCGTCCCTACAAGGGTTTTTGTTCAAAGAAGTGGGTTCTATCTTTCTGAAAACCTCTATATATATAATCTAACTGGAGATAATAAATATTTTAATTATGCTAAGGATAGTGTAGCCTATTTGCGAACATTTGCTTTAGAGCAATTAAACCGAAGTTACCTCTAAAGCTTATGCAATTCCCGTATAGGTAAGTTTGGGTAACCTTAGCAGAACGGCCTTGGAAAATTTTCTTAATCTAATGTTATTTAGATTATTTGATCTAGCTTTAGTTGGCTTGTTTTCCTGAGTCGAAGTTCTTTTTGTCGGACGACGGTGTCAAAAACTGAAGCCAAGCTGAACCATATAATTCAAGCAAGTAAACCCAAAAGGCACATAGGCTGAAATCTAGTTAAATATAACTAAGAAGGGCTGTCACCTTAGCAGAGCAAGTACAGTAATTATATTGCCACTTTCATCCAACAAAGTCAAGTGTAAGTATTAAAGCTGACATGATATTACTTGACAATCATTTTTTCAACTGCCTCTGCTGTTGCTGGAGCTAACAACACCCCATTCCGATAATGACCTGTTGCCAACAATATATTTCGCCAACCTTCCAGATAACCAACTGCAGGAGCAGCTTGACCTTCTGGACGAGGTCGTAAACCAGACCATTTCCTAAGAATATTTGCATCTGCTAAACCCGGACAAAAACTAATTGCTCTCGCCATCACGTGATCTAATAAACTGGAGTCAGCTACCACCTCACCGATATCGTTGGGAAATTCAACTGTTGCTCCCACCCAATATTCATTTTCTGCTACTGGTATAATATGCACATCATCCCCAGTGATCACTGGTTGAAAATCTGACTTTCCTAAAAGCGTTGACACTTGCAGATGTAAAGCTTGACCTAATACAGGTATTAGAGTAAATCTATTATCAACATTAGACTTGCGCTTGAGTTGCAAAGAGCGTAGCTTACCCCCTTTTATTCCTTGTAAACATGGTAATGAACCCAAGCCGGCGGCAACAACTAACCAGTCTACATCTGGCAAAGTAGGAGTTTTTTTTGTCTCATCCAAATTTTTTATAGATACTTGGCGACAACGATATTCATTTCTTGGCAGAGAAATAGTCTTATATTCAGCAACTGTGACCCCAAAATGAAAATTCACACCATTTTGTTGAGCCGCTTCTACTAAAGCTAAAGTTAATTCAACAGGGTTAACTTGTAAATCTTCGGGAGAATAAATAGCTGCTATCACCTCTGATATTTGGAGCTGGGGGCAGCGATCGCCTAGTCGTTCTACATCCCACATTTCTAATGGCAAATCATCTGCTTCTCGAATATTTATTAATCTTTGCCACTTGTCGAGATCTTCCCCAGGCAAACACAACTGTAAAATACCTTGACGGTTGTGAGAAATAGAGCGATTTATTTTGGCTTCTAGCTCAGGAATTAAATTGTGATAAGCTTGCACACTCATGCGTCTCATTTTCCAAGGTCTGCCTTTAGCTTTTTGACTAATAACTCCCATCAAAACACCCAAAGCAGCACCCGTAGATCCTTGAGCAGGCATTTGTTTATCTAAGACTGTAATTTTTAAACCTTCTATTTTGCTGAGTTGATAAGCGATCGTTGCTCCAACTACTCCACATCCAATAATTACTATATGACTCATTTTGAATAATTTAAAAAATATCAATTTACTATGGCTTTAAGCTCAAGTAATACCAATTCATGCATTAATGCTAACTTTTTGTCAAACTTCAGAAATTTCAGTAATTAACACAAAGGGAATAACCTTTTTGTACTATTAACTAACCCTCTAGAATTATGTTAATTTTAAAATGTTGTTTACCGACGCCCTTATGCAACATCCCTACCCCTCCAAGGTCGGAGTTACAGCCCTGTCCGTTGTTTAACGGGGTCAAAACGGGGTCAAGAACCCCTACTACATGATTTTCACTAAGTAGGTAGGCATGAAAAAACTTAGGTATATTAAGATTTGTATACTGACTTCAAGCTCCTCTAGAGATCTGATTTGAGGCAAATTTACATTTTGTTATATAGCAATTAATTTCAAAACCGACTTGCTTATTTAAAGAGTAAATAATTTGCCCCAAATTTGCTGTATATAGAATCCAATTATATAGTATATATTTATAATTCTATAATTACTTCAATCAATTACTTCAATTGACTGTAAATAATTTTAATTCAGTCAGCTACAGCTATAGTATCCATAAGCCTAAACTACAAAAGTTTGATTCCATATTCTCTATATCAATTTTAAGTATTTATACTATAAAATCATCTTCATTGACTTTCCTCAGGAGTCAAATTATCAGGAAAATATTAATCATAAATGATTGATTATTTACCTTTATTCACCACTATTATTTTTTTCCGGACTCCTAATTTTTTATACTTGGTTTGGAAGTGTAAAATGTAGATTTTATTATTATTAAAAATAGCCAGGCATTTTTATTATATAGGCAAAGTGCGCTAGTGTATTTAAAATACTTGTTGATGAGGATTTATTTTAAAGGGCTTAGACTGTAAGTATGCCTGATTTCACTGCTATAGCTAATTAATAAGACTTAGTCGAAAAATAGATGTAGAGATATTCTCTGGAGTATCTCTACATCTAGATTTTAGATTAAGATAGTGCTTATTTCATGTCTCTTTGAATACCCACAACAAAAATTTTAGGGAGTTTATCATTGGGAGTAATTGATATAATAAAAGCATTTTTATTATGGTTAATTCATGAGAATTTACCTGATAGCTCAATACTTAAACACTACAAAAAAGTTTGAGGAAATTGAGAAAATTGAAATCCTTGAAAACCAATAGTTTTTACTTGATATGATAGCTGATAGCTAAATGATAAAAGCTATAACTACTGAAAACTATTTAACTATTTTTTGGCACTAAATCTAAGAAAGCATCAAAATCAGCTATTGCTTTTTTGTACTCGCTCAGAGCTTGTTTTTTATTGCCTTCTGTTGCTGCTGTATCAATATCCTCTAAGTCATCAAATATCTTTTTTGCTGCATTCAGTACAGGTGTTTTATCTCTTGGCAACAGTAGACTTTGGGTGAGATAATTAGTCTTACTCCGCAAATCTCCCAAAGGCCCGTGGATAAATGTACGAATATTTACCCATTCGCCTTTCTGAATTAGGCTTTCTAGTTCATCCATGCGATCGCGTAAAGCCTGTATTCCTGATTCAGATACTTCTATTTTTTGTAACTGAGCATCTGAGTAGGTTAGCGGTGGAGTCGGAGAACTACAACTTGCCAAAAATGCTACTAACAGCACTATTACCCATGCTACTATCGACCGTTTGTTTAACATAATCTTTTTTGTTTGTCAAAGCTAATTTTAGTATTCTATTCTTAGATTTAAGATGGAAATGACTTTTTTGGCAATAGGAAGTATATTTACTTACTTATTGGAATCCAAACCTTTAAACTGTTTTTCTACCAAACTAACTAAAGTCTCTCGGGGAAGAAAACGAGAAGTATTAACAATTACCTGATTTAAAAATTCTCCTGTAACAACATTAGACTTATCTTTTTCTAATGCTTCAAGAGCATCTCGTACTACATTTTGTGCAGAGGTCAATTTTGCCTCTGAACCTTCTCGAGCAAACTCCGGAAATTCTGCTTTCTTGAAAAAATCTGACTCTGTTGGTCCAGGACAAAGGGCAAATATCTTCACCCCTGAATCTCGATTTTCTGCCCACAAAGCCTCACTAAAACTTAAAACAAATGCCTTAGTTGCACCATAAACAGACATATAAGGCAAAGGTTGAAATCCTCCAATTGAAGCAACATTAATAATCCCACCAGACTGGCGTTGTTGCATTCGGCCTAAAAATAAATATGTTAATTCCACTAAAGCAGTAATATTTAATTGAATCATATTTACCTGCTTTTCTAGAGGTCTTTGAGTAAAATTTCCATAGTCACCAAAACCAGCATTATTAACTAATAAATCTATAGTTAATCCTTGCTCTAAAACTACTTCAAATATAGACTTTGCTGCTGCTGATGCTGTTAAATCTTGAACTATTACATTGGTCTGAATTTGATATTTACTCTCGACCTGATTTGCTAATTTATGTAATTTATCTTCCGAACGAGCCACTAATACTAGATTGGTTTTTCTCGCTGCTAATTCTTTAGCAAAAGTTTCACCAATTCCAGAAGAAGCCCCTGTAATTAATGCAGTTTTCATTTAGATTAAGATCAAATAGGATATAATCATTATATTTTTATAAATTAATCAGGAATTACCCATAACTAATCTAGAGCAGAGTTAATGACTATTAACCCCTCTAAATACTATATTATTTGATCTTTTGCTTAAGTATTATCAATTAAACTTTATTAATAAGCTTAAATATAAAGTGAATTTTAGGATTACTATTTACTTTACATTTTTAGTATCACAAAATCAAACCCTGGAGGTAATAAACTATGGCTTTTCGTATTTTATGCTTAGATGGTGGTGGTATTAGAGGTATTATGCCTGCCCGTATTCTTCAAAAAGTTGAGGAACGATTAGGTGGCCCTTTAAAAGATCATTTTGATCTAATAGCTGGTACTTCAACAGGATCAATATTAGCTGTAGGAATTGGACTCGGAAAAAGCCCTGAAGAAATGTTAAATCTATATCTGGAGAAAGGTTTGCAAATATTCCCCTATCAATCTCTCTTCTCACTTAAACGACTACCAATCATTTTCAAATATGGTCTTTCTGCTCCCAAGTTTTCCCACGAAGGCTTAATGGGGGTACTTCAGGAGCAATTTGGAGAAAATAAATTTTCTGACATTACATCCGATCCTAATAAATTGATGGGCTCGTTAAAAATTCTTGTTCCTAGCTATGATACCATTAGCCGTAATCCTGTAATATTTAAAAGCTGGGACCATGATCGCTGGTATTCTAAAGTTCCACTCTGGGAAATTTGTCTCTCTTCTGCCTCAGCCCCAACTTATTTTCCGGCCCACCGTATCAAATATGATGGGCGAGTTTACTCATTAATTGATGGAGGGGTTTGTGCTAATAATCCTGTTGCCTGTGCTGTGGCAGAGGCTATCAAGCTATTACGTCAGTATTTGGATCAATCTACAGGAGACTCTATTGAGCAGATTAAAGTAATATCTATTGGTACTGGAGATCCCGCATCTCCAATTCCCTGGGAAAAAGTACGAGGTTGGGGACTGGTCCAATGGGGTTTGCGTATTGCAGATGTATTTATGGATGCTCCCCCTGATATACATCGATATGTTGCCGAACAAATCATAGGTGGAATGGATACTGACAGAGAAAAACGCTATCTTCGTCTACAACTACCTCTCAAGGACCCATTACTAGCAATAGATGATGCTCGGCAAGCCAACTTAGAGAGAATCTTAGAGGCAACAGATGCCTACATTAATCAGGGAAAAGTACGAAAACAGTTAGAAACATTATTGGCTAATTGGTAGCTTTTATTGCTGAAGTTAAAAATTTAAAGTTAAAGCTAAAATTTAAACTTATGCCTTGATATTGAAGCCGTTTTGGGGTTAATGGGGTATAAATTTTGACAATTTTAGCTAATAGGGAATAGAGATTAATATTTGGTATAATTTCTAACATTATTTAAGTGAAGTTGTAAGAGTTAGATAGCAATAATTTTATGTTTAAAAACCGCTATATGGCTATTAATAATTCTAAGGATAAAAAAATTGAAATAAATTCTTTCTAAATCTCTATCATCCGCAAAAATAACAGTAGTTCATCTATAATATTTCCTGACCAATGTTCCTGGGGGTAATGTGCTGCTTCTGGCAATTTAACCAACTTTCCATTCTGACAAATATTAGCTAAATTTTCCCCTTGACTAATATCTAACCAAGGATCTTTTATTCCCCAAATAATTAATGTTGGTTGTTGCCATTCTTTAAAGCCAGATTCAATTTCTGCCATTGACTTTTTTAAATCTAAATTTCTCACAATTGCTAATATGGCTCTACCAGCAGCAGAACTTCTTAAATAAGGACTACGATAAACTTCTAAATCTTGATCAGCAACTGTTAAACGACTACCTTTTTCTAAAGTTCTATCCACAAATAGAGGATCTTGAGTCAGCATATCTCCAATGAAAGGTATCCCTAATTGTTTAATTTGCCAAGGTAATTTTGCAGTCGTAGAAAGAGGAGTATTTAAAATAGTTAAACGTTCAATTTTTTTGGGATTTCGTAAAGCATATTGTAAACCTACTGAGCCTAAAAATCCTTGCACAACTAGATAAAAACGCTCAAGTTGTAGATTATTAATTAACTCTGCTAAAACTTCAATAAAAGCTTCACTTGTGTAGGGAAAATCTCTTTTGTCTAGTTTCGGAGAAAAACCACAACCTATCCAGTCAGGAGCGATCGCTCGATAACCTGCTTGAGCTAATTCAGGCATAATGACAGTCCAACTATGGCTTTGAGAAGCTAATCCATGTAATAGTAATACTGGTAGTTTATCTGTTTTCCCATCGGGTTGAGCTTCCCGATAAAACCATTCTATAGAACCAACTGTTACATTTTTTTTCTCAATTGACATTTATGTTATTAATTTCTTGTAGACGAATGTTGGCAATTGTATCATTATCTGACAATTAGCAGTTAGCGATATAGACCTTCAAATTTTAGAGAAGTTTTTGCTATATTTAACCTCTCTCTGTGTCAAATTTATGTTCATTCAATTATTTTATCTATTTAAGTAGTTATGCGTTTAAATTTATCAGTATGTAAAAAAATGTAAATCTCCATAAATCTCCCCTCCACTCAACTGTTTGTAAGAACCTGAACTTGGTCGATAAAAGTTAATCTAATTAAGTTTTTTTTGCCTACCTACTAATGGTTTTTCTAAGGTTTTAAGTTTTACAAAAAACCATAAGATTTAGGAAGTAAGTATTCATTTTCTGGTGAAAAAAAACAAAATTATAGTATAGTTTTTATACACATAAAAAAAGTATCTTTCCATTTTTATATCTACTATTTTCTTCTATTCACCCTCATAATTAATATAATTAATAGGAAAGAAAAAACGCTATATGTATTGTATTAGTTTGTGGTTGCACTAGATAACCTAGATATAATTTGCTGCTTTACCAGATAAATATGACTACTATTCCAGCGACAATATTTCCACAAAATTTTCCAACTTAAATCATGATCAAGTTTAATGAAAAACTATAAAATATCTAAATTATTAGAGAATAAAACTATTCCTTATTCCCTATAATAAATGAGTTTTAATTATATTTACTATTGTCATTGTTTACTCTCATATAAAACAAATTTTATCATAACAAATTTGGCTAATCATATGAAAAAAGTGAGCCCTACTAGAATTAATCTTTGAAGTGTTAAAATTTTGAAATCACAATATTTATGGCAAAATATTCAAAAATAAATTGTTTATAAAACAGAGAGAGCCATATCTAATTTTTGATGATACAGTTATTCCGAAAAAAAACTTACCTATTCTAGAGTAGCCGCGTAAAAAACAGAAGAAAAAAGTATATTTTGACTTATTAAAAATGAGTATAGTGAAATTATTTTCCCTGCTGTCTGCTCCAACTTTAGCAGAATATATTGTTACTAATTATTTGAGATATTCTAGTAATAATGACATATAAATTAAATCACAAACTAGATAAAAAATTGAATAATTTTACATGATAATTAAGCAATTAAATGACATAGAACTTAAATCACAAAATAGATAAAAAATTGAATAATTTTACACGATAATTAAGCAATTAACTGAGCTTTAGTTTAGCAAATGTCGCCGGGGGAAAATTAAAATCAATCTTATGGCTTGTACTATATTAGTCTGGAATTATTTGAAAAAATTGGCAAATATTCTGGGAAAACTATTGCTCAACTTAAATATGAATTATTATCTAACTATCTAGTCTATGAACTAAAATAACCGGCTATAAAACTTACAGTTATTTAAGTTTTATAGATAGAAATAGAGTTAGTAGTATGAGACGACAGCATCTGCATCAAAAATTAACTAGCGATCGCCTAACTTTAGATATCTCCAGAAAAACTTCTCAAACCTTTACTTCACCCTTCTAAAATTGGCATTTTTGGATGGGGATTTTTGGAGAGGTCTAATAACTAAAGTTTTACAAAAAGTTAGCATTTATCTATGAAAATTGGTATTAAAAAGAGCAAAGCTTCAGAAATGAAGTTTACCTCCACTGCTGATGCTTTGCTCCCCATCAGTCAATTTTCAAGGGAAAAACTCAGACAACCTAAAAATTCATTTCAGCAGCTTGAACTTTCTCCACTTGTTTTTTCTTCAAGACCAACATAATTTGAGCTAGCATAACCAAAGCAAAAAATGCCATTAACCATTTAACTCGGTTTGCATCTTGCAGCACAATTTCCGTATCTGCTTGACCAAAACCACCGACATTAGGGTTATTAGTAATAACCTGACCTGCTTCAACAGTATCTCCTACAGCAACTAAAAGTTCAGGGCCTGGAGGAACTAGATCTACAACAGTCTCACTATCGGGAGTTTCAATAGTGATTTGATTACCTACGTATTCTTCAAAAGTAATATCGGTAATCTTACCACTAGCAGACACGTTATAAGTAGTATTATTGCTCTTATTACCAGCAGGATAAACCTGGCCACGTCCTCGGTTACCTCCAGCATGAACAGCATATTTACCAAAGTGGATAGATTTATCTGTTGCAGGATCTGGAGATAATATAGGGAATACAACTTCTTGGTATTCATCCCCTGGCATTGGTCCGAATAGAAGAACATTTTCCTGCTCTTCAGAGTAAGGCATGAAATAAAGGTCAGCTAGTTCTTCTTGCCACTCTTGAGGTATTCTATCTTCAGGTGCAATTTTAAAGCCCTCAGGCAACATCAATACAGCACCTACATTTAAGCCACCTTTGCTACCATCACCTAATACTTGTTGAACATCAGTATCATAGGGAATTTTAACAACAGCCTTAAATACTGTATCCGGTAGTACAGACTGAGGTACTTCTACTTCAGTTAGTTTGGCACCAAGGTGACAGTTAGCACAGACAATTCTGCCTGTAGCCTCTCTGGGAGTTGCTGGAGCAGTTTCTTGTGCCCAGAAAGGATAGGCATTTGCTGCTGGGGAACTTGTGAGAAATAGTGATATGCATGCGATCGCTACTAAAATTGTCTTGGCGATCTTCTTAATGAAACTACTCCACATAGTTGATAAATTTATTTTTGACATTACCTATTATGTCTTCTCTCAAAAATCAAAAAATTCTACAAATTTGACGTTGTACCACCATTAACCATCGGAGCTATCACAAATAGCAGCTACTTGATCCAACTGATAAAAACGTCACTAATTTAGAAATTTTAACGTTTACTTGCTGGTTCTACGGTAATAGTGAGGAGCAAGACCTTGAAAAGCATTCAGGGGTCTTGCCTAAGTGTATCTCTAACCCTTTATAGTTGCAGCTAATATGCCATCTATTAGATAGTCCATATTCTGGGCAACTATAAAGTTAACAGAATTAATGGCATATTCATTACATAGGTGCAGCTTAAACTTGTCTTAAAAAATAGACAAAACTTAAACCCACCAAGGCTTTTCTCCGGTACGGAAATCTGTCTCTTCCCATTGAGTAAAGACCAGTTTATCATCACTAACATTCGCATGAACTAATGCTAGAGATAAAGGTGCTGGCCCCCTCACTACTTTTCCTGTATTGTCATACTGAGAACCATGACAGGGACAAATAAATTTATTCTCACTACCATTCCAAGGTACAACACACCCTAGATGAGTACATACTGCATTTAACCCATATTCAGCCAAGGTTTGCTCTCCTTCGATCACTACATAAGTAGGGTCTCCTTTAAGTCCTTGGGCTAAAGTTCGTTCTCCGGAGTTGTGATTGGCCAAAAATTCACTGACTATAATATCGTTACCAAGAGCATCTTTAGCTGTTACTCCACCACCAGATCCACCACTAGATGGAGGGATAAAATAGTTAACGACTGGGTAAAGTGCTCCAAGAGCTACTCCTGTTACAGTTCCAAAAGTGAGAAGATTCATAAATTGACGACGACCCATACTGGGTACATCTGGTGTTCCTTCTGCTTGAGCCATGAATATGTTAGGTGTTTTTGTTAATTTACATTTCTATTGAATGAATTATATGCAGACAAAAATATAATTGCTGTTAGCCTGCAACTACGGACAAGTTGACAATCTTCTATTAGATAGAATAATTCTGTCTTAACGCCGTTTCCTGATTATTATTACATTGTTTTAACTTATACTCTTGATTGTCAAGAAATGTAAACAAAAGGATTTTGAATTAATAGAAAAAACATATTATTATATCACAATAAAACTGTGATATAAACTAAACTCAATAGAAAATCTTAGGTGTGGATATGAAGGGCGAAGAATTATATCAATTATTATTCGAAAAGTGGGGTAAGTCTTATGATGTTCAAATACGGCGGATAAAGGACAAAATATTTGTGCAGGTGATGTGGAAGTATTTGGAACAAGCATCCTTTCCTATGACAGAACCAGAATATTTAGCTCACTTAGATGATATAGCTACCTATATCAGTGGTTTTGGTAGCGTAGAAACTGTCAGGAATTATATTGAAAATACAAAGGAAAGACCAAGACTAGGCAAGGCCGTTAGTATTCCTTTAGATCTAGGCGAGAGAGCATCAGAATGGATGTTGTAGTGCTAACCAGAACTCAGAAGTCAAAAGTAATTCTTGAGTAAATTTGAGGGTTTATAAATGTCCCCACCCTATCTGCGTAGTGCGATAAAAAAATTCTGGTGTGACAGGAAAATAAAAACCCTACAAAATTTTTTAACCTATTGATAAATCTTAATCTGATTATACTCAGACAACTTCTCTATGTCCATCACTACCCCTAGAACCAAAACTTAAAAATTGACATACTCCCGACATTAAATTAAAAGTTCGCCAGATAAGTTAACCTACCCGACTCGTCTTCAGAACGGGACGTTAGACTTTCACCTCCCTCTCGGCTCCTCTCCCAGACGTCCTTTTTCATTAGTATATCCTTCTATAAGAGTCAACATATCATCCACCTATAAATAGTTTCCGGTAAGTCCTGTCACCTTGGTTTTGACTAGTTATATTATCTAAGGCAGTTTTTGTATTGTGGCCTCAATGCAACATTTATGTATTCTTAAATGTTTTGTCACCAACTTCAGACCTTAGTGTTATGTCCTCTACTGAGGTTAGGTTAGTTAGTCTAAAATTAATCCACAAAATGCGCATTTATTCTTCTGCCATTTTCAAAGCGCGTTGTGACTTCTTTCCTTATGCCTAGATATTTAGCTACCCTATTCCAATACGTCTAGTCACCATCTAATAGTGCTTTAATTACCTTTAACTTTGATGTACTTTATGATAGGTACATCTGAGTGTAGGTTCAATATATATTTCCCATAGTTAAATACCCAACTTCTGGTTTCTTTTACGTTTATATACTTACCTTTCATCCAGACACTAAATTAAAATTAGAGTGTTGGTCTTTTGGTAATTTTAGATAAAGGTCTGCTCAACTCCTTTAAAGTAAACAATATCTATTTATATGTGTTTTCCCTGACTTTCTGATTTAATTGGCCGGGAAGAATAATTACTTAACTTTGATATTTGTAGAATTTTATATACCGATACTCACGTATAATATTACTTGTAATTTTGCTACTTACAATAGACTCAACTTTTGCCTAATATGGTTTTTATCAAAGCCCAACATATTCAGTTTTATTAATTTTTATTTGGAATTATTAAGCCTTCAGCTTGACCCTTATGATGGCCCACTTATTCTTAAACGTTCAAGAATTCTTGTAAGAGTTTTTTTGAGGCCACAATTCTCCACTCACTCTCCATTCTTTCTAAAACTTTCTTTAATTGTCTTGGTTCTTCTTCTCAGCAGTTTTTGAGCCGAGCTTTTTTTTGTGAATTAAGGCTAATAAAATTTACAACCATACTCTACAACACCAAGCATATTCTACAGGTCAACTTGTAACAGAAAAAAGTAGTATAAGAATCAGTGACTTACTAAGTATTTATAGTATGTAGATATAGAGCCTATTCATTAACTTTTCTCATTCCTCAAATTCTCAGAAAAATATTAAGTATAAATACTTAGTCTTAATTCTTGACTCCATATTGACCACTATGTTTTTTTCCTAACTTCTGAATTCTGATTCCTGATTTTATATTACATCTTGTATTATATATGTAGGTTAAAATTATTGTAGCGGGAGCATCCTACCAGACAGAATTTGTACCTCACTCTTACGCAGGAAATTCTGTATCACTTAACCCAAGCTTGCTCCCAAGATCCGCCACCAACTTCTAAACCACATAGATCGCTACGGGCTTCCAAAATTAACTTTGAATGACTATCCCTAACTTCTTTTAACTTCAAAGTTAAATGACCACGCATAGTATCTCGACACAAAAATATTAACCCTTGTTCTGATGGTGCCCGCAAAAGTGTACCAGAATGATTTGTAGTAGCAGTCAACTCTACCTCAAATAAATCATTTTTTGCCTGCATTTGCCATTCTCCCCAAGGCTGAATTTGCCAATATACTTTAGAGTTCCACGGTACAAACTCATAAAATTTGCCTTGATAATGAATACCTATCATAGCCACTTTTTCCATCCACCACAATACTCCTCGCTTACCACCACCAGCAGTTAAAGTTAAATCTGATACATCATAGAAACTATTGCAGTTAAGCCAAAACCACTTTTTGGGAAATGCACCACCCCAATTTTTTTCACTATACGCTGGTGCATTAGTAAACTTGTAGATACGCCCATTCCATTCTATCCAACCAGTAGCCAGACCATGAGCCATTAATATTTGCCATCCCGGCTCAAAAATTTGTAAAAATGATAACCAACCTGCAGTTGACTGTTGTATTGCATTTGGGTTTCCCCAACCATAGATAGGTTGTGTTTTATATTGCCAACGACAATAATTATTTCTTCTTGGATCCCAGAGAACTCCTTGATGCCAATTGGCAGTAGCTTGATACCCTTCTTTGATTTGATCCTCAAATAATTGTGGGTCTAAATAACCAACTGGACTTGTTAAATTTGTTTGTCCCCAATGACCTAATTCTAGAACCTCTGGAGTTGCCCAAAATTTTTTTACATCTGGGAAGGTCCGACAAAGATATTCATCATTAGGGCCAAGAATTTGAGCGCCACCACCACTATAAGGTTGGCCACCGATAGGATCTTCTATAGAGTACATGAAGGCGAAAGTTTGTTTTTCTTCTGGTAGAGTGACTCGATAATACCAGCCTTCAAAAAAACGGCGATCGCTACCATCCCAATGATAGCCACTATGAGGTGTTTGTAGAGGATATATTTTCACAACTGCTTATTAATTTTGTAGAAATTATTAAGGTTTTTTTTATGACTTTGGTAGCGATCGCATTGTTTTATAAATATTGTTTTATAAATATTGTGCCATCGCAGTCAATAGTTAATATTATATTGAGCTATCTAGGAGGAGCCATCTGAGGGATAACTCTCTAAAGGAAGTAAAAATATCTTCTTTTCAATAATCATACTTTCTAAGCTTTACCAATACTTTTGATATTTAGTATAAGACAATTTAAATACATTATTGAGGAATAATTTCTGTCACTACATTACTATTACCACCTTGAATAATAACTGTGTCATTTTTGAGTTGCCCCACTGCTCGAAGACCCCTAACATTAAATGGTGGATCCACTTGACGATAAAATACATTACCCTCTGCTTCAAAAGTTTGATTATTCAAATACCAAGTTAGGCGATCGCTATTTAATTGAGCTTGATTTTCTTGCCCAATACCAACCACATCTCCTGATAAAACAAAAACATTTTTCTGAAAATTTCCTTGACCTTTATTAGCTTGTAAAACTACTTTTTCTCCTTGTTCTAATACCCTTATCGGTCCTGGTGAATCAATCAAATCTTGTGGCATATTCCAAATCATCAAATCACTACTTATTTGTATTTTTGGGTCAATTCGGAGTAGCTGTACATTTTTCTTCATAGTAGCTATTTTACTTTCTAAATTAAACTCTGATTCTTCACCATAAGCTATGCCAATAACTTGTTTATCTTTTAATTCTTCTATTTTTATTGGTTTATTAGCAATCAATTTTTTTTGATCTACCTCCCAAAATAACTGGTCGGTTTTTATTTTAACCACAGGTTCTTTAAACATAGCTACCACTTGACCATAAAACTCTACTCTTTTTTCTAGACTAATAACTTTTGCCATTTGAGCTGATGCTTGTAACTGTTCATTATTACCTGTTATATTGTTGCGAACAATAATTATTCCTGGTTCAGTTAACCATTCTAACTGTTGTCCTCTGATAATTATTTTATTTTGGATATCATATACTTCTATTTCTTCTATAAGTAAAATTTTGTCTCCATCTTGATATACCTCTCCTTGTAATGCAGTAATTTTATATGCTAACCTTCCATCTCGAAATAATTCACCTTCTGGTTTAGTAACTCTAACTAATTCTTGATTTTTTACATACGAAGCTCGTTTAGATTTTACCCGCCACAACATTTCACCTGCTTCAGACGCTTCTTCAAGAGTAACATCATTTAAGGTTAAATCACTTTCTATCGCTTCATTAGAAATAGATTTTTCAGGAATATTTTCTTGATTACAACCAGTTATTCCTATAAATAAATTCACCAATATTAATAAAATTATTGATGACTTTTGGAAATAAAAATAATCATTATTTGGTATTTTCATAAATAGCTTATTATAATTAGATAATCTTACTCAGGATACTTTTTATATACATCCAAAATAAAGACTAGGGAATATCAGTAGTAGAATAGAGAACAAAAAAAATATTTAATCAGTTGTAAATTTTCACCACATTTTTTTTACAACTTAAAAAATAAAACCCTTATTACTTATTACTTGTGACTTACTAAAACGGATTTTAAATTTGCATACGCTTACCCCATTATTTGTAGCACATTAATTACTCAATCGACTGTATTTCTTATTTTTTTTGCCACTTTTCTCAAGGTAAGCAACCACTAACAAGATATGTAATCAAGATTCTATAGTAATACGCGCAATAGTTGTGGCAAAATTCGATACTAAAAAAGTTTAAGAAAATTGAATATTTGACCATAGCACAAAAATTTAAAATCACTTAACTCTTTTCAAATAACTGGAAAGATGATCAAATTGTCTGATAAAATTTCTGACTTGTAAACAAATATCCTTAACAAGGTTTTTCTCCAGGGCATTCGGATAAAACTTTCTACAATTTATCAACCATTCTTCCTCTAATATATCTTGATTAATTATCATCAAATATTGTCAGAATTATATCAAATTATGATAACTTACTCCGTCCAAATATTATCAATCTTTTCCCAGGAATTTTCTGTAGTAAATATTTAATAAATTCAATAGTATTTTCAGTATTTATGCTGATTTTATTTCACAATAAATTCTTTGCTTTGATAGTCTAATTTTCTATAGTAAGTCGTCCTTTATAAATTATTTTTAATGGGAATCTATATTTTTTTATCTATTATTATCCAAACCTAATACTAATATATCTTCCCCATAGAAAATGACATTTCTCAATCATCAACCCTGTAAGCTTTAGTTATATTTAAATAAAAATCAAGGAAAGTTTTGATCATAAGCACAAACTTTTTCCAGCTTTTAGATGGATAATGCTCAGTTTTAAAACTTTCCTTTTAATGAGTAATATTTAAATTTTGTTTTAACGCAACTATAAAATTTAGTTCACAAAATATTCTAGGTATTAATATGCTAATTTCAAGAAAAATTAACACTACTTTTACATTGATTACTATTCTAAAATTTGCCGATTTTTCCAATTTAAACTAAAGCAAATATTATCTTTAATCATGTTCATCAATTAAACCTATCGCTGATAGAGGACGATAAGTATAGCTAGGAGATTTTGAAGTTTTTTGGATGTCTTCTTTAATTTGTTCCAGATCTATATAGCGGTCAGAAACATTAATTAAACTATCGCTAGTCATAGCTCTAAGACTAACAACTTCAACCCTAACACCTCTATAACTAACAGCATCTACAGCATAAGCTAAATCTCCATCTCCACTGACTAATATAGCAGTATCATAAGAACCAACTAAAGCCATCATATCAACAGCAATTTCTACATCTAGATTAGCTTTTTTAGAACCATCAGGTAATTGTACTAAGTCTTTAGAAATAACACGATAACCATTACGACGCATCCACAGCAAAAACCCCTGCTGTTTTTCATTAGTACGATCTACTCCCGTATAGAAAAAGGAACGTAGAAGACGAGAACCTCCAGTTAGACGACAAAGAAGTTTTGTATAATCTATCTCAATTCCTAACTGTAAAGCAGCATAAAATAAGTTAGATCCATCAATAAAAATGGCTACTCTGCCACGATTTTCTAGAATTTGTTCTGGTGTAAATATTTCATTACACTCTATTTGTATCTGTTGATTATTCAACATGGTTTTTAACCTCAGTTTTTTATTAAATAAAAAAAATTAATTCTTAATCAGAGATAATTTGTAACAGAAAAAAAGCTATGCAGTAGAAAAGGGTACAATTATATTTTTAAGCAAAGGTTTATATCATATCTATTCTTTGAAAAATAGGTTGAGGTTGCCCTAGAAGTTGATTTCCTGGTAAAGCTCCCCAACTTACTTGTTTCACAAAAGTTTCTGAACTATTAATTGCTGATTTATCATTAAAGTTATTTGAGAAACCTAGTTGTTGATAGATAGCATTGCTAATATTGGGAATAATTGGTGACAAAAGATAGGCCACTAATCTAACAGACTCCAACACAGAATATAAAACTTCTGTTAAGGCTTCTAATTGGCCTTGTTTATATAAACTCCATGGAGCAGTTTCGTCTATATATTTATTGCCAGTTCTGACTAAAATTAATACAGCTTCACAAACTTGACTAAAGTCTAAAGAAGTGTAAGCTTGGGTAACTTTTTCACCCAAACCCATGCCTATTTTTTTGAGTGGATGGGTAACTTCTACCTCCTGAACATTAATTTTAGGAATTTGACCATTGAAGTATTTATGAGCCATTTTCAGAGTACGATTTAGTAAATTACCTAAGTCGTTTGCTAAGTCAGCATTTAGTACATTGATAAAGCGGTTTTCATTAAAATCTCCATCAACTCCAAATTCGATTTCTTTGAGAAAATAGTAACGAACTGCGTCAGACCCGTATTTTTGGATTAATTCAAAAGGATCTAAAGTGTTATTTAGGGATTTACCCATCTTCTTCCCATCTTTAGTTAGAAATCCATGTCCAAATACACGTTCAGGTAGAGGCAAATCTGCTGACATTAGCATTGCTGGCCAATAAACAGCATGGAAGCGTAATATATCTTTCCCAATTAGGTGCAAATTAATCGGCCACCATTTCGATAAAGCATTCTCTAGAGTTGGTTCACTATCAGGATCTAAAAGGGCTGTAACATAACCTAATAGAGCATCAAACCAAACATAGATAGTATGACTAGAATCAACAGGTAGTTTAAAAGCCCAATCCACATTAACTCTAGAGATTGAGAAGTCTTGCAATCCTTGGTTTACAAAACTTAAGACTTCATTCCTACGGCTTTGGGGTTGAATAAATTCCTGCCTATCTTGGTAGAAAGCTTGTAGTCGTTCCTGATACCTGGAGAGACGAAAGAAATAGTTCTGCTCATCGCGCCATTCTACTTTTTGGTTGGTATGAATAACACAATGTTTATCTTCGGTAAGTTCCCGCTCTTCTTTAAATTCCTCACAAGATACGCAATACCATCCTTTTTGCTGACTTAAGTAGATATCCTCTTTTTCCCAAACTCTTTGGAAAAATTCTTTGACAATTTTTTCGTGGTTAGGTGCAGTAGTACGAATAAAACGGTCATATTGAATATTTAGTTGTTCCCAAAGAGATTCAAATCCTCTAACTACTGAGTCACAGTGTTCTTTAGGGTTTCTTCCTTTATTTTCAGCTGTTCTTTGAATTTTCTGGCCATGCTCATCTGTACCAGTAATCATCAACACCGATCTACCTTGTAGCCTTTGAAAACGAGCTAACGTATCAGCAGCAATAGTTGTATAAGCACTACCTATATGTGGTAAATCGTTAACATAGTAAAGGGGAGTTGTAATTGCAAAAGTGTTTTTATCTGTATACATGTTTTTCATAGAGAATCAGGCTTAAATACTTTTGATTTGAACTAGCAATGGTAATAATCATAATGAGTTTAGTAGTACTAACCTCGAATAATTTACTACGATGGCTAATTACTTGTTCACTTACCGTAAGCATTCATCTAGCTTGCATTTAGCTTTTCCTAGGTTATAGTATGCAAACAGTTTTGAACATATTTAAGCAACTACTAAAGAAGAAGGATTTTATTATTTATACAAGTTAAACTTTTTAAATTCCATATCATCTGAGTTCTGTAAAAAAACTCTGGACTTGATAGAAAACCCATTCTATCAGACGAACTTAATTCATAACTTGATCATTCTTGTTAGAAACTAATTCCTCCTAGGGTGTGGTAATGAGTTAATATCTCATAATTCATAACTCATAGCTCATAATTAATAGCTCATAGCTGATGGGTGAACGCTTACCACTGTCCTAAAAATTTTTAGATGATTCCCTCGTCAGAATATAATCACCCATCGTAACATTAATGCTTTTATGTTGTTGTTATAAAATTTCTCAAAGAAATCTTAACTTTTGGGATTTTGATATTATTATTCTTACAAGAGACTATTTATTTATTTAAAGTCTAGAATTGAATCTCTAGTTAGAAGCAAAATGGCGAAGCAAGCCAATAATATACTGTTAATTTACCGTTTATTCTTAGAAATGATTAGTAGTAGAACTTTTATTGCACATAAATACCAAATTCCTTTACAACTGAGTCCTGGTATTTCTAGGTAATAAGCTAATTTTATGGACTTTTTGTGACTTAAAGTAGCCTTTATAGTCCTACAGGCAAGCTATATTAGGAGTTACGATAATTGAAGACAGAAAAAACTCAAGAGTTTTAAGTAATTTCTGACTAAATTTTTATATTTAGCAATGTCCTATTAAAAGTCATAAGTTATATCATCCTATTCATAGAAAAAAGCATTTCTTCCAATAGACAATACAACTAATGCAAGCTCAGAAAATATTGGGGATTTTTTGCTGAAGGTACTACCTCTATGGTAAAGCACTAAACGCAAAGCAAAAGTCAAAAATACAAATGTCAAAAATAATCAAATCATTTATGACTTAGTTTGATAATTTAGAAATATCCGTGCCCTTTGCTTATATTATGATAGTATTTATTACTCCTAATTTTATTAGGTAATTTTTGATTTCAGGATTTGCTCATTGTTTTTATGGGAGTGCTAGTCTCAAATTTGGCAATATTATCAGTAGTTTTTTGGTTTATTATGGTGAGCAGTTAGTTTATTAAAGAATACTCTTAAAAATTGTTAAGTTTTTTTAATTATTCACAACCTTTGTTTAATCAATCATCGATAGGACCCTACAGTAGTTGATAAATCCTCTAATATTATGTTTTATTCATTTGGGGTAATAAGTTCACACCGTCGGAATATCAAAATAAATATGCTAAATACCTAGTTAATTATATAATATCAAACCTGGTAGTTTTAATATAAAAAAAGTATATTTCATTCGTTTAAAGTATTAAGTGTCCTACTATGGTAACATTCACCTTCCATAAACCCAGTAATTTCTCGTAATACTCTATTTGAATCGGAGATTTATTCTAAATTATTATGTAAGCTAATAAATTACTAACTTGTTGGCAAAAATCTATGTTTATTCCTTGAATATGTGTGATTTTTAGAAGTTTGGCTTATATTTTTATTTTAGGGAATAACAAAAAAAATTACCCTTACTTATGTAGAAATTGAATGATTAAATAATTAAATAATTTGATTTTTTTGTTGATTATATTAACTAAAAGATTACTACTTCTTAAATAAGAAGATTATGTCGGGTAACATCGTTTGCATATAAAATAAAGTCATAATTGTCAAAAACTATTTGGCATTTATACCTTTTTCCCTCTGGCTTTCTTATACTAAAGTTAAATATTCAAAGGGATATGATATAATTGATAAATTCAAAAAAAAACAATAAAAGTCTCAATCTTGAGTATAAATTGAATAATAACTTACTTAGATATATCAACTGTTAGTTATTAATTTATCAATCATTACTAATTTATATCTGTATTTAATCATGCAAGTGGCAAGTGGTAAAATTAGTTTTTTAAGACCAACTCCCTTTCAACCAGAATTACCTCTGTTTGTTTTCCTATGTGCTATGGATGGTACAGGTAAATTGTTGCGATCGCAAATCTCTAGCTTATCAACTGGTTTCGATATTCGATGTCTGAGTATCCCACAAAATGATTTATCGACTTGGGAACAATTATCAGAGAAAACAATAAACCTAATTAAAATTGAACAAAAAGCAGCACCTAAAAGACCTGTTTATTTATGTGGAGAATCATTTGGAGGGTGTTTAGCACTAAAAGTTGCCTTAAATACTCCTGAATTATTGGACAAACTAATTTTAGTTAATTCAGCCACTTCATTTAGCCAACAACCTATAGTAAAATATGGATCATATCTCACCCAATATCTACCAAGCTATTTATATCAATTATCTGTAACAGCAACTCTACCCTTTTTAGGCGCTTTAGGTCGAATAAGACCAGAGGAGTGTCAAGCACTACTCAAAGCTATGCAGTCAGTTTCTCAGAAAACAGCTATCTGGCGGTTTGAACTAATGCGCTCATTCCAGGTCAAGAAAAATCAACTAAAAAATTTCCCAAAATCTACATTAATTATTGCCAGCGCTGCAGACAGACTTTTACCTTCAATATCACAAGCTAAGTTTTTAGTCAAATATTTGCCCAAAGCTGAAATGGTTATTCTCCCAAATAGTGGTCACGCCTGCTTACTAGAAGCAGACGTAGACCTTTATAAAATTATTCGAGACCAATGGGGCAGTAATTTGGTTTAACTAGGAACAGATAGAGTATCTGCTGAAATATTTAGTTTAAACTCAGCCACTTTTGAGCATTTAAACGTTGAGTTACACCGAACACCAATAACTTCAGAGTAATTTTACGTTCATCAATTAAAAAAGGTTCTAAGGTAGCCGGTTTAGATCCATTATCAGCACAAGAGAAAGCTCTAGGGCCTTTAATATCCTTTTTGGGAAAATAGATATTGAACTGACGCTGGCCTTTTTTAAACTTACCCACAACTTGCCAACATTCTTCAGATGAACTAAAGCCTATCATAGGTAATTTTTCCTTGACTAGGCTGAGATCAAGATCATCAATACCTTGCTCAAGAAGAGCTTTTTGTAAAGCTGGCAAATAATCTTGCTGCACAAACTCAGCAAAAGGCTTACTTTCGACAGCAGGGGGCTTTTCTGGTTTGACCTTACCTCCTGCAGGCTTAGTTTCAGTTTTTTTAGCTTTTTGTTGTTCTTCTGGCATAAATGCTTCCTTGCTTAAATTTCTGCATAAGCTCGTTCTACTAGACGACGAGCCAGGGTTTGAACTCCTGTATGTTCATAATAATTGGTACTCATATCTAAGAATGCAGCCAAATAGTCCAATTTATCATCGCTAAATTCTACGAAACCTTGCAAGCTATTGGCCACGTTTCCTGGTGTAATACCCCGATCACTGACAAAATCTCCCATCCAACTAGAAACAGAACCAAAAGCTTCCCCAATAAAACCTAACTTACTATCTTTATCATCCCCTGGAATAGCTTCTTCAATTCCCCGGAAGCCTTCGTTTTCTTCTAAGTCCGAGGTAGAAAGTCCTTCTATCCAGTTAGCGGCGGAATGTAGGAAATCTGGCCCTAAAGGAATTAAACCATCAAAACAAATTAAGGCTGCTAAACGCATTAAAGATTCTCCACTATAATCTCCTAGAGCGCCGACAAAATCACCAATACTATCTCCGGGAATGCCATTGATGGAACAAAAACCTAATAGTTCTGCAACTATTTTGAGAGATAAATCAATAGTTTGGGCTTTTCCTGGTTTAGGAGTAAGGCTAGTTAACAAACCTCCGATCAGAGGTATTTTACCTCCAACCATATTAGCTAAAGAAGCGGTACCTAAAGCACGACCTGCTCCACTAACAGTTTGATAAAGCCATAAGGCCCGTTGATATCCTTGAGCTTTATCATTGAAGAGAATTACAGCTCGATCGCCTATTTGCTGAATTAGGTCTTCGTCATCTTCTCCTGTTACAGTGCGGATAGTATTTTCAAATCCTACCAAGTTATCCCACTCTCCTGGAACAATGAAGTCTAAAGCACGTAAAGCTTTAATTGTAATATTGTCACTGGGCAGTTCATCTACTAATTCAAAGATGGGCTTACTCATTTAAGGCTCCTTAATTTCAGTTATCGTTGATCAGTTATCAGTAACTCTGGCTAACACCGGAGGTTTTAAGTCTGAAATTTCCTTTTTTTATCCTCTTGGAAGGAGAGGTTGTTGACTTTTTTTTAAGGTAAAAGTTAAAAGTGAATAGAGGTAGACACTTTTTTTCGAGTGTTGGGATAGGATTTTTTATTTGAGACTAGCCAGACCTCTTAGGTTAAATTTTTTTAGCCATGCTTCGCGATCATTTGCAGTAAATGAGGGGTCTTTTGATTGAGCTTTTACCTGAAAACGGTTATCTACTAATACTGCAGTAGTTTTTGTACCTTGCTCAACTGCTGGATATCCTCCTATTTTTTGGCTACTATTTTGGAATTTTTTGGCAGCAGTGGAGGAAGCAGAAATATCATTGATAGACATAACTGCTACTTCTTTACCATCTTTTTTCAGACTTGCTTGAGCAAAACCTTTCTTCTCTTGAGCATAGTTTAGTTTATATCCACCACTTGATGATGGGAAGTACTTGTTTAGACTACCACCTGATACTTGTTTGGCTTTAGAAGGACGTTCTGTTTTGCTTTGTTGTTGGGCCTGGTCAAAACGACTAGGTTGTTTAGCTCCACCACAAGCAGATGTAAACAATAATAAGCAGAGCAATATTGGAGCTAGTAACTTCCGGGCATCACGGCTGAGTATCATTTTTATTTCTCCTCAATTTTTTAGATGTCTCCTACCAATTTTTTCTTAAAATTGTGCAATTTGTGTTTACTTAATTTTTTCTGATAACTTAAGAAATTATATCTATTAACGGTATACTCAATTCAGTTAAGTAGGCCTTGCAGAATTCATTATACATACTTTCAAGCATAAAAGTATATATTCTCTGTTATTTGGAAATATATAATAGTCATTAATTTTCCCTAGCCACTTAGTCAGTTATCAGTTATGAGTATTCCTGTAATAGAGATGCAAAAAAATAGGAAATCTTTTTATTTCTTAAGAAAAATTAAACCTTTTTTTATACCAAATTTAAAAAAGATAGTTACAGTATTTGGCATCAAAACTCAGGAATAGGTAAAATCAATAAATTATGGTAGGTAAAATATCTCAAGCTGATAAAAGAAAGGAAGTTATTAGAACTCTAGAATCTGCTTATCCAATATCAACTGAAAAAGCAAATTTAGCAATTCTAGGTGTAGGTGCATGGGGTTCTGCTTTAGCAGGATTAGTAAGTCATAATCAACATAAAATATCTTTATGGTCTCGTAACTTAAATATCAGTTTAGAACAGGTAATAAAAGATGTTGATATGATAGTTTCGGCAATTTCTATGAAAGGAGTTAATGAAACTATTGAGAAAATTCAAAAGATTGGTTTACCAAAAAAAGTAATTATTATTACTGCTACAAAAGGATTAGATCCAGAAACAACTTGTACTCCTTCTCAGATTTGGGAAGCTAATTTTCCAAATAATCCTGTGGTAGTTTTATCCGGTCCTAATTTATCAAAAGAAATTGATGATAAATTACCAGCAGCAACAGTAGTTGCTAGTAAAAATATAGAAGCAGTAACGGCGGTACAAAATATTTTTGCTTCTGGTTTATTTCGAGTTTATAGTAGTTCCGATCCAATAGGTACAGAGTTAGGTGGAACTTTAAAAAATGTCATTGCTATTGCTAGTGGAGTTTGTGATGGTTTGGAACTTGGTACTAATGCTAAATCAGCTTTATTAACTCGTGCTTTGACAGAAATTATTCGTATTGGTACTCATTTAGGCGGAAAAACTGAAACCTTTTTTGGGTTATCTGGTTTGGGAGATATGTTGGCAACTTGTAGTAGTTCTTTGAGTAGAAATTATCGGGTTGGTTATGGTTTGGCGCAGGGAAAAAATTTGGAGGAAATTTTAGAGGAATTACCTGGTACTGCTGAAGGTGTTAATACTACAAATGTTTTGATTAATATTGCGAATAGAGAGGAAATTTCTCTGCCTATTTCTAGTCAAGTTTTTTTATTGTTGAACGGTAAAATTACTCTAGAAGAAGCTGTGGAAGCTCTAATGGGAAGAGATTTAAAATCAGAGTTTTATTGATTTTTAGATTACTCTTGAAAAAAAAGCCCAAACTATTGCAGATTAGTAATTAGTTTTTAGTTTTAATTGTTTGATTAAACAAATATTTGTGATATAAAGTAGGAAAAATTTCTCACATCCTAATTATCTTTGTGGGAAAATTTAGTTTTTTTTCCTGATGCTGAATTTTTTTCAGGACTTGTCTAAAGCCCGAACAAAGTGAAACTTAACCCTAAGATTAAAAAAGAGTAAAAAAGAGTAAAAATTAGCAAGCCATTGACAGTAAGAATTGAGAGTAAGACAGGAAAAATTTCAAGTATTGCAGATGAGTAATTGGTTTTTAGTTTTAATTGTTTGATTAAACAAATATTTGTGATATAAAGTAGGAAAAATTTCTCACATCCTAATTATCTTTGTGGGAAAATTTAGTTTTTTTTCCTGATGCTGAATTTTTTTCAGGACTTGTCTAAAGCCCGAACAAAGTGAAACTTAACCCTAAGATTAAAAAAGAGTAAAAAAGAGTAAAAATTAGCAAGCCATTGACAGTAAGAATTGAGAGTAAGACAGGAAAAATTTGTGGTCGCTGGGGATATCTAATGTCAATAGTACTAGGGTTATACGAAGTGGCGATCGCTTCAACCGACTCAGTACTTGCTTTCAACGGCTCCAAGACATCAATGTGTTGTAAAGCCTTACTATTTCAGCTTCGTGGTATATATAATTATCATAGCTTTCCTTAACAAAAATAGTTGGAGCACTTACCGAGTAGTCTTGTCTTTACGTTAATTACTTTTCTCATAAAATAGAGGTATCGGCTTTACGCTACTGTGAAAAATCAGAAGTTTATATGTATAATTAATCTGAAATATCAAATAAATATGATTAAAAATTTAGGTCAATAGCTTCTCCTTTTAAGGTTTGGGAAAAAAAATGTTCACCATACCTATTCTAAGCCTTTGGCTTCAGTAGGAGATAATAAAAACTAATAATTAATAACTGATAACTAATAATTAAAATGACACTTCCAGAGGACTTAAATAAGAATAGTTTAGCACCTACACCTACAGGTCTAAAAAATCCAGAAATTAGCTCTGATAAAGTGGAGGATATTACTTCCCCAGACTTAGAAGATCCCCGGAATTCGGAAGCAGATGATAATCTTGACAAAGTTCCTGATGAAGTTGAAATGTCGATATTTGAGCATCTCGAAGAGTTACGAATGCGGATATTCTCTTCTTTAATAGGAGCAATAGTAGGTATCTTATGTTGTTTCATTTTTGTTAAACCCATTGTCAAATTTCTAGAAGTTCCAGCTCAAGGAGTGAAATTTATCCAACTCGCTCCAGGAGAATACTTTTTTGTCACTATTAAAGTTGCTGCTTATGGGGGTCTTCTCTTAGCAAGTCCCTTTATACTTTATCAAATAATTAAATTTGTTCTCCCTGGTTTAACGACTAGAGAAAGAAGATTTCTCGGACCAATTTTCTTAGGTTCTACAGTCTTATTTGGACTGGGGTTAGTATTTGCTTATTTTGCAATTGTACCAGCAGCTTTAAAGTTTTTTATTGGTTATGGTTTAGAAGCGGTAGAGCAAGCATGGTCAATTGAAAAATACTTTGAATTTGTATTACTATTAATGTTTAGTACGGCATTAGCATTTCAAGTTCCAATTCTACAATTATTATTAGGTATTGTGGGAATAGTTAATTCTCAACAAATGTTATCCAGTTGGAAATATGTATTGTTAGGATCTGTAGTTTTAGGAGCTGTTTTAACTCCTTCTACTGACCCTTTGACTCAAAGTCTATTAGGTGGAGCTGTAGTTGCTCTTTATCTTGCAGGTACTTTTGTTGTTAAGTTAATTGGCAAATAAAAAATACTGCTAATACTTTAGTAAAAGCAGTAAAAGTTGATAGTTTTTGCTCTATAAGTTCTCAGACAATACACAAAATTAACTTAAATATTGTCATGCTTAATCATTTATAATTACAGCCTTATATTAAATTAGGTTATGCCAATGATTTAGCGATAAGTATTGTTATATTATTCATTTTTTGAGCTATTTTAAGATTTTAAACTAATCTTTTGGCTCAAATTTATGATATGAAATAGTAGTTAGTCTTGCTCTAGAAAGGGTAGTTTTGCTATAAAGTTAATTAGGGGATAAAGAATGTTTAGTCTATTGAATAAGTAGTTCATTTGTTAGTTAAAAAAATCTTAGAAAAATGTCTAGAAAAACCGAAAAAAAATTAATCAAACAGTACCTTTATTTAAGCCTTGATATTATCTATTTGGGAAAGATATATTGTGAGGATAATTATGGAGAATAAGTAGTTAAAATTAACCTGTAAAAATATTTATGAACTCAACGGTTGAAAAACTTAAAATAACAGAAAGACTCTAGAGCACGAGCGATGAAAAATTAGATTACAATATAGAGGGTAAATTTGGGTAAGGAAAAAAAAGACTTAGTTTTGAGAAAGTAATGACTATGCTTACTGAAACTTCCTATGACTGCGATAGAAAGACCTGACCCAGTGCGATTATAATCACTTTTTTTAGTAATTAATCTTTTTACCCTCTTAAAAGAGGCTTTTTCTCTTTTTTTTTACTTTTTTGCAGTTTTTTTAATCATTTAAATTTACAGTTGAATGAATGACAATAATAAAAAAATTATCATAACTTTTCTTTGAATAAAGAAATCAATTATTGTCAGATTTATTCAGGAAATCCTAGTTATATTTGAATAATAATTAAGACAACTAGAGATAAACATTACTATATCAATTTTTTAGTCTGCTTTTCAGCCCTTGAGGTTATTAAGTTCTTCTTTTATCCAATCTTGATTAAATATCCTTTTATAGATCTTATTAAATACTTCTAAGCGCCCATCTTTTTTCACAACTAATCCTGACAATGTCAATTTTTGGTAAACATAATCATCTTTTGACTCAATACTGCCTTCATTTAATATCCTTTCATATAAATTTAATAAAAGGTGTACTTGCTGTTCTTCTCTCAGACGGTTTCTAATAGTTCTTAAATGTTCAGGATCGTCTTTTTCTTCACTTAATCCATTTTCAATTATTTTTTCTTGTACTAAATTATCAAGTTTTATTTTTTCTCTTTTTTCTAGAGAAAAATTCAAACCAGATTTTGCCACTAACTCACATACTTTTTGTGTTAAAAAAGGCTGTCCACTAGTCCAATCAAGAATCCATTGTATAACTAACTCTGGTTCAAAAGCAACATTTTTTAATCCTGCTGCTAAATTAGAACATTCATGACTTTTAAAACCTTCTAATTTAATAGTTTTACACTGAATACTAAAAAGACTATTACCATAATTTTTAATTAAATCAGATGGTGTAGCAACTCCTAATAAACAAAAAGTAAGCCTTCTGTCTTCTTGTCTATTAGAATAAATTTTGTATTCAGAATAGCCTCGAATTAAGTCAAAAAAGTTATCTCTCCAAGTGAACTTAAACAACTCATCAATTTCATCAACAAAAATTATAATTTTTATTCTTTTATTAGATGACAAAACTTTTTTGAAAAATTCTGTTAAATCATTACATCCAATTTCTCTGTTTTGAGCAATAGCTATATAATTTCTAATATCAAGAGTTTTGTCTATGTTAGTCTCTAAACATTTATGACCTATCTTTCTCATAAGAGCTTTATAAAAATTTGATTCATCTTTAGGTTGCTCTTGAAGACTATAGTCAATACATAAAATATCTTTGTTTTCTTTCAATTTTTCTTTAATATTAACTATTAGAGAACTTTTTCCCATTTGTCTAGAGTTAAATACATAAGAAAATCGACCATTTTTTAATGATTTTAGTAAATCTTCATCAGCTTTTCTAGATATATAAACCTCTCGCTTGTTAAAAGGAATAGTTCCACCAATGTGATAGAAATTTTCTGTCATTATTTATGTTCGGCTTAGTTGGAATTTAAAAGCTAGAGAAAAATAGTCAAGGTAATTTTTGAGTAGTTAAACTCTAAGTTTAATGTGATTATGTTTATGTTTATTAGTGATGTGTGTCACTGAATATTAAACCCAGTTGTGAAAATCAAAACCAAGTTCGTTTAGGTAAAAAGCAGCAGGCAATAGACAACAGTATTTTATAGCAGTTTTCATGCTAGGTAGAATATGTAGGGAAAAAGCTTCAACCCCCAGGTGATGACCACAAACATACCACAAGAATTTTTTTGAAAAGAATAAGGTCAATTATAGCTTCTATTATTATTAATAATTGTCAATAGTTGATCTAATAGAACTATTTGTAGTGGGAAAATTTAAAATGTTCAAAATTTTACTCTGTAAGGCTTTCCAGATTTTAATCCTTAAAAGTACTATAAACTTTAACTGATAATAATTTTAGATATTTTTATGGCTTAATTCCCAACAACTTTAATCAATATTTTTACTGATAATTTCCATAATTCTTATTAGGGAAAAGTTTAAATGGTTAGTCTAAGATACTGACCAAATTTGGGTTAAACCGTTTGGCTTTGGCGAAGCAAGTTCGGCAGCTATATTGCTTCTTGCCATTATCAGCCATAGTCTTTAACTAGAGCTACTTATTCAACTTCATAAGTTATGGTTAATAGCTAGATAATATGCCACTAAGAATATTCCATAACATCCCGAATGACTTGATCAAGCTTTTCATTCCTTCTGATGAAATATACTCGTTTTAACTCAAAACTTTTCCCGTTTATTTGATGCCTGCTCATTTCTAGTTACATATAGCAAAGTGCGCTGGTGTATTTACAATTTTTGTTATAAGAATTGACTTTAGAAGCTTTGGACCATAAATATGCCAGAGCTCACTGCTATACATATATATAACTTAATCCTATTTTATCCTAGAAACTGGTGGCGTAGGTGGTTTAAGTCCTAACTATTTTTGTCTTTTTTTGTAACAAAGCCCTCTATTGCAAAATACTAACAAAATAATCACGATATAAACGACAACGAGGTTTAACCTTGTTATTATTCTGAATAATTAAACCTGCATTCTGTAAATGAAAATTTGACATTGGCGAATCTAACTTAACATAATCTTGACTATTAACTATTTTTCTTAAGTCATCTGTTAATTTAGCATCATTAACAATGTTGTAAAGTTGCATCAAATAATCTTTATAAATGCTCTCATTTGTAGTTGCTTTTGCTAAGATATTATCTAAAGATTTTCCTTCAATTGCGACATGATACAAAGTTAGTCTTACTAAATATGGATGTCCTCCGATAAAAGACATTAACTTTTCAAGTTGTTTAACTCCCCAGTCTAATTGATGCTTATCTGATAATTCCTTAATTTCTTGATAACTAAAATCACCTAAATTCCAACCTTCTCCTAAATTAAATAAAGGAGAGCTATTAATATTTGACTTGGGATAATTAGATGTTGAATAAATTAAAATTAATACCAAATTTATCCACTTATGATCATTTTTGGCTTTGTTATCATGCCAACATCGTAACATGCTCGCAAATTCATTAAAATTGGAATATTCAAATATTTTATGGAAATTATCAAAGCTCAAAAAAATAGGCTGATTAATCTCAGACAATATGTGTTTTTCAACAAAGAACGTACAATCATAAACACTTTCTATGGCTTTTCCCCATTCTTTAAGTATCTCTTCTGCATTCAAACCTAACTGTTGACAAAGTTCACGACAAAACCAATCATAAGTTTCAAATTTTTCTTTTTGGAAAGAACTAAAATGTTCTGCTAAATCAATATCAACTACTTTAGCCTTATTATTTGTAACTAATTTATTATTTAATAGCCTATTCTTGAAAGATGTTTTACCCCTCAAATGAGGACCTTTAATCCGAATTAATATAGCTTCCTTTCCTGCATTTTCAATCTTACTCAAACATTGATTTTCTAAATAACAATTTTGGTTATAATATCGATATTGATAGTAGGGAGAATAAGTTGGAATAGAACCTCCTGGGTAGGGAATACGCCCTAATAATTCAAACCTGGCTCTAGCTGCAGAAGAAATCCTATATTGCTTATATTCAACGAAATATTTCATGACAATGAATAAATCTTCTTCTATATTTCTTGTGCTTTTAACCCTAAATTTATCACATATAGCTCGTAAATGCTTACTAAGTAAAGCTTTGCTTTTACCAGATGAAGATTTTCGGAAATAATATAAATCTTCCACCTCTAATTTGAGTTTTTTGAGCTTTTTAATTTGATTATCATTTTTGTCTTTTTGAGCTTTTATTTTATCAATTTTTATATTGATCTGTTCGACTATATCTTTAGGGTTATTATACTTATATACATTGAGATATTCATATACATTTAAATTGAACCAAACTGTTTCATCTGTTCTGATCTCCTCATTTGTTTTACCATCTAATATTCTATTTAAAATTCTTTTGAGAATAGGAGTTAACTCTTCCTGTTCAATGCGTTCAAACTGGTCCCTGCTTAACATTACTTACTCTCTCCATATATTTACCAGAAAATAAGATTTCATACCAAGTTTAGTTTGGTATGATGCATCAAAAAAGTTTAGGAATGAGCAGATGATAAACCTCTGCGGAAACTAAGTTTTTATCCAGTTAGTTGAAGAGTTTGAGATTAATTATCCCAGAGGTCTTTCCAGAGGGCTCATAAGCCTATCCCACTAATAAATTTAGATTAATTCAAATATTTATGATAGTAGTATAATTACTACATATGCTGTGTTACGCCCAAAATTCATTAAAGCAATCAGCAATATACTCTTATCGTAAGACCCACCGTCAATATTTGCATTGAAACCAACCAAAGCATCGCTTTTGTTAAAAACGTGGTAAGGAAATTTTGATTGGTCGTTCTCTTTTTCTGTTTACCTTAAAAACTATTTTTGGCAGTTATGGTTTTATGGTTAAGCCAAAGGAGAATTACTAGTTAATAGTAGATAAATATAGCTATTGGTGGTAACCACTTTGAATCTCTTTCTAGATATTAGATGTGGGCCAGTACTGACTTTGATTATCTATCATGTTTAGTATTTATTCTCTTTCATTGCTATTGTCTGCTTTGGTAAAGTTAGCTAGGCAATACATTGTCTTCTGTTAAAGTATGGATCTAAGTTCTTAACTGGAAAGATGCCATATCTGGTAGCATCCTTTGTCTTAAAAATTCAGTGACAAGTGACAATTGAAAGAAACCCTTCTACCTCCAAAATTTTAGACCCTGTCTTCTTTCAACCCAAGTATAAGTACTCCACCAGACATGAGATAACCTAGCATTAACAGAAACTAAACAATAGGAATTACTAAAAATGGCTATAATTTTTCTTGATCTATGACTCTGGACAGGTCTGATAGCTTGATTTAGTAATGTGACAAATACCAAGAAAATAATTATAAAAGCTTCCGTTACTGGGGCAGACATTCAGTCTGTGCTAGGAATTTAACTTTTGATTTCTCCTCTTAAGTGGGGTAATGGAAGGAGATTGACTTCTAACTTCATATGTATTAAAGCTCTTGTGAATTAAGTCCACAAAATAGCTAAAATCCAAAACAAGTCCCGGTTTAAGGGTTCTTTTGAGCATAAAAATCATGAAAGCTTTATAGTGTAAGCTTTTAAGAATTTTCAGTTCTCTCACAACTAACAGAAATATTATATCACTGTTCTTGACTCCAAACTTTTATCAAATTTAATTTATCGAAAAAAAATGATTTCTCTTACTATCTCCTAAACCTAAGCGATCGCCATTAATCTTAGGAGTAATGGCTCTAGGTGATATTGTTGATCCCCACCTATTAACTAATTGTTGTAAAAACTTATCTTGTTCTGCTCGTGTTTCCTGCCAGTAAGGGCTGCGGTTCACTATCGTAAACCAAACTAAACCCTGTTCCCGGGTTGGAAAAACTCCCGCTAAAGCAATAACATCATTCAAAGTACCAGTCTTCACCACTGTTCCTTGGGGAATAGTTCTTGACTGATCGGTTAAAGTTCCTGTATCGTACCCAGATACCGGAAATAGATCAGCAATAACCCACTGAGAAGTTTGTAAATGCCGTTGAATAGCTATGAACATTGCAGTGACAGCTCTTGGGGAAATTTTATTCCCTAACCCCAACCCAGAACCATTAACTAATTGTATTTCAGCTTCCGGTACTCCAGCACCCCAAGCAGCTTTTTGTTGTACAACTTTTGCTCCTCCCAAACTTTTCGCCAATGTCTGAGCTAAATTATTCTTACTTTCTACATTCATTGTTTTAAGAATATATATTAGGGGTAATGACTTGTGTCTAATCATGGGCTTTGTTTGAGATACAGATTTTTGGGATATAACAGAACCAGCAATTACTACTGTTGGCTTTGGTGTTCCTCGTGGCATTCGGTTATAGATACTTTTGACATTTCTTGACCAAGTTGCTGAATTTATACCTTCTTGTAAAAACTTACCAGCTAACACATGGTTATACTGGTTATTCATCCAAAAATTACCTACTATAACTAAATTGCCCCTAACTTGATTAATGCCCAATTTTTGTATAGCGTTACCTAGGGCGATCGCTTCTTCCCAGACAAAATAGGGGTCACTACCTCCATTAATAACTAAATCTCCTCGTAAGATGCCATTGGTAATTGGACCAGTAATACTAATCAAGGTTTCAAACTGATGTTGCGCTCCCCAAGTTTCAAGTGCAGCTAAAGATGTAGCAATTTTAGTTAAAGAAGCACTGGGAATGAGAGTTGTACCTTCGTGGCTATTGAGGGGTCTTAGTTCTGACTGGATCCAAATACCCTGAGTATTAGGAGTTAGTAGTCCTTTTGTTTTTAAGCCTTCTAAGTATTCATCTACTTTTAAAGTTAATGTTTCATCTGAATTTTCAGGGGAAATTAGTTCAGGTATACCTGCTTGCCATTTGAGTATAGCTACAGTATTTTGGCCGATAGTTTGCATTCCTGCCATCTCTAACCACAGATGTATTACTCCGTAGCTGAACAATTCCCACATAACTCAATCCAATCTTTTCAAAACTGTTGTATTTTAACAAACTTCATTGATACTAACTCTCTTAAGGGGATGAAAAAAAATATTTGATTCAATATTTCCAGCCGGACGTTGAAGGTGTTCGGTACTATTTCCTGATGGGATATGAAAAGCCTAGTTATAATCATTGAAATGGTCATAAGAATGGCCATTTTAGTGATCATACTTATGTCCCAGATTTGGCTTCTACTCTTTTGGCAGAAAATTAATGATTCAGAAGCTAGTTTAATCGTTTAATCAAAAAAAACTTGTTAATCACTATTTCTTCATGGACAATAGTTAAGGATCAAATTTTTGTTAATAATTAACTTGAGCTGACCTATCCTTGTTAGTTAAAATACTTAGTAGAGTATGATTAACGTAAATATACTTACGCAGTTACACAGTCTATGTTTTGACAGAGAATATTTTTCTTTGATGAATTATCTTAATGTCATATCAAACAAATCTATGTATCAAAGTAATTTTTCTCAAGACAAAAAGGAATAAGTAATCAATTAGCTGATAGAATTCTAAAGGTTTATCTAACTTTGATAAATGGGAACAATACCTACAAAAATCGCAATTGACGCTATGGGTGGGGACTATGCCCCATCAGAAATTGTTGAGGGAGCAATCAAGGCCCAAGAAGCTTATGGTGTCAAAGTCTTACTAGCTGGCGACCCTCAGCAAATTAAAGCCTCTATGAATCATAGATTAAGTCAACCTCTGCCAGAGATAGTTCCTGCTGAGGATATAGTGGAAATGCACGAAGAACCTTTGATGGCTGTTAGGCGCAAGCCCAAAGCATCAATTAACATCGCTATGAAGTTAGTAAAGGATAAACAAGCAGATGCTGTAGTTTCCGCAGGTAATTCAGGAGCAGCAATGGCCTCTGCTTTGCTTCGTTTGGGAAGAATACCAGGAATTGATCGTCCTGCAATTGGGGCAGTCTTACCTACTATGATTCCGAAAAAACCAGTTCTGATCCTTGATGTGGGAGCAAATGTGGACTGTCGCCCAAAATATTTAGACCAGTTTGCAGTGATGGGGACAATTTACAGTGAATCTGTTCTAGCCACTGATGAGCCAAAAGTGGGACTACTTAATATTGGGGAAGAACCATCAAAAGGAAATGATTTAGCAGTTAGGACTTACCAAATACTACAAGAAAATAATCAAATTAAATTCATCGGTAATGCAGAAGGTCGTGATGTTCTGTCTGGTAAGTTTGATGTGATAGTTTGTGATGGTTTTGCTGGTAATATTTTATTAAAGTTTGCGGAGGCAGTTGGTGATGCTGTGCTGCAAATGATGAGGGAAGAATTGACGCCTGGTCTTAGTGGGAAAATAGGTACGGCAATATTACGACCTAATTTAAAAAACATGAAACAAAGAATAGATCATGTAGAACATGGAGGAGGATTATTATTAGGGGTTGGAGGAATTTGTATTATTAGCCATGGTTCTTCTAAAGCACAATCTATATCTAACGCAGTTCGTTCTGCAAAAGAAGCTGTTGAAAATAGAGTCTTGGAACGAATTAATTCCAAGTATTTACTTGAAGTTGAAAATCAATAGTTAGTAATTAATAATTCCTCATTTTTAACGAATTCAAAAATTATAACTTTTTGGAAGCTATAATGAGGATTTAGTAAACTTAAATATGAATTTTTTTGATGATAAAAATTTAGTTTGAAAAAGCTTTGAGAAGCATTGAATACAAATAGTAAAGTTGACAGTAAGAAGTGAAAATTATACATATTGAGAAGTAAGTGAAAAAAATTACATCATAAAAATTTAGCAAAACCTAGAGATTGATAATTTGTGGTAGTGGTAAATAAATAATTATTTTTCTAGTCTACCTCGCTTAAAATTAAAGGGCTTTAGCAACTAATATCAAGAAAAGTTTAGGAATGTCGAAAGTTGTAGATTAAGTCTACATTGATATGAATAATAAACAATACTAGAAAATTAATAATAATTAAAAACAGATAGATGACAAATATAGGCGTTTCTATAATTGGAAGTGGTTCTGCAATACCAAAAACATCTCTAGATAATCAACAATTATCCCAAATAGTAGAGACTTCTGACGAATGGATCATTTCTCGCACTGGAATTAATAAGCGACAGCTAGTAGATACAACAGAATCATTATGTAGCCTTGCTACTCAAGCATCTCTAGCAGCTCTTAACCAAGCAAATATTACTCCTAAAGATATTGACCTAATTATTCTGGCTACATCTACTCCTGATGACTTATTTGGTACTGCATGTAAAATTCAATGGGAGTTGGGCGCACAGAAAGCAGTTGCTTTTGACATAACTGTGGCTTGTTCTGGTTTTCTCTTTGCTCTGGTTACAGGAGCGCAATTTATTCGTAATGGAGTTTATCAAAATGTTTTGTTAATTGGGGCAGATATTCTCTCGCGTTGGGTAGACTGGGAAGACCGACGGACTTGTGTTTTATTTGGAGATGGGGCAGGGGCAGTACTTTTACAAGCTTCAGAAAGCGATCGCCTGCTGGGTTTTGAACTTGGTAGTGATGGTAGTCAAAATAGCTGTTTAAGTCTTTCTTACCAACCCCAAGAAAAGAGAATAATTGAGGGAGTAACTGTTAGTCAAGGTACTTATCAACCAATAGCTATGAATGGTAAAGAAGTCTATCGTTTTGTAGTACAAAAAGTACCGGAAGCTATAGAAAAAGCTTTATTAAAAGCTAATATTGATATTGATAAACTTGACTGGTTGCTATTACACCAAGCTAACCAAAGAATCCTTGATGCTGTTGCTAATAGATTGAATATTCCACCAGAAAAAGTTATTAGTAATCTACGAAATTATGGCAATACTTCTGCTGCTTCTATACCGCTAGCTTTAGATGAAGTTGTTAGGGAAGGACTTGTTAAATCAGGAGACATTATTGCTGCTTCTGGCTTTGGGGCTGGATTAAGTTGGGGTGCAGTAATTTTTCAATGGAACTGATAGGATTAATATCAAGATTTTCATCTTGCTTTTTACTTTATTCAAAATTTATACCAAAAAAATTTCTCTGAAATATCGTCCATAAGTGGGCGAATTTTTTGTTTTTTTTTCAATAAATATGTAATAGTAAATGTTAATAGTGTAAAACTAAAATTATCAAGACAAAATTTTAAGTATGGCATATATTAAACACCAGGAAAAAAATACTGAAAGCACAAAAGAAGGGCATTTTTGTGTCTGTATTATTGAGAATAATAGTCTAGTAAAGAAAGTGAAAAAAATAAGTTAGGAGAAAAAAATCAACTAATTTTGAAGGATAAAAGCTTTTTATTTCTCAAGCTAAAGAGAATGAATAAAAAGAATGGTTATCAAAAGTTTCAGTTGTATGATTGCAGCAATATTTGAGAGATTTAAACCAAGTCGATCAAAATTTATTGACTTTGTACGGGCTCCCTTTTTTAAGGTCCTTGGGTAAGGGAAAAAGTAGACATATTTTAAATCCAAAACTCACGCCCCAGGAAATCACCGGCTAACTTCTAGTTTAGTTTACTTACCAGAGTATTTAAGTATATCAAGAAAAACCATATTTAGCAAAGATTGGAAAGTTTTAGATGTTTGGGTATTGACCATTCTTCAGTAACAGTAATTAAAAATTCAGCTAACAGATATTTTTTGAATTTTGTAGTAGAAATACAGTCAGAAACTTTATCTAAAAATGATAATTCAATTGGAATAAATTTAGGACTTAAAACTTTTGCAAGAGTAGGAAGTTTGATAAAAAGCTAGACCTCTCAAGCACAAGAATAGGAATGTTTAAACTCTGGTGGCTAACAGCAATGGTCGTGGAAAATACAGTAATAAAAATATTAATTGTTCCTTGGGCAAAAGGAGATAAAAAAACGGAGGTGGAGGTAAAGGTAACTCACCCTCACCAAGAATCTGTGAAACTTCAACCTACATAGGAGCTACGACTTTGTCGTTTCTGTGCGCTGGCGCAGCCGAGGAGGATCTCAACTAATTCCTAAAAACATGAACATAATTATTTAGTTAAGTAATACTAGAAGAGCTAAAAAGTTAATCATTGAAAATTTGTATAAAACCCTGTGACTAGAAACCGTGAACCACTTAAGAATTTGCTTCTTTATCGCTTATTAAAATGGTCAGTAATAGTTCCTATACTGCATTTTTATTTTCGCAATAATATTTATGGTGCTGAAAATGTTCCACAACAAGGACCTTTACTCATAGTTAGTAACCATGCTAGCGATCTAGACCCCCCAATTTTATCTGTTTGTGTCAGAAGACCTGTTGCTTATATGGCAAAAGAGGAATTATTTAATATACCTATTTTGAAGGAGGTAATTACTTTATATGGTGCTTATCCTGTAAAAAGGGGAGCGGCAGATAGAAGTGCTATTCGTGCTGCTATGAATAGTTTAGCAGAGGGATGGGCTGCGGGTATCTTTCTACAGGGAACTAGAACTCCTGATGGTAAAATAACAGAACCAAAGTTGGGCGCTGCTTTAATTGCTGCAAAGGCAAAAGTACCATTGTTACCAGTTTGTGTTTGGGGTACTCATGCAGTGAAACGTCAAGGTCTAATAGCTAATGCTGTACCAGTAACTGTCAGGATAGCAGAGGTGATACCTCCTCCTGAGTCAACTAAAAAAGAAGAATTAGAACGGGTTAGTCTCAAGTGTGCGGATATAATTAACAAAATGCATGATTTGGGACGTTAATAAATTTAATTACAAAAAAAATGCAAGATATTAAAAAACAATTAGCTGAAAATTTGGATGTAGCTGAATGGAACTGGTTAGTACCTCATGTTAAACGTGATTCTGTGGTAATTATAGACCAAAAATTGGATTTGCTAGATGTGGGAGTGGCGATCGCTTCTGATCATAAGTCTTCTGTAGAAAATTGGATCAGCCAAGAACTTATTTATAAGCCAACAACAGAACAGTTATCGACGTGGAATAGCAATGATACTAAAAAGTTTAATGCTTTGATAGTACAACCTTTTGTTTTAGTCCAAGAATATGAGGAAACTCAAGAGGAAAACTAATGGAGAAGGTTGGCTCCTGTATAACCAGTAGTTAACCAAAGAATTCCTCTAATTCCATCTCGAATTGCTTTTTTTATGGGCTCGGGGGATCGCCCGGAGGGAACTGGTAGGGGCTTAAAAGCAATACCCCTACTACTCAAAACAATTTTGCCGATAACTATAGCGCGACGCATATGGTCATCGGAGGTAACTAAATAAACACTTGTAATACCTTGAGATTTTAGTTTATCTACTGTTGTTGTGAAATTAGTGACGGTATCTACGGCGTCATAGTCTAAATGTAAACGGGTTTGTGATATGCCAGCTTGGGAAAATAACCACTCTGCGTATTCTGGGTTACTGCCAGAAGATACCCAAATATCTAAGTTAGGATGTTGGCGGGCAAATTCGGCGGCAAATGCTTCTCTTTCTATGGCTCCACCAAGTACTAATAATGCTTGAGGAGGTTTAATGGTACCACTAATTTGTTGGTAACTAATCCAAAGAGTAGCTAAAAGTCCTAATAAAAACCACGAAATTAGAGAAATTTTTAATCTATGTAATTTCGTATTGGAAGTTACCCTCAAAACCATATGTTTTCAAATCAAAAACCACCTGTAGTTTTACAGATGGAAATAGCTTCAATATCAATATTCAAAAAGTACTATCTACCATCCGGAGTTAGAAGTGGGGAAGTAGGGAAATAGTGAGCAACATTCTATCAAAATCCCTACAGATGGAGACTTTCCATGGAACTGTCTGAGGTTGGAAGTGAGAATTATAGAGAGGGTAGTCGAATATATTTCTGCCTTGATTTTTTTGCATATTTATAGGTATAAAAAAACGACTTGAGTCAATATCAACTTATTTTTTGAGGTTTATTCAGTCAGCCTCTGATTTTTGGAGGAAAACTATGTTTTATAAATATCTTTCTTCAGATAAGACTTGACAAAAAATATAAATTGTGCATTTGGTGTTATATTAATTATATGATTGTTTTTCTACAGTAAATTTATTTCAAAATTGGTTTTTTTCTGCCAGGCCTAATTCTTTGCTCATTCTCTGTCCCTCCCGCCCGTTTCCAGATCCCTCTATTCAGAACAAGCCTTTAGGAGTCCCAGGGATAGGAAGATAGGGAGGTTGAGTTTTGACTTTTGAATTTTGATTTACGGGACTGGCGCGATTCGAACGCGCGACCTAGCGCTTCAGATTTGTGTGAGTTTCCCCACTCTCTGGACTATCCCTTCACCATAGCTTTTATAGCTTTAGGTGGTGGCCTAACGCTTCAGGAGAATTATCATTACTCCTTACAACTCTAGTCTCTGCACCTTCTTTACCTCATTAGGGGTAAAGCTTGGCTCAAGATTACCTTATCTTTGTAAATGACTTAGGCTTCCTTGAGTTTGACCACATTCACTCATGGAGTTTCCTCACATGGTGCCCGATACTTCAGGAGGCGCTTGCTCTATCCATCTGAGCCACAGCCCCATTGTAAAGCTATAGAAATCTATTAACTTTCAATATACAAAATAAAGATTAGCAGTTAAAATTGCTTTCTTATTTATTTATAATAAAATCTAGTTATAAAATTTGTTGTAATTTTAACATTAACTTAATTAACTACTTATATATCTGTATTTGCCTTTCAATAACTAACTATTGGACTGGGCTTCAGTTAACTTCTGATGTCTTAAATTAACAACTAATTTTATTTGTGCGTAATATCACTTAAAAAATAAAACGCTTGATAACTATAGCATGAATTTTGTGGGTTTGTCTATTATTATTAAAGTTTTTTTTCCCAAAAATGATTATTCTTTGATTCAGTCAATATTCTAGACTGGTTTCTGAATGACTAATTAATAATTTTTGGCCTGCTTGACTAAAAAATAAGGTCTCAAAATTGCTCTTTCAAAGTTCGGGGGAAAAAAATAAATTTCAGTATTTGGCTGCAGACTTCAGCTAGAGGTACTTACTAACTGTTAACTGATACTAAAATAACAAAACATTATATGCTCGGTTTCTTTTTGGTATTTGACTGCAAAAATTATCCTCCTCAAGGGGATGTTGTTTTTGTTCATGGTTTGGCTGGTCATCCTTGGGGTACATGGCATCCTCAAAATAAAAAGGATAAAGAAGATGTTGACTTTTTGCTGTGTTGGTTGGGTGAAGAACTACAAGCACATGGAATAGATGTTAATGTCTGGAGTTTTGGATATGATGCTCCTGGTTTTCAATATTTTGGTCAGGGAATGCCGCGTTTTGATCTGGCTAGTAATTTACTGGAGTATCTTCAGGTTTATGATATTGGCAAGACATCCACTAGTTTCCCCAAACGCCCATTGATATTTGTAACTCACAGTTTGGGTGGTTTGGTGGTGAAGGAGGTAATTCGTACAGCTCAAAGTTTTCCTGAGTATCTAGCTATTGTTAAACAGGTTAAAGGAATTGTATTTTTGTCTACTCCACACACGGGAACTCATTTGGCTAATTTAATTGATCACGTCGGTTTTTTGACTAGACCTACAGTGAATGTTGAAGAGTTAAAAGAACATTCCCCTCAACTGCGAGATCTTAATGAATGGTATCGACAAAATGTTGGCAAGTTGGAAATTAAAACTAAGGTTTTTTATGAAACAAAGTCTCTGAATGGGGTTTTGGTTGTGAATGAGGATAGCGCTAACCCTGGTATTCACGATGTTAAACCTATTGCTGTTTCAGCAGAAGACCACAACTCTATTGCTAAACCTGGAAAAAATGATTTGGTTTATCTTTCGGTGAGAAAGTTTTGTCAAGATATTTTTGCTTTAGAGGAAAGCACTTCTTCTCAATATCTTCACCAAAAATACTATATTCCTGGGGAGGCTAGCTTAGAGAATAAAGTTTTTGTAGGTAGGGAAAAAGAATTAGCTGATGTCGACAAGTTACTCAAAAATTATCAGCGGGTTTCTATTGTTTCTGTTTCTGGAATGGGTGGTGTTGGTAAAACAGAACTTTGCCGCCGATATGCTTATGCTCATAAGTCTGCTTACCCTGGAGGTATTTGTTGGTTGGAAGCGCCGACAGAAAATGCAGGTATTCAGATACTTAGGTTTGCTCAGAATAATTTCCAGCTTGTTTTCTCTTCAGATCAAGATTTACCGGAAAGGTTGCGCTACTGTTGGCAAAAGTGGTCTGAGGGGAATACTTTGCTGATCTATAATGATGTAACTGACTACAATACTCAGGCCAAGCCTTTTTTACCTCCGGACTTGTCTCGGTTTCGGGTGTTGCTGACCACTCGTAAAAGTTTTGGCTCGGCATTTCCGGAGTTGCGTCTCGATGTGTTAAAGCCTTTGGCGGGGATGAAGTTGTTAAGGTCTATTTTGGGTAGAAAGAGACTTTTGCTAGAACCTAGGAAGGCTAGAGAACTGCTGATTTTTTTGGGTTATTTACCTTTGGGAATTGAATTGGTGGGGCGATATTTGGATGAGTATTGGCAGAGTTTGAATAGGGATGGTTTGGCTTTGACAAAAATGCTTAAGCGTTTAGAAAGAAAGAGTCTGGAACATCAGGCTATGTCATCTAATGAGTTAATTAATTATCCTTATGGTGTGGCGGAGGCGATCGCTTTGAGTTGGGAGATGTTGGATGAAAATACTCAGGAAATTGGGTTGAAGTTAGGTTTATATGCTTTGGCACCTATTCGTTTGTGGTGGGATGGGATAGAAGATGATGAAGAGTTGGAAGGTTGGGAAATTGCTCTTGGGAATTTGGAAAATCTGCATTTACTGAAGAGTGTTGAGCCTGGTGTTTATATTTTGCATTCTCTAGTGCGAGAGTTTTTGCAGATGAAGTTGAAAGAATATCCAAGGGCAGATGAGTTAAAGCGGGGTATTTGTCAGGTAGTGGCAGAGGCGGCTAGGAATATTCCTGATAACATTACAGTGGAGCAAGTTAAGGAAGTTGAGGTTGATATTCCTCATATTACGGAAGTGGCGGCAGTTTTGACTGAGTATTTGAGTGATGATGATTTGATTTCTCCTTTTAATGGACTAGGTCGGTTCTATCTAGGTCAAGCATTGTACTCACAGGCACAACTTTGGTTAGAGACAGGTAAAGAAATAGCAGAAAAACGGCTAGACAAAGATAATGCTGACATTGGGAATATCTACAACAGTCTGGCTTTATTATATAAGTCTCAAGGAAAATACGAAGCTGCAGAACCTTTGTACCTACAAGCTATTGAAACCGCAAAAATAGCCCTCCCTGAAAATCATCCATCTATTGCCACAGGCCTCAACAACCTGGCAAATTTATATTATTCTCAAGGAAAATACGAAGCAGCAGAACCATTGTACCTACAAGCTCTTGAAATCAAAAAAATAGCCCTCCCTGAAAATCATCCACAACGTGCCAGCGGCCTCAACAACCTGGCAGGTTTATATTATTCTCAAGGAAAATACGAAGCAGCAGAACCATTGTACCTACAAGCTCTTGAAATCAACAAAATAGCCCTCCCTGAAAATCATCCAGATATTGCCACTGACCTCAACAACCTGGCTTTATTATATGAGTCTCAGGGAAAATACGAAGCTGCAGAACCTTTGTACCTACAAGCACTGAAGATATTAAAACAATCATTAGGAGAAGAACATCCTAATACTCAAACAGTTCAGAAAAACTATCAAAATTTCTTAAATGAGAAAAAATGAATCAAAACTCCTTCAAATATTGAACTTGCCAAATAATTTGATGACCCGCCTTACCTCCAGCAATAAAATTCTACCCACCCATTAAAAAGTAACCTTCACCTTAAACTTACCTAGGTTTTCTACCTACTATTTATTCAATTTCCTTAGTAGTCAAAATCAAACCTTTTTCACAACAGACAGTCAGAAAAATCTCAGGATATTAGTTGATATATCCCTGAAATTATCATCAAGTAGACGAGAAAAATGATTGCTTGTTTACAACCACCCCAAACATTTGTTTAATCATCTATATTTTTCTCACAGACACTCAAAATATTCGGGATGCAATGATCACAAACCCCACAATTTTCAGGTATATTTGCGATCTTCCTAAATATCCCTAACAGCGCTTTTAAAATTCATGAACTACATCCCCATAACTAAAACCTCGTAAGAACTTAGGAACTTTGGATGTAGAGACGCATCAGGTCGTCCCCACCGTCCTCTACCGATATTAAAACTGCAGCAAAAAGCCAGACTTGAAAAACCCCCCCACTTTTTCAGAGAAGAAGAGCTAAAACAGTAACCCATAGATTAAATAACTGCCAGATATCACCAAATATCGGTTAAACCTTCAAAAATTAATCATGATAAAATGCTGCAAAACTCAGGAAAACTTATAGAAATTTCTGACAGAAACACTCAATATTTTCCCAAAAATAAACAATATATTTCAGCTAAATTGAGCAAAAGTCATTATTGACTGCCAACTTGTAAACATTCAACCATCAGCCATCAGCCATCAACTAGAACAAGAAATTAGCCTCCCAGAAAAATTAAAACTCCCACAGCAAAAAAATTAAATACTGACTGCAAACTTCACCCCAGTCAGGAAGATAGACACCATCAACATTAAGCACTTGTTCAATATTTTGTAGCAAACTTCCTAACCCTAGATATTTTTGCCCTCTAGGTAACATGTCTATACTTAACTTACTTACCTCTTCCTTAGCCGCCAACCTTGCAAAAAAATTAAACAAAAAAATTAAACATAAGATAAATAGCAATATCTGCCGCGAACTTATCCCCTGGCAACCAACTTTTATCCTCTAAAACATGATCATTGAGTACAGTAAAACCTGCTTTTAACCTTAGGAAAACCTCAATAACTTCCCTTTCTTTCCCTGCCAAACCCCCAAAGCAAATTGGAGACATAAGTTCCCATCAACAGAAAGTAACCATATTTTTAACTTCAGATACCTCTTGGCAAACTATAGCTTTTTTAACTAGTCTTACCAAAAATTCCCACTCAGGAAAAAGAGAATCTAAATATGGTAAAATAGCCATAGATATCACGTACCCAAAAACCTCCATGTTTTAGTAAAAGCGCTCTACCACAATAGCTTCAAGCTAAATAATTAAGTTGCTTATATTCCGCAGTAAATGGAGCTAAATTATGAGTAGTATAATAATATTATGAATTACTAAAGCGAGGAGTACTCCCCAAGCAAAAAAACCACCTTAAAAGCTAAAAAATTCTATTATTAGACATCTTTTATTGAATATTATTCCTAATAAAATCATAAGAGCTTAGTCTTTTCATCCTATTTTTTCTCCTAGGCTTGGATACTAAAGCTCCTAGTATCAAATATTCCAACATATTTTGGTAAAAGATTTGACTTTTTTTAAATTTTTAAGTATAGTATTACTTATGGCTATCAAATAAAAAAAGCTTAGGAAAATGGAATAAACAATTTCCGACTTCTGCAGAATCCGAAATTTATTTCTAATCCTATGCTTTGATTTCTAGATAAGATTATTACATAATATGTGTAACAAAGTTAGGCGCTTTTATTTTTTGTTTAACCAAGAAAAAAGACGCCTTTATTTCTTCTTTGTCTATGGCCAAGAATAAAAATTCCCTGGAGATAGGGAGAAAAAAATTAGCTGTAACATCAAGCTGTTCAGGCTTTCCACCAGAGAAATTAACCAGAACAGCAAAGTCATCCCTGTAACCGGCAAAAAGCTCAGGGTCTTGAGGAACTTACGGAGCTAAAGCATGACCCCGGAGCATACTACCAATAGTTTTAGCAGTTATCTTCATTTGAATTAAAGGGTTAGCAGGAACAACAGTCTTGTACAAATAACTATCAAAAGTTAATTTCTGCACATCCCTATCAGCGCACATTTCCACAAATGCCTCTCGAGTCGCATCAGAACGATAGAATACCCTCTGCAAAATATCCAATACTTTGTAAGTCATGCCATATTTCTTATCCCACCGTTTCAGATAAAGCTTTAAGTCTGCTTCAGTAGGAATAATAGCACCATTGTTAGAAGCCTCAACAATAGTTTCAGCACACATCCGAGCAGACTTAGCTGCAAAATAGATACCCTCACCAGAAGACTTAGTAACAGTACCCGCAGCATCTCCGACTAAAGCAACTCTGCCACGAACCCTATGGGGACGAGGATGTTCAGGAATAGGATGAGCTTCTACCTTAATTATTTGGCCACCTTCGAGGCGTTTAGCTGCACGAGCTCGAATACCTGCTTGTAGCTGTTTAATTTTTGCCTGGTGAACCTTCATTGTACCAGTACCTACAGCCACGTGGTCATATTTAGGAAATACCCAAGCGTAGAAGTCTGGGGAAACATCATCCCCCACATACATTTCTGCAAGGTCTTCGTAGTATGCCATAAGATGGTCAGGGAGGCGGATACGCTCTTGGAAAGCGATCGCGTAGTTATAGTCTCCAGCATCAATAGCTTTAGCCACACGGGAGTTTGCCCCATCTGCTCCAATAACTAAATCTACTTTTAAGGTTTTAGCCGTTCCTTGAATATCTCCTTGTGAATGGTCAGAATAATGAATAGTGTAGGGTTCTCTATCATTATTAGGAAGATCAAGTTTATAAACAGTACCATTAATGAGGTTAGCTCCTAGGGAAGCCGCCCGGTCTCTGAGGAAGCCATCTAATACTTCCCGACGGCACATACCGATATATTCATCTTCTTTTTCTATATGAATATCTACCTCAACATTGGAGGGAGATATCATTTTCATTTTTCTAACTCGGCGATCGATAATTTCTGGTGGGAGATCAAATTCACTGACCATACATAGGGGAATAGCTCCACCACAAGGCTTAGCGTTATTTAGTTTTCGCTCAAATAAATAAGTTTCAATACCTGCTTTTACTAAAGTCTCGGCAGCAGAGGAACCCGCTGGACCTGAACCTACAACAGCAACCCTTAAAGTCAAAGGTTTTCTCCTTATTTTTATTTTTATATACAAGTTGGGATAGTACCACGGACTTAAGACTTGTGATTGATTTTGTCAGGGTATATGAAGAAAATGCAATAGACTTTAATATTTTGATACTAAATGCTATGGTTTTTGATGGACTTTTACCTATAAGAACTTAAAAACTAAAATGCAAAATTCAGTTTTTCTTTATTAAGATTTTCTTTTATATTTTAGTAAAATATGTAATAAATTAAGCTTTGTTAAAAGTTGGGAATTTGGGGTTAGTAAATAAAGGTATGATCAAGAAGGAATGCGATCGCTAAAAAGTTAAAAGTAGTTACAAGTAGTTAAAAGTAGTTAAAAGTAGTTAAAAGTTTTTGAGCTAATAGTATTAGGGACATCTCTGAATTTAAGAACTATGAATTAATAATTTCAATTATTTAGGATTAAATAAAGCAAATACTTATCTATATTACTTGAATTATTGAGTCTATTTTTTACCTCTTTGTGTGGTATTTCCTATGAGCCTCAGATAATGCTACCTTCTCCTTCTCCTCGGGTCTAAGAGTAAGTTGATCGGGGTTAGGGGCCTAACCCTGAACTATACAATAATTATTAAACCAAATTTCAACTTAATTGCTTATTGTGAGTTGGAGCTATGGCTTGAGGCAAGGTACTAGGTTTTAACCTTTGCTAAGTATTGGTTTTGAGTTCCTTCAGCTTTTCTCTAATAGTTTCGACTCGTTCCCGGTTAACACCCAGATCTGATTGTCCCAGACGAGAAGCAGAGCGGACTTGAATAGCATTAGCTTCTTGATCCACATAAAACTCGACATCATCCACATAGCCCATAATTTTCGTAGCAAATTCAGCATACAAATAATTCTCTTCTTCCTTTACAATATTAGTTCGAGGCATTGATTCAATTATTTGTTTTAAATTAGCGATCGCCATCTGCGGTTCAGAGTCATAACTCAGAGAAGCAATACCATGTTCTACATCTTGGCTATAACTACTCACACAATTTGGACTACCAGGACAAGGTGCAAGACGTCCAGAGTTTACACCAATATTATCAGGTCTAGTACCTGCAAATAAAGTGAGTTTGCCAGAAGTGGCAATATTTATTCCGACAACAATGAGAATTATTACTAATAAGAGGGCTATAATATTAAGCATTTTCTGAATTAGGTTAGAGGAATTTTTTTCTGTTGTTTCCATAGTCTATCAAAGAAATAATTTGGTTAAGTTTACCAAGTATTATCTTAACCCCAATCATAACAATTATTGTGGCTCTAAAGCAAAAAAAATTATGAAAGACGAAAACCAAGAAATTTTAGAAGTAAACCAAGCATTTTATCGAGCTTTTGAAAAACGGGACATTATAGCTTTGCATGGCATTTTGTCTCAGGGCATTAGTACAGTTTGTATCCATCCAGGCCGTGGTGCAATTTGTGGTTTTGAGAATATTCGTAATTCCTGGGATTTAATATTTAAAAATACGGATTATATTGAAATTGATACTGATGTTATTATAGCAGAAGTTAATGGAGATATTGGTTATGTTATTTTGGTAGAAAATATCATGCAAATTAGTAGAGATACGACAATAAAAGATAAGTCTATAGCAACGAATATTTTTGAGAAGATGGGTGGAAATTGGTATTTGATTAATCATCATGCTAGTCCTGTGTTATAGTAATTAAACTCGAATTTAACGATAAAATTTTACAGTTTTTTTTCTTTAGTCTAAATTAAACTAATTTTGAAGTTGATGATGTACAAAGTTTGATAATGCTTTTCAGATAAAATAATCTCACAAAAAACTTTTATAGGAGCCCTAAAGTGGTCTAAACATATGAATTATTTGCCAAAAATTTTTCTATATTTGAGTCGATAGATATAGTTTTATGTGGAGTTTTTGCCGGGACAAAAATATGACTATCTTTGACTAATTTTTGTGTTGTTTAATTAATTGCTAATTTTTGAAGTAAGATTACCTATTCATTTTTCTGTTGCATGAGCTATCCACTAAAAAAATTAGGGTAAGTATTCAGCTATTGAATGCTTACCAAAAATTAAACAACTGCTTGAGGATTTAATTGTAATTCACATTGCGTAAAAATATAATTTACTACAGCAAATAGTTAGTCTAAATCTTGAAAACTGTAAAAAGTAATATTTTTGATAAAACTATCTGCTGTTAATTTAGCAAATTGTCAAATTGTGGCATTTGAAACAATGCCAAAAACTATCAATTCTAGATTGTTATTTAATTTTTGATCAGCCACCATTTCTGCTAAATATTTTCCCAAACCTTCATCAAATTTATCTTTTTTTTGCTATGACTAAAAGTAGATAAGGTTTGTCAAAGATAACTTTTCCTAGAGGATAAGGTTTAGCCTGAATATATTCATAAAATCCAAACAGATGATGATTGTAAATTAGAGATTGATAACTCCATAAAATCAACTTACTGCAATAAGACTTCCATATTTATTTTAAAACTGGATAAATCAAATTTTCACAGA
>ENA-UENU01000002-UENU01000002.1-marine-metagenome-genome-assembly--contig:-NODE-2-length-97269-cov-183.019509_pt1 | contig 97269 bp, 58 predicted proteins | sample MGYA00237877_ERZ529326 | MGnify/ENA primary metagenome ERZ529326 (study PRJEB26372, sample SAMN05368344) | marine metagenome | biome: cultured habitat; feature: ocean water; material: water; isolation... | reverse complement strand
TATTCTGATTTTGATTTTTATCTGCCCAAATTTCCTTAGCTTTATGGTAATAAATAACTGCTTCATCCCATCTTCCGAGACATTTTAATCCCAAACTAAGATTATAGTAAACTGTACCCAAATTAGGATTTAACTCTATAGAATTTTGATAACAAGATACTGCCTGAGCAATTTTTCCTTTCTCATACAATTTATTTCCTAAATTAAAATGGTCATTAGCAGTTACTTTTTTAGGTTCTAAAGAGTAAGCTTGGTACCAAAAATCTAGAACTCCTAATGTTTCACCTAACTCAGTCAAAACCATCGCTAATTTGTAATAATTCTCAGCCACCTTTAGTTTTATTTCTAACGCTTTTTCATAACAATAAATCACCAAATTCAAAATTTTATACTCAACATATAAATTGCCTAATACTATATAAATTAAACCATAACTTTGCTGAATTTCCAGAGCTGTTTTGTAACTGCTCTCAGCTTGTTTTATTTCCCCAATTTTTTTCTGAGAATCTCCGATAATTATGTAAGCTGCTGCTACATCTATTTTAAGAGAAATCGCTTGCTGACATTGAGAAATTGCTTTTTCATAAAATCCCTCCTCATAATATTTTTGAGCTTCCTGAATATAAACATTAGGAATATTTCTCACACCATTAGATGTCATATCTTTTAAAAGAAACGTTGAATTTATTTGTTTTACCTCATTGACTTTGGAAATTTCTTTCAGTTTTAAAGTGGAGTGAATAATCTGATTATTATTAGCTTTTTTTGGACTATTCATAACGGTTTTTTCTCCCTCTATATTCCCATAAACATTAGTGACATCTGCTTCGATGATTAGAGGTTTATTGGGAGCTAAAGTTTTCGTAATTTCCTTATAGTTTGTAACCCTTTTATCCTGACTATTTTCTAACACAGATAAAGATGATTCTAGATAATTAACAGAGTCCGATAAATCACTTTTTAAATCAAAAGTTGATATCACTCTACTAACTCCTTTACTAACAACTCTTTGAAAATTTTCAGGTTTCTGAATAATATGAATTGTATCATCAGCCCGAACCTGCTGAATTATTCCCTGACTATTTTGGTGATTTTCTCCTATTAGTAAATTGAGAGAATTTTCGAGATTTTGCCAATAATTAGGAAACACTTTTGTAGTAGGTTTCTTTGTTCCTTGCAGTTTTAATGCTTCCCCTAAACTTTCATAAGCTCCTAATAAATTAGGATTTAATTCTATCGCCCGACAATAGCACGATATTGCTTGAGAAATTACCTTTTGTTGCAGCAGACTATTTCCTAATATTAAATGTTCTTCTGCTGTAGCTTTTCCAGGCTCTAAACTGTAGGCTTGATACAAACAGTTATCACCTTTTGTCTTCTTACCAACTTTTCTCCAAGCTATAGCTAGTTGACGGTAAGCATCAGCATAATTTGGCTGGATAACCAAAGATTTTTGATAACATTTAATTGCTTCTATCCATTGTTCCTGTTGAGCATATAAACTACCGATATTCAGATAAATTTCTGGGTCATTTTTTTCTAAAGAAAGAAATTTTTTATAGGACTGCCAAGCTGCTTCTACTTCCCCTTGAGATTGCAATCTTTTGCCTAACTTTTTGTAGTATAAAGTTAATTTTATGGCTTGATTTTCTGGAGTTATTTTTTGATTAACAGGTTCTAAATATTCAGCCTTTATCGAAAATTTTTCCGCCTCAGTATAGCTGCCAATTTTTTGATAAATTCTGGCTAAGTTTCGGTAAACTCCGGCAAATTTTGGTTGAATTTTTAGAGCTTTTTGATAATAACTTATTGCTTCTTGCCACTGTTCTTTTTTTACAGATAATGTGCCTAAGTTAGCATAAGCTTCTGCAAAATTTGGCTGATATTCTATAGCTTTTGTATACCAATACCAGGCGGTTTCTATTTGACCTTGAGCATAAAAAACATTCCCTAAAGTTTTACAAGCTGGGCTATAATCTGGTTGAGATTTTAAGGCTTGAGTACAGGTAGTTTTGGCTAATTCTAATTCTTTTTGCTTTAAGTATAATTCTGCTTGTTTATTTAACTGACCAGCTATTTCTTGGGAGTTAACTTTTAATGATATTTTTTGACCTACCTGTTTCATCGGTAGCTTCTTCTTTTCCTGAGATATTTTTTTCCTAATACCTACTTGTTGTTCTTTCTGAATAGACGCTTTTATCTCACTACTGAAAACTGTTTCTAGTATTTTTTTCTTCTCAATAATGCCAAGAACTTTTAGAGCTTTTTCTAAAGAATTAAGATTCAGGATAATATCTTCTGTCAGAGGATTTTGATACATTAATTTCCGGATGGGAGCACAACCAAAATCTTCTCCTTTTAAATAGTAATGTTCCAGTCCTATTTTTTGGCTAATCCCACAATAATAATGTCTAATATAGTTAGGTGATACTAATTCTATAACTTTAGTTCCTCTAGGAGAAAATATAATATTTGTCAGTCCACTACCATGAGCTCCAATAATCACTTTGGCATGAGAAAATATGGCTATCTGCTCTTTCAAATTCATTGAGTCTGGCTGAATACAAACAAAACCTATTTCACTTAATTTTAAGAGTACTTCTTCTTCATTGAAAACTCGTCTATATCGTGAATTATTTCTACTTATATATATCCTTTCTGGATAGAATGAGCTGGTTTTATTTTCTGTAAATATCTCCTGTTTTATTCTTGATAAAAATACCTGACGGTGAAATTCTAAACTCCAGGATGTTAGCCTACCTAAATCTCCAGGAAATGAGGGAACAATTAATTTTTTAGCTTGGATATAAGGGTGCTGTTCGCTGGAGATAATTTTATTTTGGGGAATACCTAATACATTCAAACTTTCCCTTTGAAATGGCATCTGATAATTACTAACTAAAAAAAAATCTATTTCTTTTAAGTCTATGCCATGAAGCTTTAGAATTTCTAACCTCGGCAATATATCTACCATCCAATGAAAATATACATGGTCATATAATCCTGATAATACTGCTACTTTACCATCTATTTTTTCTAATTCTGGTAGTTCTTCTAAGTCAAAAATTTCTTGTTTATTTTCATCAGAATTTTGACATCCTAGCTGACCTGCTTCGTTCCAGGAAAGCTCTTTTACAAGTTGATTATCTTGATTGATAATTGCTATTGCATTATTAATCATCCCATATTTTTTCTGGGGTACAACCCATGCCCTACCTGATAGTAGTTGAGCTACAAATGTTTCTGTTTCTGCTCTTTTTAATGAGTTATTTTGGCTGAGAATATTTGTCGTTGTTTGATTTTCTGAACAGCTATAAATTCTACTGCCTAAGTGGAGCATATTAAATTCTTGAAAATTTTGTTCCCACCATGGTCTACTGTTTAATCTTTCACAGGATGATGATAAAAATTTCGGCTTTTTCTGAGCTTTTTTTGATTTTGATAAACTCTGCAAATTCTCTAATATTTCGGGATGCTCTGGATAAGTTTCTAATCCTAGATTAGTAATAATAATTGCTGAATTTATCAGATTTTGCTTGACTAAACTATTACCTAGCTTGACATAATCTTCTGCTGTTACTTGTTCCAGTTCTAAAGCTTTTTTATAATAAATTTTTGCTTGTTCATCCTGGTCAGATTCTCCTGATACATTCCCTAAATGTAGATAGATTTCTATCAGGTATTGAGAAATTTCTTTCAGAGATAATGAATTGGGAAAATTAGAGTTTTTTAGAGCTTTTAAAAAGTTGGCGCCGGCTACTTTCCCTTTGTCTAATTCATCTGTACTTTCTGCTAATAAATTACTCCATTTACAGTAACCTTCCACAAAAGAATTGTTCTGAATAGCTTTTTGTAAATTAGTCATGGCTTCTGAGAGTTTTCCTTGTTCCATTAGGGAATAAAAACTCTCACTATAAGCTGTTAGATTTTCTGGTTCTAGTTCTATGATTTGCTGAAAATATTTAACTGCTTTTTCATGTAATCCCTGACTTTGATATACTTGACCAAGATGATAAAGAGATATGGTAAATTGAGGTTCTAACTTTAGGGATTTTTTCAAGTAAGTTATTGCCTGGTCTAATTGACTTTTTTGTAATAGGGCTTGACCAATATTATTGTAGATAGTAAAGTCGTCTGGTTTCAGCAATAAAGCTTCTTTAAATACAGCAATTGCTGCATCTGATTGACCTTGATGCAATAAAATACAACCCCAATTACTGTAACAATTAACTATAGTTTCATGAGGGTTACTTTTCTCACTTTTTGATAAGTTTATTGCTTGCTGATAACTATCAATTGCTGAAATTAATAAACCTTGATTTTGCAAGACAATGCCCAGATTATAATAAGCGTTAATATCGTCTGGTTTTAGGGCAATTGCTTTTTTATAGCTCTGATATGCTCCTAATAAATCTCCCTGTTGATAGTGTATAATCCCTAAGTTATAGTTAACTTGTTGTAAATTTGGATTCTGATTTAGTGCCTGTTGATAATAAAATGCTGCTTCTTCTAATTGGCCTTTTTCCTGGCACAATGAACCTTTAATTGCGATGTTTTTAGCTTCATCTATCAGTTGAATAACAGGAGTATTTTGCATGTATTATTTTTCTCCATTATTTTCTAAATATGTTTAGTCATAACTGAACCATAACTACTGTCTTTAGTTGGTGTTTAATAGCTAGCCCTACCTATCTAAACATGAAGCACTCTTACATATAGTGTAGACTTAATTTAATATGCATGGGAAAGTCTTGATAATAATTGTTTAAATATTCTTTTTGGATAAAAATAGCTTAGGTTTTATGATCTTCTACTCTTGATTTATTAGGCTTATAGAATAAGTATTGAATAGACTAGTGTGATTAATTTACTTTTCATAAACTTAATTTAAATACTCCATTGTCTCTATTTTTCCCACTATTATTTGATTTTTACCTTTTTTTACGTTGGCAATTTAAAACGGGGCAAATAAATATTATGGTAGTAATTAATGATTATAAACTAGTATAAACACTGAGGCAATTAGCAGTTTTCGCAGTATAAAGCCTGATAAACATTTGGGTAAACTTCGATGATATAACCCGATTTTAAGGTTAAGTAAGGTATGGTAAAAATTACCATCACAGCTAAAAATATTAGTTTTATTGGTTGACTGGGGAGGCTATTTGCGATTAATTCGTGTATGAGTAATTCAACTTTTTTCTTTACCTAAAAGCTAAACTTTATAACCGATAAAATAAAATGTAATTCTAACGAGGGTAGTACTAAGTCTTATTATTGGATAATAACTTATACTAATGGGATAACTAGCACCAGAAAATAAACGAAAAGCAAAGGTACTAAAGTTGGTTGCAATGATGGTAAAAAATAGAACTATGGAAGGATTTTTTCTATATGCTAGAAAGTATAGTCGTTTTAATTAAGATTGAGATAAAAATTGAGTATAATAAAATCAAGTAAACTAGAAACTATTTTCAATCAGGCTTTACAGTTTAGACTTCAGACAAAAAGTAAGAATTTTTATTTTGGTGGAAAATAGTGGTAAAATTAGATAATTTTCTTATATATTTGGGGTAGGAATACCATTATTATATAGATGGTTTTTTCGCCTAAAATTGGAAACAATTAAGGTACAATGCCGTTCAATAAAATTAGATTAAAAAGCATTGGAAAAAGATGTAAAAGAAAATTTAAAAGCTAAATTAGCATATACATAATTTGAAGTTCATCTAACTGCTATTCAGGCTGAGTTTGGGACGATATATACAATTTTAGGTTTGATATATAGACTAACGGTGAGTTATGATTTATTCAACGTGGCCAAGCAATTTCAGCACTGACAGCAAGATAACGAGCTACAGCACCAGCACCATAACGGTTTAAATGACTGGGATCAAAGAAGTATTCATTTTTGGCTAGTTGAGGCTGATATAAATTAAAGTTCAGAAACCTAAAGCCATTTTCTCTCGCTTTACGTTGCATCCACGAATCAAATTCTTTTTCAGCGGACCAACGTACAGAGTCTAAATAACTATCAGATAGAGGTAAGTTAACAAATACTAAAGGAATATTTCGAGATTTAGTAAAGTTAACAAGGGAATTTAAAGCTGCTCCTTGAGTACCTCCAAGATAAAAACTGGCATAGTCACCATCGTAAAGACCTGCTACATAAGGTCGTTGTCGATAATAATAGGAAGGATTAAATTGTCTATCTATTGCCAGAAAACCATTAGCGTTAATGGCATTAGCAGCATTGGCGATCGCTACTGTTTGTACAGGTAGAGTATAGTTTTGGGTATAAGAGGTTGAGTTTGAGGAATTTTCCCTAATAGGCCTTTCCAAAAATACTGATTTGGGAACGGGAGTATAAAGGTTTGAAAACCTGTTATGGGGAACTTCAATGGGTTCATAGAAATATTTTATATAATTACCTAATTTAATATGGCTATCCTTAACCTCTATTGTCTCCCCTACCGATGTATCCCAAGGAAAATTGGTACTGGGTGAAAATACGTTATAGGGTTGAGGAAACTGATAACAGGTAGAAGCAAAATTAGATTGAGCTTGAGGTAACTCGGGACGAATGCCAGAAAGCAATAGTCTTCTACCCTCAGAAGCAATAATTGAATTATAAGTTCGATCCACTCGCCCACTATTAAAAGCTCGTACTCCATCAGCCCAGATAATTAATTTTGGCAGTTGGTTAGTGCTTAAAAGTTGTCGGAGTTGAAAGTCAACTACTTGAGCTGTAGCCCCATTAATACCAAAATTAAATATATTTAACCGAGGATAACCTTTAGCCATTAAATATTGTTGTAGTTGTTGGGGGGCGACCCCATGTAAAGCACGGGAACTCCCAACAATTAAAACATCTGGTACACCGATAGTGGCAATGTAAGATAAATAAAGTTTTAACTGGATATCAAGAATATTACTATTGAAAGAAACAGGGTTAAATTTAGAGGGAGCAGAAGCCGCTTGTTGTTGAGAATAAGCTAGGTTTCTCATATACTCAGCAACTTTTTTCTCAGCAAAAACACGTCTAGGGTTTTCTGGGGGCACTGCTTGCATCCAAGCTACTGCTTGCACCCACTCTTGTGCTACTCTATCCCATTGTTGTTTGGTTCTTGCATATTGAGCTAAGTTTGCGGCTTTTGTAGCAAACCTAATTGCTTGACTAAAAGGGTCAATGGAAGCACATTGTTGACTAGAATTAGAGTTTTGAGAAACGAGAAAAGTTTGGGAGTTATTTTCTGTGTGTGAAGTTAAATGACAATTATTAATTAAGATCGGGTTTTTCTCTAAGGTGGGAGATATTTTGTTTTTAAACTGTTGAGTCGACATACATCCAACAGTTAGGGTGAGCAAAGTTATGGTTACTGTAAAACGTTGAAGCAAATTAATTAGAATTCCATCTACTACTGTTAGTTTTATTTTCTATCTTAGAGTTTTTGGGTGTGGGAAAATTAAATAATGCTCAAAAACTTACTATATAAAATTTTCAGAATTTCAGGTTCGGAAAAACGCTATCAATATTGACTTAATTTAGGTTTGAGCTATCTTTTTAGCTTAATTCCCAACAACTCTATTTTTTTTCCACATAAGTTTAGGAGTGGCATGATATAAATTGATTAAATTAATTCTAGTCACCTAAATTCCTTTACAAACTAAACTGCTAAAAATCTTTGGATCACCTCTTGAGTTAGTTCCGTGGTATTTCCTGATGCAACAATTCCTCCCTTCTGCATTGCATAGTATCGGTTTGCTTTCCGTACAAAATGGAGATGTTGTTCTACCAAGAGAACAGAAATATTTCTACTTTCAATAATATTTCTGAGTGCAGTTTCTATCTCTAAAATAATAGAGGGTTGAATACCTTCAGTTGGTTCATCTAACAAAAGTAAGTTTGGTTTACCCATCAATGCACGAGCGATCGCTAGTTGTTGTTGTTGACCTCCACTCAAGTTTCCTCCCATTCTAAATAACATTGTTTTCAGAGTAGGAAACAATTCAAATATTTCTTCAGGTATTTCATCCTTTCTTTTTCTACCTTTTTTTCTAGCTTCTAAACCTAACAATAAATTTTCTTTTACTGTCAATCTGGGTATAATTTCTCTACCTTGGGGTACATAACCAATACCTAAACGAGCCCGTTGGTCCGTTGTCAGTTTAGCAATACCTTTACCCCATAATTTAATTGTTCCTTTCCGTGGTTTTATTAATCCCATTAATGTTTTTAATAATGTTGTTTTACCCACTCCATTTCTACCAATTAAACATACCATTTCCCCCTGTTTTACACTTAAATCAACATGACGCAGAATATGACTTTCTCCATAAAATACATTTAAATCGGATATTTGTAGGGCGAAATAATTCAGCTGATTTTTCTCAGTTTTATTCTGGATATCAACATTCATTTTTTTTATTTTTTTAATTTCTTATTTTAGTCTATAATAAAGTGCTACAAAATTTAACCCTAACTCTTGGCCACCTAAATTATAATACCGTTTCACAGAAGTTATGTATTAAGATTTTATAAACTCAAAAGGCATCAAAATATGATCGTGATTTCAGAGTAATTAGTCGTCGGGAGCCCACATCTCAAGTTGACTCAAATTGTGGCTTTAAAGGAGGAAAATTAGATTTATCAATTCATCAATGGGAATGTCCTCATTATGGTACCAAATACGACCACTGCAGAAAATACAACAATAAATTATTAGTCACGGCCGGGCAGTCACCAGACAAAAAACGGACAAACCAGGCTAGGGTAGCCCATTCCCATCCCCTCGTTGGGAGGGTAGCAACAGAGGTGGGTCCAGCAGCGAATGAAGCCTTAAACCCCCTAAAAGCTTAGGCTCAGTAGGACTCTCTGTGACTAATAGCCGGAGAGGATGTCAGCCCTAAATAAACTTCTATAACCCTGGGATCATTTTGTACCTCATCCATAGTTCCCTCACAAAGTACAGAGCCTTGATGTAAAACAGTTACTTTTTCGGCTATTTGACGCACAAATTCCATATCATGTTCAATCACAATAATTGAATGACTAGAAGCCAAATTTAACAAAATAGAACCAATATTTTCTGTTTCTTCATCAGTCAAACCAGCAACAGGTTCATCTATTAATAATAGGTCAGGAGATTGAGCAACTAACATACCTATTTCTAAACGTTGTTTTTCACCATGAGATAAAAAAGCAGCCTTAATATTTGCTCTTCCAATTAAACCTATTGTTTCCAATAAACCAGCTACACTTCTAATTTCTGCTGCCGGAATTTTACGAAATAAAGTAGCAATTACTCCTTTATGACGATTAATAACTAAATCTAAGTTTTCTCTAACAGTTAAATTCAGATATACTCTGGGTGTTTGAAACTTACGCCCAATTCCCATACAAGCTCTTTTATATTCTGGAATTTTAATTAAATTTTTACCTCTAAATAATACTTTTCCTGTTGTTGGTTTAACTTGACCAGTAATCACATCTAAAAAAGTAGTTTTTCCGGCTCCATTCGGACCAATAATAAATCGTAATTCACCAGTATCCATGGTAAAATTTAGTTTATTCAGAGCCTTAAAATTATCAAAAATAACAGTTAAATTTTGAATTTCTAAAATTTTTTCTACCACTTCTTTTTTACCTCATCTGAACCTAATTGTTGTTTTTCTACTTCTTCCCTTTCTACCTGAACTTCTGGATTTTTATCTATATTAGGGTAGGTCATAATTGACTGAGAGTAACCAAGAAGCGATCGCAACTTTAACCAACCATATTCTTGCCACCAACCAACAATTCCATTAGGTAATATTGTCACAACTAATAAAAATAATACTCCTTGAAAAAATAACCATATTTCCGGAAATTTTTCACTTAAAAAAGTACGCCCAAAATTAACTAATAATGTGGCAATAATTGCACCAACTAAAGTTCCTCTACCTCCCACAGCTACCCAAATAACCATTTCAATTGAAAAAGCTACTTCCATATAACTAGGGGTAACAATACCACTTTGAACTGTATATAATGCTCCAGAAATTCCGGCAATAGCACCGGAAATAGCAAATACTAAAACTTTAAATTGGGTGGGATTATATCCAGAAAATCTTACCCTAGTTTCATCATCTCTAATAGCAATTAATAGGCGACCAAACCTACCACTGGTTAGCCAACGACAAATCAAATAAATAATAATAACACTAATAATTGTCACTTCATAAAATATTAATTGTGCTTGTTCTGATCCTGCTAAAATACCGAAAAATTTTTCTATATCTGTTTTTAAACCGTTTGTACCATTAATTAGTTTTTGTTGACCGTTGAAGAAGTTAAAAAATACTAGTAAAGCTGCTTGAGTAATAATAGAAAAGTAAACTCCTTTAATCCGATTTTTAAATACTAGATAACCGAGAATTGCCGCAGTGACAGCCGGAATAATTATAATTGCTAAAATTGTTAGAGGAAATGAGTGAAAAGGCTGCCAAAATATAGGAAGTTTTTCTACACCATAAAGAGTAAAAAATTCTGGTAATTCTCCTTCTGGTAATTGTAGTTTTAGGTGCATTGCTAAAGCATAACCTCCTAGTGCAAAAAATATGCCATGACCTAAACTTAATAAACCAGTATAACCCCATATTAAATCTATACCTAAAGCTACAATTGTTAGAGAGAGAAAACGCCCTAATAATTTTAGTCTAAATCCTGATAAAGCTAATGGCATTATGATAGCAAAGATTACAGCTATCACTACTATTATGCCAGTTTGAGTTAATAATTTTCTATGTTGACTTTTAAGCTTTAAAATCATATTTTTGATTAACAATTTGTGGTTGTTATATTTAGCAATTATATCGGAAAAGTGAGAACTATGGGCAGCACTTATGGAGGATACAGAAGGCAAAAAAAACAGGATTTGGAGCTTTTTTGTAAGAAAGCTGATGATTTTATATTTAGGATTTAGGATTGCTATATATATAGCAGAAACTTGCTTATAGATTGTCACAATTCCATAAGTAGAAATAAATTTATCAGCTCTTGCCCATTGACTATTTTCTGTTCTCTATTGTTAAAAATATGGTAATATTTTAGAGGAAAATAAAATAGGATTACTATAGTGTTTTCTTACTTATTTAGGTTCAGTTATTTTTCTGAAGTTTTATTTTTACACAATAGGAATTATACCAAATCTGTTTTCAACAGAACCAATATTTATCAAGGTAAGGTACTTATGAGTCAGGCAGGGGACAGAAGGGTTAGAACGGAATAAAAAAACGTGGTTTTGATAATCTGATTTGCTATTACTAATCTGTAAAAAAATTGCATGGAATATATCTGCTCAAAAAGACGAATTTTGTACTCAAATTTAGATATAATAATTACTATGGATATAAATTTTTGTAGAAAAACTTTCCTAGTTTAGTAGGTACTTTTAATTCAATATTTACCCAAAAACTATAATTCTACTCCTCGACCTTTTTGCGGGAATAAACCTGCTGGTTTAAGTTGTAAAAAAACAATAATTAAAACAAATACTATTACTTTTGCCATAGAAGTAGTTGCAAAAAAATTAAATAAGTCAGTCAAAAATTTGAAACTGTCCGTATTTCCCAAAATTAAAGCTATAGCTCCTGAACCAATCAAATAATTAATAATACCAATTCCCATAGCAGCAATGACAGTACCAAATAAATTACCTACTCCACCAACTACTACTACCATAAAAGCATCTACTATATAATTCTGTCCCGTATTTGGACCAACTGAACCTAATAATGTAATTGCACAACCAGCAATTCCGGCTAATCCTGAACCTAAAAAGAATGTAATACTATCAACCTGATTTGTTGGGATACCTAGACAAGCACTCATGCTTCTATTCTGAGTAACAGCTTTAATTCTTAAACCCCAATTTGATTGGTTCAAAAATAAGTAAATTCCTAGCAAACTTATAGCAGTTAAGATAATAATAAATACGCGAGAGTAAGGTAATTGAAAATCACCAATAGGTAATCCGCCTTGTAACCAAATAGGAGCAGTAACATCAATATTTCTAGAACTAAACCAAGGTTTTACTAATTTAGGATTTGTTAATAAAAATCCGCAAGTAATAGAAATTCCTAAAGACAAGAAAAAAATAATTGCTCTTGCTAAATTTTTAATTTTATCCCAATCAGACCGACGTTTTTTAAGAAAGTAAAGATTCCCAAAATATAAAATACAAAAAATTGTTATACCAATAATTAAAACTCCATTTACACTCCGTACAAATTGACGCAAAATCAGACTAACTCCCCAAGTTGCTAGTAGAGTTTCTGAAGGTCTACCATAGAGAAAACGTATTACGCTTTTTTCTAAAATTAAACCAGCGATCCCTACAACTATAAATGCAATAGGAATAGTCAAAAAAATATAAATATTAGCAATAGGTTTACCTATACTATTACAAATATTTTGAACTACAAAAGTCGTATAAGCACCTAACATTATTAATTCACCATGGGCTAAGTTAATTACTCCCATTAGTCCAAAAATAATGGCTAATCCTAGAGCGACTATTAACAAAACTGAACCAATACTAATACCGTTAAATATAGCTATTAATAATTCTTGCATTACAATTAGGGGTGAGTTTTTAGGAAATAGGGAAAATGGTCACAAGGAAAGGACAACAGATACCTTATAAGACCTTCAGCAATAGGGAAAATTGGAAAACTAAATATTTATGCTCTCCTGGCTATTTTATGAATACCAAATAAGGAATTAAATTACATCAAGTATTACAGCAATTGTTAAGATAGTGAGGTTAAATTTTATCTCCATCTTTTTACCTATTTCCTATTTCCTAAAACCGTAAATAGTTGTACCTCATTGGATTAAAAACTGCTGTAAATCTACAGAGTCAGACCATATTTTCAATAAACTAGGGAAAGTTATAAATAAACCTAGTCCTATTATGCTTATTGACAATTGATTTTATATATATAGCAATTCTAAATTCTGCATAGAAAATGATAAGCCTTCTGAAAAGAATAGCTCCAAATCTTAGTTCCTGCTACCTTCAAGCCATCCATTGATTTTACTCTTCAGATAGGATTTAAATAGGTTTTAATATTTGATTTAACGCTGTTTAGTTTCCAAAGCTAAGTGAAAACGGGACTTGGAAACTAAACCTCTAAAGTTTTATTATCACATTTTATTATTGATTATTATATAGTGTTCATTAAACTCAATAAACACTTCTATTAACTCCAAATAGGTTGTGACAACTCAAGAACTAGAAATCAAATTTGAAACTATTATTAATTACCTATTGACTCTAAACTATTATCTCAAAAAGCAGTAAAATTTTACACACAAATAAAATAAAAATAGGATGGCTATATATATATAATTAAATGCATTTAACCTGCTGTAAATATTAATAATTACTAATTATTATGGAGTTTCCTAAGTGAAATTTATGAGAAATATTAATATCAGGATTCAGCTATCAGCTTTTAGCCTTAAACTAGATTATAATTACTAAGTATTGTATTTAAAAAAAAATTATTCTTCCTCTATTTAAGATAATTTATAAAATAAATAGAAGCAACTTAATTAATATAATTTTTCTACAACAAATCCTTACTTAATTCATCAAAATTTTGAGAGCTAATTACTAAAAATTAAATGCTTAATTGTTAACTATTAACTGTTTAAGTTTTAAATTTACCGCCTTTGTTAGGGTCACTCCAATCACAACTAAATCCCTTAGTTGCTGGCACAAATTGATTCCAGGGTACAGGTGCAATGGGTTTTTTAGTAGACCAAACTATATTAAATAAACCATCATCACGAACTTGACCTATTCTTACAGTCTTAGAAATATGATGATTAACATTCATCGTAACCAAACCTTCAGGAGCATCAAAAGTTTGTCCGATAGCCGCTATTCTTACTGCTTCCAAATTATCAGCTGTACCAGCCTTCTCTACTGCTTGCTTCCAAAGATAAACCATAATATAAGCAGCTTCCATCGGGTCATTTGTAACTCGGTCTGTACCATATTTTGCTTTAAAACTTTCCACCCATTTTTTATTAGTTTCTGTCTCAACAGTTTGGAAATAATTCCAAGCAGCATAATGACCTACAAGAAAATCTTTACCAATTTGTCTAACTTCTTCCTCAGCAATACTCACCGACATAACAGGGTATTTTTCAGGAGTAATACCAGTGCTTTTTAACTGCTTAAAAAATGCCACATTACTATCGCCATTAAGACTATTAAAAATTACTCCACCATTAGGTAAAGCTTGTTTAATTTTAGTAATAATTGGAGTAACTTCTGTATTTCCTAAAGGTAAATAATCTTCACCAATAGTCGTACCTCCTTTAGCCTTTAACTGCTCTTTAATAATTGTATTTGCAGTACGAGGAAAAACATAATCAGAACCAACTAAGAAAAATTCTTTTCCCTTATTTTCTAATAACCAATTTACAGCAGGTTCAATTTGTTGGTTAGGAGCAGCACCTGTATAAAAAATATTTTTGGAGCATTCTTGACCCTCATATTGGACGGGATACCAAAGCATATGATTCTTAGATTCAAAAACAGGCAAAACTGACTTCCGGGAAGCAGAAGTCCAACAACCAAAAACAGTAACTACCTGGTCTTGATCGATAAGTTTATTTGCCTTTTCTGCAAAAGTTGGCCAGTCAGAAGCACCATCTTCGACAATTGCTTCTATTTGCTTACCTAATACACCACCAGCAGCATTTATTTCTTCAATTGCTAATTTTTCAGCTTCAACTACTGTAGTTTCGCTAATTGCCATTGTGCCACTGAGAGAATGGAGAATACCTACTTTAATTTTGTCATCTTTAGTTGTGGTATTATTATTATTACTACAAGATTTGAGAAAAATACTGGTACCTAGAGCAGCCGAACTATAAATTAAGAATTTCCTACGTTTTAATCCTTTATTCATAAAAATAGAACTCTACTATGATGAATTACAAACTTAACTGTACTATAATTAATGACAAATTAAACTTGATTATCAATAATTATGCAATACCACTATATATGGTGTGTTTTACTGATTAATTCCTATTATTTAAACTACAATTAGTTCCTTGGCGTAAATGATGTGAATAGTATAGTTTCGTAGTTCATATATGATGGAAAATAATAATTAATTTGTCTATATTTATCTACTGTTAATACTACTAAAATTTTCAATTAAAAAAAAGATTAAGAACTGAAAAACATTAATTTCTCCAAGTAGCTCTCAATCTTAATTTGATATATCGAAAACTGAATAATATCCCCTTCTCCTAATTTTTAACCAAATAATGAAGTTGTTTTTTTTGTAACTTTGATTTTTTTTTCAAAGCATAATATATAGCCCTTAGTCTGACTCCAAATTTGTTAGCTTTATCTATTAATCTCTATTTCTAAACCTTCTCTAAAATATATTTAGAAGGCTTTCCCATTTAATTTTCAATTTTGGTAAAACTATCGACATTTTCTAAATAATCAATTGCTCTTTTATTTAAGTCTAAACTGCAAGAAATTTGAGAATATTAAAGTTGAAAATTATGGTGTTTCTCAGAAGCTAACCCAGCTTGTAGATTTTTGAGAACTTCTGCCATATCTCTAGCTAAAAGCGCTGAAACTGCTAGCCATAATCAAAGAAATATAAGGCTTTGAATTATGTTATTATCCAAAGATAAGCTCATTTTTTATCCCGTAAGTTAATATTTGCTGTACTAGCTGCTCTTTCGGCCACAAGTTCGGGTGGCCCTTCAATATATCCATCATTACTCAAGCAGGACTGCCCTCCACACTGACTATCTATGAGTAAGACTGCATCTGCTTGGGGTTCATTGTCAAGGTCGAGTGGCACCGTAGGATTATCTTCCAATCTTACACTAGAAGTCACTACTTTATAATTACCCAACCAAATTATTAAATTAGCATGAGTTTCGGCATGAGGTTCAAATCTTAATGGTGAGGCCATATAAACTTTTCCTTCAATAAGTTGGGCTTTTTTAGCTGTGGCATTACATTGTAACGTCGCTCAAATTCTAAGGAGGTAAGGCTATCTCCATTTGCTAGGGGGGGGAATAGAAATTATCTTTTTTTCTCTAGGTAAAATTGTTGTCATTTTTGCCTCTTAGTAATTATTACTAGTATTAGTTTAACTTGGATTTAAGAGTTTTTTTAATTATGCACAAAAACTCAATAATAATTATTTTTATCAATCATTTTATTAGTATACTTATCATTTATTTTCCTATTATTTAATCTTAGAAACAATTAATTTACAATTAATATCTTAGACATTAGACTGATTAGGTGTAAATTATTATCCTCTTAATGCGCATAAAAATTTAAGTATAAATTCTTCTAAAAATTAGGTTATATTTTCGGGATATTCTCCTTATTTAACTTAGATTAAAGCAAGATATTTTGATAACTTTAATTTTCTTAATCTCGGAATTATTGGTTAAACCATAGTAAAAGTTTTCAGATGAGATTCACTTTGCTTATAAAGTTATTTTACGTTTTGCCATTTATCATTTAGGTGCTATTCAACTTTTTTTATATCCTTTAACTTAGTTTGAATTTTTTGCTCTAGATCTCGTTTAATTTCTGTATTATTAATATCATCATATCTGATATAGTTATATTTTTTTTAAATTCTTTATAAAAAATATAATAATATAATAAATTCCTCTGGCGAAAGTTTTTTTGTTTGAATTGATAATGATTAACTAAGAGTTATTTACATCAAATATTAGCCTCAATTATGCCTTCTGCTTCTAAAGCAATAGCCCTCAATTTATCCAAAGTTTTTTGATTAGCTAACTGCCATAAACCTCGTTGATTTGCCTCTAATAATCTTTCTGCCATATCACGCAATGCCCAAGGATTTTTTGCCTGAATAAATGATTGTACATTTTCATCAAAAATATAAGCTTCAGCTACTCCTTGATACATAAAATCTTCTACACATTTTGCCGTCGCATCATAAGCAAATAAATAATCTATTGTAGCTGCCATTTCAAAAGCTCCTTTATAACCATGACGCATAACTCCAGCTATCCATTTAGGATTAACAACTCGCGAACGATAAACCCTAGCAATTTCTTCTTTTAATTGCCTAACTTTAGGATTTTCTGGCAGAGAATTATCTCCAAAATAAGTATGAGGATTTTTACCAGTTAAAGCACGAACTGCAACAGTCATTCCCCCTTGGAATTGATAATAATCATCCGAGTCTAATAAATCATGTTCCCTATTGTCTTGATTATGCAAAACTATCTGCATTTGCTGGAGACGTTGGGAAAATACTTCGGGAGAATTTATAACTCTTTTTTCGGGATTATAACTATTATTAATTCCCGTATAAGCATAGCTGCTCCAATTAATATAAGCTCTAGCTAAATCTTGGTCATCTTGCCAATTTTGAGATTCAATTAAACCTTGTAAACCAGCACCATAAGCTCCTGGTTTAGAGCCGAATATTCTATATTGAGAACGTGCTTTTGCCTGAACTTCAGTTAACCCTAAATCTTGCCAATATTTAACTTCTTTTTTGACTTGACTAGCTAAAGGATTTTCGGTTTCAGGTTCATCTAAATTAGCTACAGCAATAACAGCTTGGTCGAATAAATCGATAATATTAGGAAAAGCATCTCTAAAGAAACCAGAAATTCTTAAAGTTACATCTACACGGGGTCTTCCTAATATTGAAATTGGCAAAATTTCAAAGTCAATAACTCTGCGAGAAGGTCTATCCCAGACTGGTTTTACTCCTAATAAAGAAAGTGCTTCAGCAATATCATCTCCACCAGTTCGCATCGTCGAAGTTCCCCATATTGATAACCCTAAACTTTGAGGATATTCCCCATTTTCTTGAGTGTATCTTTCAACTAAATTTTCTGCTGCTAATTGCCCTATTCTCCAAGCAGTTTCTGTAGGAATAGCACGAATATCTACAGAGTAGAAATTCCGACCTGTCGGCAAAACATCTGGTCTACCTCTTGTGGGAGCGCCGGAGGAACCACTAGGGATATATTTACCATCTAATCCTATTAATAAGTTGACTATTTCTTGATTAGTTTTTTGCAGAGAAGGTAGGAGTTTTTGGCGAATCCATTCTAATTCTTTATTTGTCTGTTGTAAGGGAGAATTAATCAGATTTTTTTCAATTAAATTTCCCACTAAATTAGCTGCTTTTTCTTCCAATAACTCAACAGCATCACCCACAGTACGACAAGATTTTTCATCTATAACTAAGCTCTGATTAATAATTGTAGCAAAATCGTCAGTGAGAGGGTCAAAGTCTAAATTTAAATCTTCAGCTAAAGCACGAGTTAAACCTAAACGTGTGGTACTAGGATGACGAGCAATGGCTATGATTAAATCTCGCAGTTGTTGACCTTGAGGAGATTGACCAAATATATGTAAACCATCACGAATTTGTGCTTCTTTTAATTCACAAAGATAACCATCTATATTAGTCAGTAATTTTGCAAATATAGCATTTTCATCATTTCCAAATTTATCTCCTATTTTTAGAGATAATGAAGATGTCAATAAATCTTCTTTTGAACTAGATAAGTCGGAAATTACACTTTCTTTTCCTCTAACAAATTTATCCTTATTTTGCTCGAAAGGAGGAATAGAATTATAATTTACGTTTTCTACTTCTGTGGAAAATTTATCCCTATTTGCCTGAGAATTTGAAAGGAAGTCTGAGTCTTTTTGTAAAAAGGATAAATCTTTATCTAAACCTTCTTTTTCTATGAGATTAATTATCCTTTCTCCAATCACAGATAACCGAGATGGGTCTAAATTTTGCGCCTCATAATATTCATCAATTAAAGTTTCTAACTGTTGTAAAGATCCATAAATTTCAGCACGAGTCATAGGTGGAGTTAGATGGTCAATAATTACAGCTTGAGACCTACGTTTAGCTTGAGAACCTTCTCCAGGGTCATTAACAATAAATGGATAAAAATGTGGCAAAGCACCGAGTGCTATTTCTGGAAAACATTCTTGAGATAAACCGACACTTTTACCTGGCAACCATTCTAAATTTCCATGTTTTCCCACATGAATAATTGCATCTATTTTAAATTTTTCTCTTAACCAATAATAAAAAGCTAAATAATTAGGAGTTGGTTCTAAATCTGGAGCATGATAATTTAAACTAGGGTCAATATCATAACCACGGGAAGGTTGAATACCGACAAAAATATTTCCTAGTTGAAGTCCTGGAATGGGAAAATTATTTATTTCTTTTACTTCCCTATCTTTCTGAAATTCTGAAAAACAACTAGATATAGATTTGATAAAAGATAGAGGAATAACTCTAGAATTAATCTGTACATCTGTGCTCAAGTTCGTGTCATTCTTATTTCCCCATCTATGAATAATTTTTTCTCGTATCACTTCCGGCAAACTAGCAAAATATGTTTCAAATTCTGCCAACGATAAAGACTGGAAAACCGGACGTAAATCACGACTTTCCCAATCATTTGTTACTCCAGAAGTCAGACGTTTAATTAACTCATCCCCTGTTGTCGGAATACTTTCCAAATAATAACCAGTTTCTTGTAAAGCTTGAAGAATTTCTACACAACTGGCAGGAGTATCTAACCCCACTCCATTAGCAAGACGACCATCACGGTTAGGATAATTTGCTAATATTAATGCGATGCGACGTTGAGACGCTGGAGTTTGTCGTAACTTAATCCAATTAGCAGCTAATTCTGACACAAACTCAATCCTATCTTCAAGCGGAAAATAACTAATTACATCTGTTTCTAAAGCGGAATTCCAAGTTTGAATTGCTTTAAAAGAAACTGCACGACTAATAATATTTCCATCTACTTCTGGTAGTGCAATATTCATTGCCACATCCCGTGGTGAAAGACCTTGAAATTGACTATCCCACTGCTCAAAGTTACCACCACTAAAAATTACTTGTAAAACTGGTATATCTAAATTTTTTCCCTGCCTTAATAAATGATGATTAGTATATATTTCTCTCTCTAAACCTCGATCATTTACAACAGAGACAGCAAAACTGGTTGTGTTTAACAATAATTGAATTGCTTCAGTATTTTTAGGTTGAAAATATTCCAATATTTCTCTTTGTACTTCTACATCTCTAGGAGAAGAAATAAATACCGGAACAGGATCTAAATTTTTTTCTATTAAAGCTTTACAAAGAGCATCTATAGGAGCAATATTTCCAGATAAATAATGAGCCCGATAAAATAATATTCCGACTTTTGCTTTTGTGCTTTTTTCTTCTTTTTTCCTAGGATAAATTCCGACTCGTGGTACTGATATAGGTGAGACAAAATCATAATTCTTTTCCAGACAAATATTAGCGACAAGTTTGAGACCATTAACAAAATTATCTACCCCACCTTCTATTAAATATTGCCAGAATTGATTAACTAGAGAAATTGAAACATTAGAATGACTAATTAAATCTGGATCTTGGCGGTCATCTCCAGGAACAACTATTAGTTTTGCCCGTTCTTTTTCTATCACTTCTAGCAATACTTCTAAGCCATAAGACCAATAGGAACGCCCCCCTAAAAGTCGAACAATAATTACTTTTGCCTTGGATAAAATTTCATCAGCATAAGTATCAATAGTTAACTGTTGTTGTAAGTGAAGTAAATTAGCAACTCGCAGTTGCGGAAAATCAAAAGGTAATTTATTAACTGCTGCTGCTAATGTTTGAATATCTGTATCTGCAGCAGTTAAAAATATTATTGGTGCGGGAGTTTGTTTGATAAAAATTACTCCTTCTGCTTGAGGGTTCCAACCACCAGGGATAGCTGCTATTCGGTGCATATATTTATATTCTTTAAAAGACCTAATAATTCTACCATATTCTTTTTTTTCTTATCTATTAATACTTAGGCTCAACTATAAGCTTTTGAACTCCCGGATTTTTTTACTATCCCTGTATCTTAAATATAATAGTAATTAAATTAATTTTGAAATTAGAGATAAAAATAATATAAATAAACTTGATAATTTGGAGAATATTATTCATAGTCTTATCAATGTTTGTGGTAGTTTTCAGTGGTGTGAGTAATTATCTATTGACTAAATCTCAACTATCTCAAATTTAATCAATAATAATGGAAGTTTAGGAAAGTCGTCGTCTAATATCTTTAATAGGTAAATTTATAGAAAAAACCTTAGAGTAAAAATTATGGGTCTTAAATAGTAGGAGATAGTAATTATTATTTCCTAGATGTGTGGGATTTATAAATATAAAAATTCTATGCTAAAGAAAGTGTAATTCTACTTGCTTCAAAGGGAATAATTTTTGCAAGTTGTGCCAAATATACTAGAAAAAAAGTGTAACTCAAATGAGAATAGGTACATCTTATTCTAAAGTTACTTCAGTAAAATCTTTCTGAGGTAAACATAATATAATTTCATCATTTTTTTTATGAAAGTCTAGTTATTTACCTAAGAGATAAAAATTTACTAGCTCCAGTATTTTTCCTCACCAAAGTCTGCAAAATTTGTACCTTTTACCTTCTAGTATTTATTCAGTCTAATATTAGCCAAAAAATACAAAAGTTAGAGTAGCTATTTCTAATTTATGGAGTGACGCTTTGTCCTAAAATTAAATAGTCTTGGTATTGACTTGAGAGGAAAAAATTTACTTTATTCCTTCTTTTAACCAGATATATATGGTCTATAAGTTTTATGTTTAAACATTTCCTCAAAACTTTTATTTCTGATATTTTCTGACTCCTTTCCCCATTTCCATAAACTTTCATAGAAAAAGAATGATACTCCCGCAAAATTTCTTTTCCGCACAACTTCTACCTGTTCTTCAATTGTCTTTATCGGAGTAGAATTATCTTTTAAACCAGTCAAAATTCCAATAGCAAAAGGGATATGATTTTTTGCTAATTTTACCTCTGTTTGTTCCAACTCATTCATAAAACGTTTAATATCTGGACGATAAACCTGTAAAACAATTTCATCAATCCATTTTTCCCTTTCCCAAGTAAACCAATCTTGCAAATAAGCAGATAAAGCAAAGTGTAAAGGATTTGGAGATACAGAAATAATATAGTCCGGTTTTATCGCTTTTATTTCTTTAGAAACCCGCTCCATAAAATTATTAATTTTATTTGCTCTCCAACGAACCCAAAAAGTTTCTTTATAATCATCAGAAGGCAATAAACCAGGAAATTCTTTTTCATATAATTTTACTGTAAAATCATCATAACCAAATTCAGAAGGTAAGCCAAAATGATCATCAAATTGTATTCCATCTATATCATATTTAGTCACAATTTCTATGACTAAATCTAAAATAAATTGTTGCACTTCTGGATGAAAAGGATTAAGCCAAACTCTAGGATATTTTCCTTCCATTTTTATAGTAGTTCCATCCCTACGTTTAGTCAGCCAATTAGGATGTAATCTTGCTAATTCTGAATCTGCAGGTGCCATAAAACCAAATTCAAACCAAGGAATAATTGTTAAACCTTTTTCGTGTCCTTCACTAATAATTTCTTGTAAAACATCTCGTCCTTGTAAACCAGTTTCAGGATCTAATGATTTGCCAAATACTTGTTGAGCTACTTGACTAGGATAGAGAGTATAACCACCTTGCCAAATAGTGGGATAAAGTGTGTTGAAGTTGAGATTTGCTAAACGATTAATTGCTGTTTTTGTCTCTGAACTAGAAAATAAAACCTCGCTGTCAATGTTGGTTATCCAAACACCACGAATTTCTGTTTTTTGTGCAGATTTACTAATTTGATTAGATGCTAATACAAATGTGATTGTGGTGAAAATTGCCATTAGTGTTAAGGTAATGATTCGGTAAATTGATTTGGATTTAGACATGAAATTTTTAGGGGGATTAAATTTTTTATAGTTGAGCTTTTGCTCAGATTCAGGTATTGATAATTAATCTAAATATCAATAGGATCATTTATTCAATTTCTGACATATTCTCAAAATATTATAATAGAAATAAGTATTAGGAGGATAATTGGAGAAATTAGTTGGTATTTAGGCATAAAATTTTTATAGGGATTAATTTTTTTTAGGTGAGCGATCGCTTATATTCAGACATTAATAATTAATCTCTGCATAAATAGTACAAATTAAAGGTTAGTTTTAAGTAAATATTTAGCTATTAGCTCGATCTATTTTCCTTAGTAATGCTGCACAAAATATGTATAAAATTAATAAATAAAGAAGTTTGGTTTATCATCTTTTTCCTTTCGTAATTTTAATTATCATTAGTGGGTAATTTTTCCTTATAGCTGATAGTTAATGGCTGACAAATTAATACTTACAGTATTAATACCATACTTCTTGATAGTAGTTGTCAGTTTTAAGTAAAAGTTATCAATCTTATTTAATCTCAGATGGTATAATCAAAGTACAAAAAAGAGGGGGTAAAATATATGGTAAATAAAGAAAATTCAGACAAATATCAAGAGGAAGAAAATGATGAAGAGGAAGAATATGAAAAGGATGACTTAATTTACGAGCCGGAGGAAATTAATATTATTACTAGAGAACCTACAATTGAACAGTTGGTGAGAAGAATAGATGAAAAAGTTCTTGATTTAGCTCCAGATTTTCAGCGTCATTCTGATATATGGAAAGATGACGTTAAAAGTAGATTAATTGAATCTATTATTATTAGGATTCCTTTACCAGCTTTTTATATTGATGGTACTAATGAAGACAACTGGTTAGTAGTAGATGGATTGCAAAGACTTTCAGCTTTAAAGCAGTTTATGATTAAAAGTAATAATAATTTACGGTTAACAGGTTTAGAATATCTTGGGGAAGAACTTAATAATAAAAGCTATGAAGAATTACCTCGTAAATATCAACGTCGTATTCAAGAAACTCAAGTTACTGTCTATCTAATTGCGGCAGGTACACCACCTAAAGTTAAGTATAATATTTTTAAACGTATTAATACAGGAGGAGAACGTTTAACTCCTCAAGAAATACGCCATGCTCTTAATCCTGGGAAAGTCCTCAAATTATTATTTTACCTTGCTAAATCTCCAGAATTTACTAATATTATTAAGCTTGGTGAATCACGACTCAAACGTATGGATGATAGAGAATTTGTATTAGGTGCTTTAGCAGTTATGCTTACATCTAATTCTTATGAAAATTATACAAAAGATGGCAGAGAAGAATTTTTAGATAATGCGATGAAAAAAATTAATGGTTTATCTGATTCGGAAATTAAAACACTTGAAAATAAATTTAGAAATACTATGATTATTTGCCAAGAAATATTTGGCAACGAAGCTTTCCGCAAGCCAAAAAAACAAAGAAAAAATCCAGTTAATAAAGCATTATGTGAAACTTGGTCATTTCATATTAGTCAGCTTAATTCTCAACAGATTCAGAAACTTAAAAATCGGAAGCCAGAATTATTAGATAAATTTGCCAAATATATAGATGATGACAAAGAATTTTTGATGTCGATATCTCAAGCTCAAGATAAGATAGAATATCGTTTTAAAACTATTAAAAAAATTATCGAGGAAGTTCTAAATGATTAGTTTATTACGTCTAAAAAATTTTAAACCTTTTTCTAATCAATCTCTATCATTTAGACCGTTAACTTTACTTTCTGGTCTGAATAGCACTGGTAAATTTTCTACTTTACAAGCATTACTATTAATGTGTCAATCTTATCAACAAGGTCTCTTTGAAAATCAAGGTTTATCTCTAAATGGTGAATTAATTCCTATAGGTACTGCTCAAGATGTACTATTTGAAGGAGCAAAAGACGATTTTATTAGCTTTGAAATTGTCTGGCAAAATGGCGTTCGAGGAGTTTAGAATTTCTCTTATGACCGAGAAAAAGATGTTCTAAATCTTAACTCGCCATCTGTTGCTTTTAATATTTATAAATCCAGTCTTTTTAATAAAAAAATTCACTATCTGCAAGCTGAATGTTTAGGTCCTCACTTATTTTTATAAATGTCATATTTCCAATTTCAACAACTAGAAAATTTAGCCACTAAAGGAGAATACACAGCCCATTTTTTATCTGTAAATGAAAGTAAAACTATACCAAATCGTAGCTTAGGACATTCACAAGCAAAATCCCTAGTTTTAAGAGATCAAGTTGAAGCTTGGATGGGAGAAATTAGCCCTGGTACACACTTACAAATAAATGTTAAACAAGATATAGATTTAATCAGTCTTCAATATTATTATGGAGATAGTAACCCTTATCGTTCTACTAATGTTGGATTTGGAATTAGTTACACTTTACCAATTATTGTAGCTATTCTTTCATCCCCACCAGAAACTTTAATTATAATAGAAAATCCTGAGGCACATCTTCATCCGAAAGGTCAAGCAAAAATGGGAGAATTATTAGCTCTTGCTGCTAGTTGTGGAATGCAAATTGTAGTTGAAACTCACAGCGACCATGTTTTAAATGGAATTAGATTAATAGTTTATAGAGAAAAAGTTGACCCTAAAAAAGTTCAATTACACTATTTTGACAGCCAAAAACGAGGAAGAGAATTTATCACTGAAGTTATATCCCCACAGATAGATCGAAACGGACGGATCGATAAATGGCCAGAAGGTTTTTTTGATGAGTGGGATAATAGTTTAGAAGCTCTTTTGGAACCCAGGGAATAATAAATATAGATTTAGAAATGGCGCTTAATGAACTTTCTCTACAGACTCCTATTGCTGATATTTCCACAGCGCAAAAATTAATGTCAGAGTTAATTCAAACTTTACGCCAAGTAAAAAGCCTAGGTATAAGACTGATACTTCGGACTCACAGTAATATTAACAATATAGAACTTGTTTGTGATTATCCTATAGCAAGTTTGCGTAACGACAAAATAGTAGATTTAGAGGAGCGTAGATTTTTCCGTAGTCTAACTCTAAAAGCTCCTTTTTGTGAGGATGTTGTCCCAGAAATTAAAAATAAATTTGATGTGTCTGAAGTTCGGCATCAAGGAACATTAGTAGAGGGTCTTCATTTTGCTTTAATTAGTGATTATCTTGCGGTTAGTTTATTATCTGAACCCAAATGGGATACAGATTTTTTGGATATTCAGGTAACAGAATTAGACGAAAATATAGAGTTAATTGACCAGTCCGAAAAAATTGTTCATGCTAGTCGCAGTCGCCATGTAAAACAACATACCGAATGGATTAAAAACCACATCGAAAATAAATTATTTGCCGGGCAAGTTGATGGAGAAGTCTTATGGGAAAGAAGACAAGAATTTTTTCCGAATTTAATCTTCTGTGAACAAGTAGAACAACAGTTACAACAACTAAAGAGTGGCGACTTAATTTTGCAACAAATAAAGAAACGGTTATTAGACTTAGAAAAATACTGTAAACTTTGGAAAAATGGAGCTTTTAATCCCAATATTTTACCAAGCAAAACAACTCCAGAAAGTGACTCAAGAATTCAAAAGTTTAGACAAGAACTAACTATTAAATGTCCGGATACTAAAGAAAGTCTTTTTAGTTGGCATCTACGGATGACTCCTGGTGCTTGGCGACTTTATTTTTCTGAAGAGTTAGGACCAGGAAAAATAATCATTGGCTATATAGGTACTAAGTTACTTTAGCTAAAATAGTGACAATATTTTTGAGAATAAAGTGCATATTGTTTTTTTTAAATCAGATATAAATCTATATTCAGGTTTTTTATGATTCTAAGAAAAAAGCCCTGAGCGCGAATACTTTATATCCTACTTTTGCTACTATTTAATGCTTTTCTCCTTCTTTACTATTTTAAGAGTGCCCTTAAAGCTATTCCCTTTTTAATAGCGCGAGTTTTTCACATCCCGAATAAAAACACTATATATTCATATTAACTAAAATTAATGAGCAAAAATTACAACTTTCTCATTACCCAATTTTCCTATGTTTTTGGTATTCTCAGCATTTTAACTTTATTAGTATGGATCCTAAGAGGGTGGAAAGTCCTCTCATTTTTACCAGGAGGAGTGCTTTTATTTCTAATTTTTATATCCATAGTAACTGGCGTCATTAGTCTATTACAAAGACCACGGTAACTACAACTTTTTTCAAATATTTACTTATACTATTTTTTACTCTTTATAATTCTCGGTCTCTTGCCATTACTTCTCCTACTGTTACATTTAATTGTGATCCAATTAACACTACAAATGAACTAATATATAACCATAACAACAAAATAATAAAAGTACCAATAGCTCCATAAATTCGGTTATAATTACCAAAATAAAAAACATATAAACGAAACAAATTAGAAGCTGCTGCCCACATTAATGCTGCAATAATTGCACCAGGAATTATAGGTGTACCTTTCCTTCTATAACTCGGGCCAAAACGATAAACAAAAGCAAAAGCTATTGATACTATTCCTAAAGTAATCGGCCATCTTAATTGATTCCAAGTCTCTAATAATCGCAACTTTAAAACACAATTATTAATAGGTTTTTGAAATAAACAACTAGCAACCTGATCAGAAGGGCAGTTAGGTAAAATTTCTAGTAAGCAACTTTGTCGGGAAATCATGTATACAATTAAGTCACTAACTAATACTAATCCAGAGGCAATAATTAATAGTATTAGAGTACCAATAGTCAGTCCTAAAGAAACTAACTTTGCTTTCCAAAAAGGTCTTTTTTTATCAAGAGGAACTTGATGAATTTCATCAAGTGCTGCCATTGCAGAACTAAGTACACTAGAAAATAGCCAGATCGATAAAATAAAACTGAAAGAAAATATTTTTTTGTTGGGAGACCTCTGAATTTCATAGACAGCACTGCTAATTAAATCTTGCACTTGATTTGGCACTATATCTATTAGTAAACTTCCCATTTGAAAAAGGATTGAACTCAAAGATTCAAAGACTCCAATTGCCGCAATTATTGTTAATAATGCAGGAAATAAAGCTAGCATAGCACTATAGGCCATCTCAGCAGATAAACCTGATAATCTCTTTTTAGCAACACAATTAAAGACTTCCTTAATAGTCGTGAAATTCAGATGGAGAATAAAATCAAAAAAGTGGGTTATTCCTCTTAGTATATATTTAATGATAGCATTCAATATTGCCAATAAAAACCTATATTTATTTTGAGCAATTAGAGTTAATAAATATAAAAAATGTCGCCTATTTGTGCGCTTTAAAAATTCCCGCAATGTTACACAATTAAAGTTACGTAGAAAATTTATAAATCTCATTGCTTTTACATAAAAAATATCATAAAAATTATGGGTATTTGAGAATAAATGAGTGAGTAACTACAACTTAAAAGTAAAAATTAATTATAGTAAGCATTTATATATTCGGTGCAGAATAGTTTGCAATTCAGCTTTTGAACATATTCAAGGAATTATCAAAAGTTAGCTTATCACCAATTTCATTTCCTAGTTGATACTGTAGAAACATAACTTTTAATTCTCCTTGAAGACTAATTACTTCTGCCTAGATAATGAGTAATAACTGATAACTATTTGAGTTTAGTTATCTGTAAAATAGTAAAGTAGATTCAAAATGGTGATAAATATTTGATAAATTGTTTACCAATTATTTTTGAGATTTTTTTTTATCTTTATCTATGCTTACCTGTTTAACTGATAGCTGATAGCTGAATGCTTACAAATTATAAATTGATCAATCTCGAAATATTGACCAAAGTAAATTATTGATTTTTTTCAGTTGAATACTTATTATTAATATAGTAGGGTACTAGCAGTAGTAGGGAATAAATTGGAATATATCTAGCCCTTTATCCTTGATTTTATTTTCATAACTACTTGAGATGAAATATTTATCCTGGGTTATTCCTCTAGGTGTAATAAATTTTGTTTTCTACCTATAGTGGTTTTCACTTTATGACTACAAAACTTCTCCCCTCTGCTTTATAGCTTCTGCCTTGAAAACAAAAAATGTGTGTATTTCTTGAATCATGAAAACTGCTATAAGTAATGATATTAACTTGGAGCTTGACTTATGCAAAGCAAGCCCAGAAATCTAGTTTTTTTATTTTGGGTTATGAATGTTAAAAACAATGATTTTTTTGTAGAAATAGAATATAAGCGTAGGTGAGTTCTATTTATATAGTGCTAAATATATTTAAGTAACGAAAATATAAAATAGGGAGTAAGGATGAATTATAAGTCTTTTTTATAAACTAGAATTATTATAAAATATTAAATTAATTGTAATCCAAAATTAGCCATAATAAAGGGTATCAAAAATATTACCTACTATCTATTCCCTATTCCTTCTTGTCTACTACCTAATCACAACCTCTTTGCCACTAACAAATTAATTCAAAATTAGTTTAAAATTGTAGTGGTAACCTGACTTGAAAGTATCACTCAATTAAATGGACACCTTAGAATCTCAAATCTGATATGACTCAGGATATAACCCCATGGTTAAATGAAATTAAAGCTCTTCAAGAAAAAATAGTTGAGCTACAAACAAAAGTAAATGTAACTCAAGATACTGTTTCTAAGTGGCTTAAGCTATATAATATTGAGGCTAAACAACGAAGAAATGAAGCTCAACAGAGTCAAGAAACTATTGATAACTTAAAAACCAAACTTCAGAAACTACAAAAAGGTTTTTCTTTTGCTAAAGACAATAGAGATGAAGTTATGACAACTATTGAAGAGCAAATTGAAGATTTACAAACCTTGGATCAATTTAAGGCCAAAATTATTGAGGTGAGTCAAGAACGCGATCGCTATCTTGAAAAACTCCAGGAATTAACCAAATGTCTTCAGCAAGAGCAAACCAGTCATGGAAATACTCGTAGAAGTTTAACAAATGCCTTAGCAGATGCAGTAGATCTTTTGGCCAAAGCTAAAGCAGCTAAACAGCAAAAATCAGAAACTACTCCTAATATTCAGCTAAAAACAGAAATTAATCATCAAAATCAAACATCTGTCCAATTGCAGGAACGCTTTTATCCTGATATTTCCCAGTTATTAAACAACGAAGAACCATCCCCCCGCTTACCTGAATATTAAGTGATTAGCCTTGCCCTTCCTTATTTGATTATCAGCATGGTAAAATAAAAATAAATAAGTTCCACGCAAAATTAAATACCAGAACCGACTTTCTACATACAGTATTTTCCATTATTACAGGGTATAGTAGAAATACTTAGTAAACCATTTTTTTCAAAATTAATGATTTATTAACACCAAGTTCACATAAATGGTTATATAAACCATTTGTGTTATAGTTGGAGGTAATAATTAAAGTATCTAAAATCCAGTAATAGAGTGACTTATGAAAATCACTGACTCAGCAATTTAATAGTATCATTCTCAATAATGACGAAAATAAAAGCTTGTAGCCATTTATAATTGAGAATATAATTAGGAAAGTAATGACTAGAAATGCTTATAAGTAAAAACTTATACCATGTACCGTTGAATACTTAAACTTTGGAGGCAATAAGGCAGGACGCTCTGTGACTTTCAGCAGAATGATAGAATTGGTACTTACAGTCGTTAGTTTTTTTGATCACTGATTATCCGGACATGATACTATCAACTTTTAAATAAGACTTAAATGCTTAAAGTTGAAAAAAAACTTCGTCAAAAATATTTCAATTGCAACCACCATAATTCAATGGAATAAGTCACGAGAGTATGGAGATAAACTTAGGACTTTAGCCCTTATAAATTCAACTATATCTTCAATTAAATCTAGTTTGTGTGCAGGTAAATTATCCATAACTACAACTCCTCTAACCATAATTTAAGTAGTAAAAAATACTCAATAAATGCTTCAAATGTTAATAGTAAAATTAAATTATTTATCCTCGTTAATAGCTACTATTTTTTTATTAGTTATAGCTTAAATTACTGCAACTTTTTTACCTATAAAAATGCTTGACTTTCATATTATTTGCAACCATTATCTGAACTTGTATGAGTTCTTTTCAAACCTAGTATAAACCTAGTATTACTTCTATTTTATATAAAAATATCAAGTTTGATTTATTGCTTTATATCTTTTACCTTTTACCGCTACTATACTCTTAATTTCGGCAATTTTTTTTGTTGCTGCTTGTCTACTGTTCAATATTTTGTTTATTTTACGGCTTAATTCCAGTTTTTGTAAAGCTCGAAAAATAACAGTCAGACTTAGCAAATTTTCCGCTTTAAATGTAAATAACTAACATAATTCTACCTTAGTTGCATCTAGATTTTATGATGCTTTTCCTCTGATTTTTTTAAGATTACCAAATTTTGTTTTCCCATCTTTTAATAGTTATAAATTGTTATATTATTTATATTGTTTTACCATTTTTTTTCCAACCTTTAGTGACAATAAAAATTATTGCTACTTGCCGAATTAATATTTTCTAATTCAGACGTGATGCAACTATTTTGTATCAGATATTTGTTGAATATAATTTCATAACAAATCATCTTAATTATTGTTTCTAAGTTTACTATCAAATCCGCGGAAGCTTCTATAAATTTTTTACTAAAATTATTAATGAAAACTAAGTAATAGTTTTAAAGAACTTTAATGTTTCTCGAGTACTTAAAAACCGTAACTATCTTCTAAGTTTTTGGTTGGTGTTGGTTGATTACCCCGTGATACCAAATCCAGTTATTAGTAGCTTAGTTAATTAAGTAAAAAATCCTGATCAGATTTGGGTTTTTAATTTGTGAATACCTCCTAATTCAATCATATTTGGTATGAAAACTCAAACAACCTAATAGCTAAGTCTATAAGTCTAGTAAAGGAAAGAATCCCCATACCTTTAGGGCTAATACAGTTCAGATAAGACCAAAACTATTATATTATGGAACTATTAGAGTAGCTCTTCAGACTACTGAAGTGCCAAAAAAAGACTTAACTGAAACCTATTGCCTTGAGGTCGGGGAAGACCTCAACAATTGGTAAAGATTAGAGAAAAAACTTAATTGTCAAACCCAAAATATTTTTCTTCTGGGAACTTTGTCATAATCCCATAATTTTAGCAACTGCCTCCGTAGTTGGCTCTATTCCCTGGGAAAAGTGATCATTATGGCTATGTTTAATTGCTACATCTGGGTCTTTAAGACCATGACCAGTAAGCACACAAACTATCTTTGCTCCTCTGGGAACTTGGTCTTTAATCTTGAGTAAACCAGCAACAGAAGCGGCACTAGCAGGCTCACAAAAAATCCCTTCATTAGAAGCCAATAAACGATAAGCTTCTAATATTTCCTCATCAGTAACAGCAGTAAAACTTCCCTGACTAGCTTTTTGAGCTTCTATTGCTTTTTTCCAACTAGCAGGGTTGCCAATCCTAATAGCACTGGCCACTGTTTCTGGATGAGCTATAGGATAGCCTTTAACAATAGGTGCTGCTCCTGCAGCCTGAAAGCCCATCATTTTTGGTAGGCGATCGCATTTTTTACTTTTATGGTATTGACAAAATCCCATCCAATATGCAGTAATATTTCCGGCATTTCCCACAGGAATACATAACCAATCTGGGGCATCGCCTAAAGTATCCACCAGCTCAAAAGCACCTGTTTTTTGACCTTCCAGACGATAGGGATTAACTGAATTGACCAAAGTCACGGGATATTTCTTAGCCACATCCTTGACAATTTGTAGGGCTTGGTCAAAGTTTCCCTTTATTGCTAAAACTTCAGCCCCATATAACAAAGCTTGAGCTAACTTTCCTAGAGCTACATAACCATCAGGTATTAAAACAAAAGCTCGCATCCCACCCCGTAAAGCATAAGCTGCGGCAGCAGCAGAAGTATTGCCTGTACTGGCACATATTACTGCTTTAGCTCCTGCCTCTTTAGCCTTAGATATGGCTAAAGTCATGCCTCTATCTTTGAAACTACCCGTGGGATTGAGGCCATCATATTTAACAAATACTTCCACCTGTCTGCCTATTTTATCGGCGATGGCTGGCACAGGAATCAGAGGAGTATTACCTTCTTTCAGTGACACCACAGGAGTTTCTTCTGTGACAGGTAGATAGGATCTATAGGCCTCGATCAAGCCAGGCCAACCTTGTAATTTTGACTGATAGGGGGACAATAATTTTGACTGATATGATAATTCTAAAGTCATCTTTAAAGTTTTGAATTGTTTAATTTGACTACTCTTAATACTGAAATTAGAGGAATTATAAGCTGACACTTCGCAACAAGATAAATGAGCCTTAGAACTTTTCTTCTTCGCTGACCAGATTTATATTCTTTGGGGACTAGTCAAAGTAACCTTACACAATAAAACCTATTAAAAATCCTTATAGGCATTATGTTTTGTATAAATTGGTTAGATATTAGATGAAGATTTACGGCAGATTCCAAGTATATGAAGTACTCATATTAAAAAATGCCTCGCCGGAGTGGGTGGGGTTTAAATAAAACCTTTGTATTACAGGCACCTTAACTACGACAGCTATACTTCACCCTTGATGAAATCGGCTGTATTACTTTTTCAGGATTTTCAACATATTTCACCAGTTGGGCATACTCTCGAAGCTACTATCATTTGTATTGATTAGGCAATAATCAAAACAGCTAACTTACTTGACGAGAGTTTCAGGCTTACTAGCTTGGTTGAACGTATCGTATAGTTAATAGTTTTAATCGTAGTAATTTCATTTTTTAGTCTCATTTAATTATACCACAAAAAGTTTATATCTATTCTGGGAATTGGAATTTAACTTTACTCCTTCTAATTTCTGACTTTAGCTATATCAGTGGGTTACAACGCACAAATTCTACCTAGTATCTAGTTGCAAAAGTTAATTTATTTATAGAATACTGCGAGTAGTTATATTTTTTTGGCCATTAAGTAAGCAATTGAGGAGTTCACAGATTCGTAACTTGAGAATCTCAAGCTTTTTATTTAGAAAAAAACGTGAACTCAAAGATTCTCGACTCAAGAATACTATTACTAATTTTTACAATTAGACACTAGGATGAGCAACTATTGTTGGCAATTTATTGTTGGCAACTGGCAAATCTACCCTAAATAAGAATTTAACTTTAGTGTTAATCAAGACTTTCTCAATAACTTTTTGGTCGATAACTTAAGGGATAAAAACTTAATCAAATTTCTATAAAGTCTACTAAAATCTCACTTACTTACCCCAATACAGCAATTGGAGCAAATGGTTGTAAAAATTCAAACACTAGAAATAAACTCCGAAACTCTTGCCCCGGCAGTCCCAAATCCTATTCCCTATTTCTCAAGAATCAGCAAGATTTTGGACAATATCAAAATAGGATTGCTATATTTTATTAATTGTTTAGTATTAGCTTAATTGAACCCAAGATCTAATTTTGGAGGTTAAATTTTGATTTAATCAAGGTTAAATAGCTTAACTTGCTGTAATCTATTCTTAGATAAAAACAATTTTAAGTGGGTATAAATGGCTAATAACTTACTGATTTCTGAGAGCTCATCTAGTTTTTCTAAAGCTGATTCTTCTTTAGATGCTGCTAGAAAAGTACATGAAGAAGGAAAATCAACTAATCAAACCCGTACCTTAAAACAGATGAAGTCCTTATATCAAACAGATCAACAAGTTAAGTTGCTTCACCTTGAGGCAGAAATAGAAACTCTCTTATTAGAATTACGAACCATTAGAGAACGCAATTTAGTCTCACTGATTGAAAAAGAAGTCAGCCTATAAAAATTCTGAAGGCTATTATAGCTAAACTTGAGCAAAAAAAAAGAAGTAGCAAAAGCAACAAAATTAATTAATCTGGTTAGTAAAAAGATTATGATATAATTAAGAAGTATCTTGCTACATACAGCCACCATTGTTTTGAACACAATTTACTAAAAATCACTAAATACTATTAGTTCTAAGCATTAGCTGTAAAAATATTTCTGAGCTCAAAACCGCCAGCAAAGTTTTTGAGCTGGCGTGTTTTTTTGGAGTAATAAATTTACTACATAACTATCAAAAAAAAACGGGGAATTTAAACAATTTATGACTGTATCAATTAAAGAATCTGCTCAGGTCAATTCTAATGGTCAAAAGCACCAACTACAGCTAAAAGATATTGTAAAAACTTTGCCGCGAGAAGTTTTCATCAAAGATCGATGGAAAACATGGGCAATGGTGACAACCAATATATTCATGGTAATTTTAGGTTATTGGGGACTAATAATTGCACCTTGGTTTTTATTGCCCCTACTCTGGGTTTTCACTGGCACTGCATTAACAGGGTTTTTTGTTATTGGCCATGACTGCGGTCATCGCTCTTTTGCTAACCGTAGGTGGGTAAATGATTTAGTTGGTCATTTGGTGTTTTTACCCTTAATTTATCCCTTTCATGGTTGGCGAATAGGCCATAATCATCACCACAAACATACTAATAAGATGGGTGAGGACAATGCTTGGCAACCTTGGTATCCAGAAGATTATGAGGTTGCTGGTAGTTCGATGCAGTTAGTGTATAGGGTTATGCGTGGTAGACTCTGGTGGTTAGCTTCTATTGCTCACTGGGCAGTTGTGCATTTTGATTGGAGAAAATTTGAGAAAAATAATAAGGAAGATGTAAAGTTTTCTGCATTGGTAGTTTTTGGGTTTAGTGCGATCGCATTTCCTTTGTTAATAGCTACAGTTGGTATGTGGGGTTTACTCAAGTTTTGGTTCATGCCTTGGTTAGTTTACCATTTCTGGATGAGTACATTTACTATTGTTCACCATACAGTACCAGAAATTCCCTTTACTCCTGTCCCAGAGTGGAATGAAGCAGAGGCTCAATTATTTGGTACAGTACATTGTGATTATCCCCGTTGGGTAGAATTTCTATGTCATGATATTAATGTACATATTCCCCATCATATCTCAACAGGAATTCCTTCATATAATCTTAGGCAAGCACATCAATTTTTGAAGGATAAATGGGGAGATAAACTTTATGAAACTCATTTTTCTTGGTCTTTAATGAAAAAAATAACAGATCAGTGTCATTTGTATAATCAGACTAAGTTCTATCTCAGTTTTAAAGAATATGATGCTCAGAAAGTTTCCCAGTAATTTGAACTACACTCAGCTATCAGCTTCTAAAATTGTATAACCGGGTTTGAATCTTAAATGTAGCAGTGGTATTATCTCATTATGGAGAAATTAATCAAACAATTATAGGGTAGTCTATACCTTAACTTACGCTTGTGAACTGGACGAGGTCGGCCTCCAGTGGTTGAAGCAAGAAGCAAATATCTTTGACCACGCATTACCTACTTTTGCCTAGTGAGTGACGGAATTGTATAGGTATTGTACAGCAGAAAATACAAGTTTGCAGGCCTGAGAGATTATTGAGCTCGGTTATATCACAAGAAACTGTCCTATTCCCTCGAAAATAGAGAGACTCAAACGTTCTGTACAACTATTAATTCACTATCTGAAGTTTTGGGATGTGCCTATTGATAAAGATTCATCCCGTTCTTTCAGCCACACCTAAACTTTTATATAATCTGGCATTTTGACCTGATTTTTTTTTGTGGAATAATACCCAAAAATACAATCAAACAAATTTCGTATATTATTGACATCAATTAACCCATTCTATCAAATTAGATGATTGAATCAATGAAAAAATGACAAGTTAAGAAATAATGAGCTTCAGTTTTAATCCAGATTTATGTCGCAATGAAAGCGAAGTAGAAAGCAAACTAATTGTTAGTTATCTACTGCCGAAATTAGGATACAGTCTCGAACATTGGCATCAAGAAGTGACCTTAGGTAATATCCGTTTAGACTTTTTATCATTTGCTGCTCAGGAATTACCTTTCTCTTTGAATGGAGACTATCCTTTAGCTTTAGTAATGGAGGCAAAACACCCAAAAAAAAATTTAGACCGCCATCAACGACAAATTAGGCGATATTTAACAAGTTTGAATGTAAAATATGGCTTGTTAACTAATGCTAAAGAAATTAGGATTTATAAGAGAGAAAAAAATGACATTAAGTTAGTATTTAAGTGTTGGGGAAGTGAAGTCGATTACAAAATAGAAGAAATTAAAGCATTAGTAGGTCGAGATTATTTGGGTAAAAATGTGAGTTCTGAGCAACCGGAAATTCGTCTAGAAGAAGCAGGGTTAAGTCACGCAAACACTACTCAATATAAGACAGAAAAAAATCTTATCAACACCCCTGAAAATAAGGTAAATGAAATGAATAAAAATAGTATTAATTCGATGAAAGTAATCGCTGTTTATCATAATAAAGGTGGAGTTGGAAAAACGACAACAGTAGTTAATTTAGCTGCTGCATTGAGTAAAAAAGGTTATCGAGTTTTGGTTATAGACTTAGATAGTCAGGCGAATACAACTTTTGCAACCGGTCTAATTAAATTTAGTGATGAGCAATTTGATGATATAAAAGACTCCTATATTTATCATGTTTTGAGGTATGATGAATATTCTAGTATTTCGGAAGTATCTAGAGTTTCTAGGTTTAATGATCCAGAAATTGATGTAGTTCCTTCTCATATAAATTTAATGGATGTTGAAGGTGAGTTGAACGGTCTAAGAAGTACTCAAACTGCACTAATAAAAAAATTAAAACTCGTAGAAGAAAAATATGATGTTGTTCTAATAGATACCCCACCTTCTTTGAATTTATATGCCTTTGTTCCTTTAGTCAGTGCTAACTATTTAATTATTCCTTCAGACTTAAAACCATTTGCTAATCAAGGTTTATTTAATGTTAAAAATTATCTTCAGCGGGATGTTAACCCCTTTCGGCAAATGATGAATAAACCAGATATAGAAATATTAGGTGTACTGCCTTGTAAAATTAACCCTAATCATAGATTTGTACAACATACATTACCAAAACAGATTCAAGCAGTTTCTAAGCGTTACGATCTTAATATTATGGAAACGGTTATATTTCAAAGAGAAGAACTTGCTAGGTGTGTTGATAAAACTCGTGAAGTTGGAAATTTGTTGATACCTGAACCTAGCTCTATATTTGACTATGCACTAGATTCTTCTTCTTCCCAAGAGTTTGAGTCATTAGCAAAAGAAGTATTAAACAAAATTGGACTACAATAATGTTATTATCTCCAGAATTTTTACTTGTAAAAGAAATTACTTCTAATGTATCTCGTTCCGAGTTTTCAGAGTCAGATTTAGAACAAGTTGCTCGGTTAATTTTAAAAGCTGAAGGTACAATTAAACCTCTAGTTGTACGTACTATTGGTTGGGAATCTTACGAAGTAGTTAACGGACATTTTGAGTATTATGCTGCACTTAGAGCAAAAGAAATAAATCCTCGTGATGGGGAAAGAATAGGAGCATTTATTATTGAAGGTCATAAAGCAGATGTGTTAGAAGAACAGGTGAAAATGCTCAGGAATATTTATCCTATATCTGAGGACTTTATGAAAATTCCTAGAAATATTTCTCCTGTATCTGAAGCTCCTACAATTCAAGAAGAAGGTAGAATCAATTTAAGTAATTTAGATAAGCTGCTAGATCAAAAATTGCAATTAATAACAACAAAGTTAGATCGATTAAATGCATCATCTCCTATTGATTATCAATCTCAAGAAAATAAGATCATAGAGCAAAAACTGGAGAATATTGAAAGTAAAGTTAACCAGTTATTACCAAAAACAAATATCACAGAAATTGAGGAAATTCTGAATAATAAACTAGAAATTATACGTCAAAAAATTAGTAATCTATCTAAGCAGGAAGCTTTAGATATATTAGCAAAAAATAAAACAGCTTTAAATCGATATTTAGAAGCTATTGATCGTGAATCTAATCAACTACAAAGAGTTAATTTGTTAACAGTAGAAACAGAAGAGGAAATCCAACAAGCTTTCCAGCGTAACAATATAAGAGGAGGAAATGAGGCATGGAAAGCAATTGAATATTGGCGAAAACCAGGTAAAAAGCTGACATGGGAAAATTTAGAAAAATCAGCAAAGACAGCAAGAAAAGGTCATCAAGATAAAATACAAGGATTTGCAAAAGGTACTTACAACAATTTAAAAAAGATTGGCTATATACCTGATTAATTGTGAAAAAATAATTACTAATTAATAAATAATCAGCTTTTCTTTTTTTTTACTTTTGGTAAAAAAAGAATGCTTAACTTGGGTGAAACTTCAATTATTAAGTAATTAAAATATGCTTAATAGCTTTTTTGATAACTATAGCAATTCTCAATTATTTTAGAGAAATTATTATATGTAGTCAAATCAGGTACCCTAAACAATTGTACTTTTCCATGATACCTCATTATTTATCTTCAAAATCATTTAGGATTAGTATAGCAGATCAAAAGAGTGTTTTTTTTCTCACAGGGTGATATGAAATCTTTTCCTATTCTAGAAGTCAAGAAACCTTGTCTTGTACTTAGAAATGGGTTTCTATAGCAAATCCAGAATAGAGAGAGCATCCTAAGTTTTTGTTAGATCGCTATACTATTCATGACTTGTAAATCATTAGACATCTCCAATAACAAAAAAGACAGGACTTACGCAAAGACAATATATATAGTTCATGACAAAAAAAGCGCGATCTTCATGCTCTGCTTTATCCGCGCTCGGTACTTTGCCACACGGAGCAAAACCTTAACTATTTTTATTCAAAAACACTTTAGTTATTCTTAATTGAAGGATATTTCAATTCTGAGGCCAAACTCATCTGATAATAATTCGTTGCAATTCTTGGTAAATATTTTTGCCGGAATTTATGTGCAAATGTTTTTCAAAAATTTTATACGTTCCATCTCACAAGCCTAAAGATTTTTTGAATTATCTCCAAACATCACCCTACATGCGTCTTAGACATGTTAATTGTTTAATGCTAGGGTAAAATTCTTCAATTTTCCATCTGGTTTGATATTCAAATTCATAGCTTTTAGTGATGATTGACTTAAGTCATTAGTTACAATATACTCGGCTGTTGTTGGTAGATACAGTTGCCTGTATGGAGCTTAACTTTTTGTTCCGAAAGGAATTTCTTTTATCTTAATTATTTTACCCACTATTTTCTCGGAATTATTCCAATTTCATTGGACAACTTTAACTTCCCACCTTCTGCGTTATAAATTCTGACTTTTGAATTCTGCCGTAACAACTCTCATCGCTGAATTTGATTTTTGTATATATTCTCCTCTTTTACAAAAGCAGCATCTAGTTGATCCAATAATTTTTCAATCTTTTCCTTTGCCTGTTTGCTAGTAGATGGTTGTTTATTTAACCATGACATTGCCCTTTTTCGGCCTTTTTGACTTGCGACAATTAGAGTACCCCAAGCTATCGCATTCATTTCCTCTCTATTTACTTTAATAGTTGCGTCAACTCTTTTGCGGAGACGACCAGTATCATTTTGCAGTAATTTAGCAATATCATAATTGCTGCTCAAATTATTTTCAAACACATCTAGACTTTGTTGCCAACGACCATCTATTAAACCAGCTAAAACTTTTTGACTTGGGCTTGCCCAGGAGGCGATCGCCTGAGCTTCTGTAATATTGGCATGAAACTTAATCAAATCAAACTGAGCTTGTGCCTTTTTCGACCATTTAGATTTATTTATTAAATTCTTTCGCAAAGGTTCAATTAAAGGAAAAGCAGGAGACCATAAACCATTACGAGCTAACCCCAGAGCATCTCTATAATATGCATCCCCAATAGGAGTTTCATCAAGGGAAATTTTCTCCAACTCAATGGGATTAAGTATAAACTTTCGCGGTTGAATCCAATAAATATCAAAATTAGGATCTAACCCCACAGTTTGCTCGATCACTAGTTCTGGATCTTCCCCACCAGTCATTTCCTGCCAGATCGGAGCTTGACCAGCAGCACTTTTCCACTCCAACATGGAACTTAAGTAATTTCTAGTGGGATTATAATTAATAATTTGCCCATAAGGAATAGCTTTATTATTTTGTAATCTCTGACCACTGACAGTAAACCAAACTCCTGAGGCAGGAACTTTGCCTTGAAACTGACGTACTGTTGTTATAGGTAAAGGTTGATTTGAACCTAGAAGAGCAGAAGCAGATTCAATAGTAGATTCAATTACAAAAGATTCAGCCGGACCTTCTAGTGGTAATTTATTAACTAATCGAAAATATGGTTTACTGCCTTCTCGTTGATTAACAGATAAAACTGATTGATAGACCCGCAATTCTACTACTTCCCGACAGGGAGTTTCACAGGGCAAAGATGCTCTAGATTCAATTTGCTTCATTACTGGCACTAATAGATCTGAACTAGAATCTGTTGTTTTATTAGGAAGAGAAAAAGTTTTTCCAGAGCTAAACCCTTCTTCTTTAATATTAGATTTAATTTGCTCAAGAGTTTTTAAAGATTTATTCCCAGATATGTAGAATTGAGTCCATTGTGGTAATATTTGATTGAATAAGACCATAGCGTTTGGATCAGAAATTAACTTGACACTAAGCCATGCTCCCACTGCCATTAAACTAGAACCACCAAATAACAAAGTAATTCCTATCCATTCAATTATCCATTTCCGCCAAGGTAAAGATAGCAATTTCAACGAAAGTTTTTGAGACTGAGATGGTCGTCTGCGACGTCTCCTAGATTTTGTAGTAGAGGTAATTTGACTAATTTGTGTAGCTTTTCTAGTTCTAGGATAATAGTTTTTCTCAACTGTTTGAAAAGCCTTAGGAGATTTCTCTTGTATGTAACTAACTTTGGAGTTGTAAATCTTTTTTTTCATTATCCTAGTAATACCCTTTCATACCGCTGACCTTGAATTTTCCAAGTATACTCGGTTTCTACCAGTGATCGCCCGTTTTCTGACAACGTTTGTCTTAACTGCCTATCCTCAAATAACCGACCAATGGCTTCTACATATTCTTCTACATAATTTGCCCTTAATGCTCTTAGTGGTTTACCTGCACCATCAACTGCTAATCCTTCCAAACCACGATTGCTGGCCACAACAGGTGTACCTGCTGCCATTGCCTCTAAGGTTTTATTTTTAATTCCAAAACCAGTGCGCATAGGAATTACACAAATTGTAGCCTGATGTAAATATTCTGCTATTGAAGGTACGCGGCCCGTAACTTTTACCCCTGGGCGAGTCGAATATTCCTGTACTTCTCGTACTGGTCTTGCCCCTACCAATGCTAAGGTTGTATCAGGATAACGTTCTTGTACCCTAGGCAATATCTCTAGAGTCAGAAACCGAACTGCATCAATATTAGGAAAATTATCTATAGCTCCCACAAAAATTAATTGCTTTCCTCCTGGGTCGCTACTACGACAAGGAAAATGACTAAGATCTACCCCATTCGGAATAACTGAAATTTGACTATTGGGGCTAAATTCCTTTAGTTGTTTCCCATCTTCTTCAGTTGTGGCAATTATAAAGGAAAATTTTGAGCAATAACGTTTTTCATAACGCAGGAGTAGGGGAAGATTCAGTCTATCTCGCAAAGGCTTCTCTGCTATGCCAGTTTCCAACTGTTGCCGACAAGTGCCATAAACTGAACTGTGGACATTAACTAGGGTTTTGACTTTCTCCTGCCATTGATGACGAATATAAATTTCATTAACGGAATGTTCGCAAGTAATGGCCTCACATCTACCTGCTCCCACAAACTCATCTACCCACTTTTGCATTTCTGGCGAATATATAGAGATAACGCTGGGTGGAGTACCTTCTATTATAAAATTACTAAAACGTCTTAGTTTTGCAAAATTTCCTTTTTTAGGCTCTTGAGGGCGGGGAAATATGGCCAATTCTTCTACATAAGATCTCAATGAATCTACTTCTAAATTATTGACATCTGGAGAGCTTTGTGTTAGCAAAGTAACAGAGTGTTTCTTGCTCAAAAATTTCAGTAGATTAAATGTTCTAACTTGTGTACCGCCTTTGCTAGGAGGATAAGGAAAAGTAGAGGAAAGCATTAAGATTTTCATAAGGATTCAAAATTGTTTAACTCACATATAATGAGGACGATCAAAAGCTTGTATTATGAACATTATGTTAATTGGGTATTATGGCTATCATAACATTGGAGATGATTTGTTCGTTAAGCAACTTACTAATTACTTAGCTAGCAAACAAAAAGTTAAAAATATTTTTATTTTAGGTGCAGAAAACTATTATAAATTTGAGAGTACAAAGGTTTTTTATTTTGCTAATAATCAATTATCAAAAATTAAGAGGGCTTTAATACTATTGAAAAGTGATTATATTGCTTGGGGTGGAGGAAGTTTAGACTTAGAAAGTAAACCAGGTAACTTATTGAAGTTGCAAACATTATCAAAATTAATGGGTAAGCGTTTTGGCTTTCTTGGAGTTGGATTGGAGTCTGTACTTAAGGAAAATAATAGCAAAAGCAAGATCGTCAATATTTTTGAAAAATCAGACTATCTATATCTTAGAGATGACTATTCCTATGAAATGGTATTAAAGCAGCTTAAATTTAAGCAATTACCAAGTCTAGGAGGTGATTTAGCTTTCTTAGATTTGACTATTTATGAAAAATTTTTAAAGCCATTAAACCAAGAAATTAATATTGCTAATATATCATTTTCTGGCAAAAACTGGTGGGGTGAGAGCAGAGCTAAATTTTATTCAAAACAGTTAATGCCTCTAATTAAAAATTATAATTGTGTTATTCATTTGCTGCCTGGACATGTAGGAGAATATAGGGAAAGAAATGATAATCGTTTCCATGAATTGCTGAAAAAATATCTCCCTTCTACTAATTATAAAATTCATTCCTGGAAAGAACCAGAAGATTTTCTAGAAATTCTGAGCTTGATGAATTTCCATATAGGAAATCGTCTCCACTCAATTATACTTGCTGATATACTAGGCATTCCAAATATTGGGATTGGTAGTTATAGATCAAAAATTTTCAATTACATTCATAAGACAGATACTCTAGTTAAAGAAAGATTAGTAGATTTTATGAAACCAATATCTATGGAAAGGATAATGACAATTTTTCGTCAATACAAAAAACCAGAAAAGTTTATATTAAAAGAATTTTCTACCGCCAGGTATTGCCTGGAAAAAATTTTCTTTTCTTAATTATTTCTTTATCATTTAAGGATGATTTTAGAGCTAATTTCTCAGTTCAAGCAAAGTCCTTATTTACAAAAGTTTTACCAATAAAACCTACCTATAGCAATCCTAAATAATATTAGAGAAAGTCTCTATAAAAAAATTTAGTTAAAATTTGTAAAATTAACAATTGAGCTTTTCCATGATACCTGATTTATATTCAAAATCATTTAGGATTAGTATATACTTGATCAGCATCTATAAAGTTTGACAAAAAGATTAAAACGTGGGTTGTTGAAAAATATAGTCCGTGGGATGTGCTCGTGAAAAAGGATTGCAGATTCTCAAAAAGGATAGACCCAACATGAAATAATGCCCTATAATTATAAAAATCAAGATTACCCTTCTACGAGTTATAGAATCTGGCTTAATTGTGTTCAATAAATTGATAGATAAGCCAATTTTAGAAAATATTTTCAATCGCCTCAGTAAAAGCTAGAGAGCTTTAACATCTATTTCACCATCACTAAAAATCTTCCCTTATCGGCAATAAATGCGCGCTATTTGAGCAAGGGTTATTGGTAGTATTGATTCAGTATAAATCTGCTTGTGTATTTTAGTTACAGTACTTTCCATTGCCGGTGAGGTCAAGTTTTGCCAAGCATATGCCTGCACTACAAAACTTTTGTTACTCAGATTTGTACCTCATTTGTCCGAAACCTGCTGTATCATTCAAAATTAGGTTAATAATAGAGTTGTTGTGAATTAAGGGAAAAAAATGGCTAAAACCCAAAACAAGTCCAGGTTGAAGTGTGCTTTTGAGTCCTACAATTTTGAAAATTTTTCAGAGTAAGCTTTTGAGTATTTTCAATTTTCCCACACCAAATAACTCTAATAAGTACTTTCCGCTGTTATTAAGTATACATAGCAAGTAAGATGCAAGGGCTACAAGAGTTTTACTATTTAAGCCTTGTACCTCATGTGTCCGGAATCTGCTGTATATTAAAGTTCCCTCATAAATTCTGTAATTTTTTATGGCAAATGATAAAAGTTAGTGTTTGCATCCCCACCTATAACCGAGCAAATTTGCTCCCCTATGCAGTAAATAGTGTTTTGAATCAAACTTACAATGATTTTGAATTAATTATAACTGATGATGGTTCAACAGATAATACTGCTGAAGTAGTTAGTCAGTGGAATGATTCTAGAATTCGTTATATTAGGCATCCACAAAATATTGGTAAAAGCAATAATATGCGCTCTGGTTTTAATGCTGCCACAGGTGAATACTTTATCAAATTTGATGATGATGATGGTCTGACCCCAGATTTTTTGGAAAAAACAATTTTCATTCTAGATCGAAATCCAAGTATTGATTTTGTAGGAACTGACCATTGGGTTATTGATATTAACAATCAACGAGATCAAAAAGTAACCGATAAAAATTCTCAAAAATGGGGTAGAACTCAACTTTTAGAAGGAAGAGTAAACAATTTACTAGAAATAGTATTTATTAATCAAAGTTTTCAAATTGGTGCAACATTATTCCGTAATAGAACCCTACAAGAAGTAGGATTTATGCGTCCTAATATACAAAATTGTGAAGATAACGATCTATTTGTCCGTCTAGCTCTAGCAGGAAAAACAGGTTATTATTTGCCAGAAAAATTAATGGAATATCGTTTTCATCTAGAACAGCATGGAATTAACCGGGCAATTCCTTATCTAACTGATAAGCTAAATTATTTACAACAATTTAATTTTAAGTTGAGTAAATTAGAGTCACTTAGAAAGTCAAGACTAGCAGAAACTCAGCTAATGTTGGGACTACTACTAATTGAAACAGGTAAAACTCAAAAAGGAAGGCATATGGTTTGGGAGCAAAAATCTTTTTCTCCACTAAGAGCGTGGACTGGGCTAGCATTATCTATATTACCTATAGAAACTCGTGAGCTTGCTTTCAAATTTATACGTAGGCTACGCAGTTAACAGTCGACTACTGATTAGACTGATTAGGCAGGCTAAGTTGCCTGCACTATAATAAATAGACTTTTCCTCCAAAAAGTTTTTCAACCCTCATTCTCCCGTTCCTAAATCAGTATTTTTGGAGAGGTCTAATACTTGGGGTTGCATACTTACGGGATGATAATTAGACATCTCTAAAAACTAAGTTTTAGCCTAGTAATTACAAAAGTTTGAGATTAATTTTCAGAAAGGTCTATTAAATTTATATAAGCTGAAACTATTGATTTTGGGACAGACTTTTGGCATATATCAAAGTCATCCCATGATCGTACAACCCCTAATTACTTAACTTTTGATATTCAGGATTAAGCTGATCTTAACTAGCAGCAGCATCAGCTTCCCGAAGAGCCTTGAGAATTTCCGGGCGTTTCATTCGCGCATAACCACGTAATTTCCGCTCTTGGGCAATTTTCTTAAGTTGTCTGAGTGATTTGGTATCGTAGTCATCAACAGGAACTTCTGGTTCTACCTGAGATGCTGAGTTAGCTTTAGTCTTTCTAGTACTTGTTTTGGTGGTAGTCGCCTTAGACCTAGAGGTTGTCGAGGTTGGCTTGCTCTTGGTCGTTGTCTTAGGTGCTGTCTCAGTTTTAGCTTCTACTTCTACGGTAGAATCTAGTTCTGGTATTGCCTGCAATTGACGTCGAACTGCTGAGACTTGAGTTTTTAAGTCATCTTCAAGATCTTTAATAGACTGGGAAAACTGATTAACTGTTTTTACCATCCCTTCAAGTTTTTTTTCTATTTGTTTGTCAAGATCATCAAGCTGTTTTGATAATAATTCCATTTTCACTCCTGTAGAGCTAGATATTGTCTTTTTAGTTGTTGAATTTGTGGTTTTTCTTACCAATGTTTCTACCTTATTATAAACTTAATTTTCTAGGACATGTAATCATTTTTAAAATGCTCAATTTGAGCAATATCAATGCTTTGCTCCAGCAAAGATGTTAATTGATTTCTAATAACCTCCTCATTTTTATTAATTGATTGATCGATTTTTTTCTGGTGAGACAATCTACCTTTTGATCAAATGATACCTCAAGTTGTTGTAATAGATGATCAAAGTTGAGTGTTTCTACTAGCTTTTTTGCTTGAGTTAATTTCTCCATCTGTAGTCTAGCTATCTCCACTTGTTCATCTTTCCTCTTATCAATTCAGGCCCATATTTTATTGGTTTCAACTTCTTTTACAACTTAACAGATATCAGCACCACGAATGATTTCGTATTGCTGTTCATAGTCGTAGTTATCTATTAGAGTTGTTGGGAATTAAGGATAAAAATGCCTAAAACCCTTATCAGTTGATCCTTAAGCCTGGATTCGACCTAAAATAATGAAAGTCTTATATAGTAAGCTTTTGAGCATTTTAAATTTTCCCACACCCAAATCTCTATTAATCTGACAAGTAGTGGTATCAAGCTACTATCTTGATCTATAAGACTATTAAATAGAGCTTCATCTCTTTCTGGAGGAAGATATTTCTCCTGAGACTCTGGTAAAGTAATTTGGGATATAGAAATCAATTCCAATTCCAAATTTAATGGTTGTACCGATAACTCTTCTTGTCGATTTTTGCGCTCTCCTGAAACCATTCCCTTATAACTTTCCTTAATTCCTAAAATCAAATCAAATATAAGGTATGATGCTGGTAACATCTAGATAGAAGGAGATAAATTACATTAACCTTGTTAGTCCTTTTTGTAACTTTTGATAAATTTAGGATTTTTTACTTTTCCAGCTATTAGAAATATCCTAATTCAATCCCAGGTAAGACAAAAATAGGATTAGGTGGTCAGAGGGAGTGAACTGTCTAGTGCTGCCTAAGCGATCCTAACAGGTTTATGGTCAAATGTGTGGGAATTTTAATTCTCAGGCTAAAAGCTCATATATCACCAAGCCCAACAGTGTTTTTAGTTATTGATTTTTGCCATGTCTTTTGTGATTTTTTCTCTTACCCAGATTTAACTTTTATCAGGCTACTTTAGCATACTCTTTTTAACTACAGTTGACAAATAAATTATGATCTTAGTAGCAGTTGACTGTATGCTATGAATTCAGTAAACACTTGTCAACATGTGTTAAGTTATTGCTCTAGTCCTAAAACTTGATTAGGTATAGCTAGGGAACAAGCCAAGAGAGGTCGCAATCATAAATTACTCTGAAAAAGATGGAGCTTACGGCATAAATTTTATGGCCATATTAGGTCGCGATCGCATAATTCTATTAAAGTGGCTGAAGTTATTTTGTAACTTTTTTGCACAAAATAGTCAAGGTTTACCTATTTGATTAATAATAGTATTAATTGGCTAATTTTTGCAAGTGGGGAGAAGATGATCGCATGGATCTTAAACATCTAAAATTTATTTTAAAATTACTAGGCTACAAAAACTATCGAGTATCTATTAATAAAATTCAGCCAGAGCATGGAATGAAGGTTTCTGAGAGGGATGAAATCTGTTACCGCCTTTGCGATCAAGGTTTAGTAGAGTTTACAAGGGAGGTTACAAAAATTAATATATCAGCCCAGGGAAAATCATTTCTAGATAGTAAAAAAGATAGCAATTCACTAACCTCAGAAGAGTTAAAAGTACTCAAAGCAACTGCTCGGGGTGCTATTTCTCCGGGAGCAACTGGTATCATGCCTAGCTATAGAGAAGCTGTCATTACAGATTTACTAGACCAGGATTTAATCAAAGTTGTTGCTCAAAAAATCAAAGAAGTTTGGCTAACAGAAAAAGGAAAGCAATTTTTGTGCCAAGAATATTCATCTCACAGTACGGCAAAAGAAATCTCATTGAAAATGTTAAGTGATTATCTCCAGTTAATGCGTACAAACTACAATCAGGAAAAAAAACCGTTGTTTTCTGGAGATTCAAAAAAAAAACAAAAACCCAATGACGATCAAATTTTAGCAGAGATTTGGTCTTTAGACAATCGTCATGGTACAGATAAGTACTTACCGATTTTTCATCTACGAGAAAAGCTACAACCCCGTTTATCCCGAGAAGAACTAGATCAGGCACTCTACCGTTTAGAAAGAAATCATCAAATAGAATTAAGTTCCCTACAGGAGGTAAGATCCTATACACCAGAGCAAATTGAAGCAGGTATCCCTCAAAACATTGGCGGATGTTTATTTTTTATCATTCTCGACTAATACAAAATTACCAAAAAATCTTTACAGTTAAAAAAAAGAGCAGATAAGGACGTTCCATCGAACGTCCCTAAGTCTTAGGGAATAGGGAAAATCCTTGCTATCTATTTAATTTTTCTGTATGGCAAAATCCAGGTCTTCCCTAGAAATAAAAAAAAGTTAATCTAGCAGTATTTTTAGAAACTGGTATAAATCTTCTTATATCTGCTATCGTAATTCTCTAAGCATCCTTAAAAATACTAACAATTTATATTATGGCATCTATAGATCAAATTATTCAAAGAGAACTTAATCCTTTCGATCCTGTAACTCTTTATACTATTAATTTTTGGCAAGAGCAACAAAATTCTAACCTGAATGTTGATTCTATCCATCAAAATATTATCACTGATATAGAAACTGTACTAGAGCAAGTGGCTCAGGAACATCACCCCCGTACTTTGATACTTACAGGTGACTCTGGTTCTGGCAAAAGTTACCTTTTGGGGAGAATTAAAAAATTATTCAATACTAAAGCTTTTTTTGTCTATGTCGATCCTTGGCCTCATAGTGATTATATTTGGAGACATATTTTACGTCAAACTGTTGACTGCCTGATGAAAACTCCAGATGGTAAAACAGATTCTCAGCTATTACTATGCCTCAAAAGTCTATTAGCTTTCCCAAATAGTAATTTGGTCCAAAAAATTCTTGGTGAAAGAAGAGTATTCATTAGAAACCTTAAAGCAATTTACCCTTCTGGGATTTACAATCCTAATGATTTTTTCAGTGTCCTCTATCATCTACTAGATCCCCAGTATAACGCTGTTGCCTGTGAATGGTTACGAGGGGATGATTTGGATGAAGACGATTTAAAATCTTTGGGCATTAAAAATAGTATAGATTCTGAATATTCTGCGCAAAAAATTATTACTAACTTGGGAATTATTTCCGCTGCATCTCAACCTATTGTTTTATGTTTTGATAATCTTGATAATATTCCTCGCTTGTTAAATGGAACCTTAGATTTACAAGCATTATTTAATGTTAATTCTAGTATTCATACTCACTATCCACAAAATTTTCTGATAATTATTAGTATTATTACGAGTACCTGGAAACAAAATTCTAAATTCATTCAACCAGCAGATAAAGCCAGAGTTAATGCAGGATATTTCCATTTAAAACCAATTACTTTAGAACAGGGTGAAGCTATATTAGCAACTCGTTTAAATACTTTACATTCCCAGGCAACAACTAGGCCTAAATCAGCTACATTTCCTCTGTCAAAAGAAATATTAGAACAGCAGTTTCCCAGAGGAATAACTCTACCTCGGAATATACTAGAATTGGGACGTAAAGAATATGAGCAGTACAAATTAAAATTATTGAATCAGACACAGAATAGTCAAGATTTAACACCAGAAACACAATTGGCGACTTTTAAGTTGATTTGGCAAGACCACTACAATAAGACTCAGAAAAAAATTAGCAAAATTACTGATTTAGCAGCACCTGAATTGATTCGGATGCTACAAGAAGTATTAAATTCTTTACAATGTCAGAAGGTAAAAACTAAATTATTAAGTGGGAAATATGCCAGCCATTCTTTGAGTTATCAAAAACAAAACCAAGAGCAAATTATCGGTATAGTTTGGACAGAAGATCCAAATATGAATAGTTTTTACAATACAATGAAGGCTTGTCAGAAAGTAGTGAATAAAAAATTGTGTCAAACTTTATATTTACTGAGAACTTCTGAGGTAGGAAATTCTAAAAATCTTAGCAATAAAATATATAGAAAAATTTTCCAAGGTAAGTCAAAAAATATTCATATTAAACCTAATTTAGAATCGGTGCATTTTTTAGCTACACATCATAGTTTGGTGAATGCTGTCCTCGCTAATGAATTAGTTATTGAAGGTAAGATTATTAATTTGAAAAAGTTTGAAGAAATAATTGGTGAATCACAAATTTTCAATAACTGTAGCTTATTAAAATATTTTTCTGTAGTTGTTTCTGTAGGTACTCAAGAACAGGAAAATGATCTAGATTTAGATGAGGTCAAGGATTTTGTATTAAATTTAATTAGAAAACAAAGTTTGATGGAACGCAACAGCATAATCGAAAATACACTAAATCAATTTGTCAAAATAGAAGGTTCAAAAATTGATATAATAATAACAGAGCTTGAGGGAGAAAATAAAATAAAAATTATTACTCCTACATTAGGATTAGATGAACAATTAGTTTGTTTTGTTCCTGGTTAATAAGGAATTTATAACTGATTATTAGAATGATTAACTATTTTTAATATAAACTATAGTAATTCTCATCTCTGAGTGAAGTGCAAAATTCTTTCGTTACGCGCAAGTAGGTAGGGACGTTGCATGCAATGTCTGTAGGTCATAGCAATTAGTGAAACAGGGAATAAAAAAGAAAAAACAACTGTACCTCAGTAGATTGAGAAATGTTATAGATAAAACTGATAATTATTAAAAATTGTTAGTTACGTTAATTGCTTGAAAAAAACAGGAAAATTAAAATAGTCCGTCAATGCCAATAAGTAATAAACCGCAATTACAATCTCCACCATTTAGTATTAATAATGTTAAAGTTGCTTTTGATTGCCCGCGTTTGTTTTATTTGAAACATAGTTTTGGAGGTAATCATCCGTTTTTTCCCAAGAATTATATCCAGGAAATTGATAATGCTTTTCTTGACTTAGCTAATCAGTTAATGAATATGATTTGGCAAGAATCTAGAATTAAAGTTTTGTTTGCAGGACAATTTGAGGGGTTGGTGGTAGGGGCGATCGCTAATCAAATACAGCAATTATTTTATGGTTTGATTTTCTTTCCTTATTTACAAACAATAATTACAAAAGATGCTACTTTAACAACAGCATTGTATCAAATTTGGCGGGTTTTAACTAAAATGATTTTTAATATATCTAAAATCATTGTTAAAAATCGGCGTTACTGTCATGAAAGTGTTGTGCTTCATCGCACATTAATTATGGGAGAAACACTAGTAGATTATACTTTTAAAATACCAGATGGTAAGACTCAAAAGTTAACGGGAAAAGTTAATAATTTAATTTTTGATTTTGAGTCTCGTCGCTTGTGTGTGGTTCATTTTCAAACTTATGAAACTGTGGAAGTATTGTCTCATTTAATAGGAGTTGCTCTCCATAGTTTTTTGCTTAAACAAAAGAAAAAAGTGCCTGTTGATGCTCTTGTTTATTGGGTTTTGCCTGAGTTGGGAGAGTATTATTATTCCTGGGAAAAGTTGGAGAACGTAGTGGAGAGTTTAGTTCCCAATAAGTTGGAAGAGATGCGGGAGTGGTTGAAATGGGAGGAGTTTCAACCTGGCTCACCTCCACCTACGGAGAAAGAGTATTTATGTGATATTTGCCCTCAAAAGGAAAGGTGTCAGAGTTTTTTTGATGGGGGTGGGTAAAGGTGTTAACAAAGTCAGAACTTACAAATTCAGAAGTTGTTTTTGTAATGGAGATTTTGATTAACCCTCAAAAAACATTTTGCCTGGTAGTTTTAGATTCAATAATTTTGATAATTATTAGGTTACCACCGAACGAGTATGATTCGTTTGGCCTGACAAGCTCATATAAGTTAGGCCACTCCCAAATTGAGTATCACTAAGGGTAGTTATGCAGGCTAAATTCCTCCCCTGACCAGATTTAGAGTAACTTCCGTTGCTCAAGTACCCTTAGTAACAACTTGCTCTGAAGTTACATGAGCTATTAGTCGTCAAACTAGCAGGCTTGATCTGTTTATTGCAGGCCTTGGAAGTTAGATAAGGTCAATGGACAGTCAATCATGTATTACCGCTTGTTACACAAAATTGGTGAAATTAAGCCTGATAAAACAAACCCACAACGGGATGACTCAGATGAGTGATAATGTCATTCAATGTTATCGCATCTACCTAGGGGCTAGGTGATACTAAGAGACGTATTGCAATAATAAACGATACATACATGGGAGTCGAAGCAGCCCCTTTAATACTTTCAGCTCTCGACTTTGCTCATCGGTGGTCATATGATAGTCCCACAGGGGGTGACTTCGTTCCCATAACTCATTTCTTGTGAGCTTTAGAGGTCCTAAGTCATCCTTTGATTTGCCCGCTAGCCCTTTAAGTGGTTGAAGACCTAAAGGGGCGTCATCTACACCATTTTGGTCACAGGAGATACAAGAACAATTAATGGAACTTACACAACTTTTAAGCCCAAATATAACCCAAACTCTCTCTGTGAGAGGCAAATACGTCACGGTTATTAGTCAACCAATTAAAAAAACGGAAAGATATAGCTGTACGAAAAGCTTCCAAAGCATCAGTAAACGTCTTTAAAGGTTTATTTGCCCATCGCCTTTGTAATCCTCCAGTTAGTTGATGGCAAATGATAAAAGTATAAGCACAAAATACCAGGATAAAATGGCGTTCTAGACTCCATTTATCTCTTACTTGATATTCTCTTAACCATAAGCATCATGAGCACTTCTCAATAAAAAACCTCTATCCAATTTCTGGAGGGAGTAACTATTGACTATCCATTCAGATGTCACTTTTAATGGCTCAACATTGGTAATAAAATAATCAATTTATGTGGCATATTCTATAGAAATAGCATTCATAACGATAGCAAATTTTCTTTCTTTAAAAAGGCTTGAATTTGATGTTGTAAATGTCGTTACCCAAACTTTTTTTGGTTTTTCTAAACTTAAGATAACTGGCTCAAATTTCTATGATGGCAAAATTTTAGCTAATTCTTATATTATAATTTATATTTCATCAAGGAATTTTAGTTTAACTATTATTTTTCGGTTTTTTGCGTTTTTCCTAAGTATTTTAATTCTCTTTCTTTGAGTTTGTTCAGGAGTGTTGTATTCTTGCCATAACCACCATTAATTAAAACTATTCCGGGACTCATAACTCGGCTAATACTGCGGTCTATTAGCTCTATTCCTATATCTAGTTTTTTATCAAAGAATTCGTCATCTTTTCCTTTTGCTAAAGAACTTGAATGTTGATATAATTTAATATCTAAAGGGAAACTTTTTTTTCCATCATAATAATGAGTTGTTACAGTTACTATGACCTTATCTGTTTTACCGATTTCTCCAATATATTATATTGTCGGCCTACGACCGATGTAAAATTCCCCTTTTTCGGTGTTCCGAATCATCTAAAATTAAACTACATCCTTTCTTGAATTTAGTTTGAGAACGTTTGTTGATTATTTCTAGGCGACGTTGATTGATTTGAGTTGGCTCGATTATGAGAATCTGCGATGAAATGATGTAGCCGATTATATACTACTCTAATAGAGTTATTGGCCATTTGGGGTATGTTTTTCCTTTTGCTTTCCCCTAGTAATCCAACCAGATAGTGACGGAATCCTGTTTTTTGGGGTGGGTTTTTCCAACAATCATCAAACTGTTTACACTACCTTTCAAAGCAAGGGGGCATTGCAGTAGGGGTCGTTTATTTCATAGAAGAGCGATCGCGAAGCGGACTGGAAGTCTATCGCTTCAACGTAAAATTATTGTAGACTAAACATTATAGTCTAATTTGGCCAGTTAAGTTGTATAAGTCCCATTAATTAACCTGATAGTGGTTGATGTTTGCTTAGCATGACCTAGGAAACCTTTAACAAAATTCATCTTCTTCACTAATACTTACTTCTGTTGCAGCATCGTCCTCAGTCCTTAAGGCTTATCAGCTTTTACCCCATGCACCAAGAGTAATATTTGTTAATTCATTAAACCTGAGCTATTAAGTCACTCCCTAGCTGAGAGGGAAGGAATTAAACCTCCATGAGTCGCACTCAAACTAACAAAGCCAATATTTGGTATTTTGGGGGGTGAGAATGTGATGACGTCACGATCTACTAATTTAATAAATGTTTGTTACACTTTACTTGGGTAGGGGAGCAGGGCACTTACCCCTGACCCCTTCTAGGAAGAGAAGTAGGTAGGGACATTGTATAAGAGCGTCCGTACCTCACCGAGTTAAAAGCCACTCAAAAGCATTGTTGGATAAGGGTTTAAAGAATATAAGTGAGGGTGAAGAATTGACTGATTTTGTGATACGGGATAATCATTCTTGTTGGTAGTGTGCTTCGCTCACCCACACCAACAATCTGCATTGATTTATTATTCAAGTATATGAATCTTAGAACATTTATGTAAATCAATTAAAAAATTTGAGCGATCGTCGTCTTTTATCTTTTCTCTTCACCTCTCTCTGTTAATCTACAAATATAGTTTTGATACCCATGTTTTTTGATAAGTTTACCTGGAGAAAATGAAGTAGTATAGCACTACGCATTCAAGTTAGGAAATATAACAAGTTAGGACATATAATTAAAATGGCGATCGCTAAATGGGAAGGGGGATAATTATTAAAATAGCCCAAATCCTTCAATGCTCCAACTATCTACTATGCCTGAACTTCCCCCTAATAAAAATAACACAATGCCCAAGCCAAAGTAGTTGAGCGCGATTTTTTCAACTACCGGTTACTGGGTAGAATAGATGGGCTTTTAAGGCCCATATAGTACATTTGTATGGAAGGAAGTTCAGCTATGGAAAAACGTTAGGACAATTCTTAAATGCTCCATCAACGCAATCTCTAATATTTTCAAATTCGTTTTTTCTTTGTTTGATCCATGTCTTCAATACTGCCCACCAATTTTCTATGTTGTTTAAATCGGATGAATAGGTTGGCAAGTACCATATTTCACATCCGTCACTTTCCACTATCTGTCTAATATTTTCACCTTTATGAAAACTAGCATTATCTATTATTATTACATCTCCTTTTTCTAACTGTGGTATTAAGCATTATTATAATTATTTTTCAAATAAGTATCGATTATATCCACCTTCAAAAGTTAATGGAGACAAGATTTTTTTCTCTCGTAAAGGGAAGCGTCCAACTGAATCTCTCTGCTCTTTTTCCTGATTTTAATTCATAGCATCTTTCCCCTTTTGGACTATAACCATAACCATAAACCAGTACAATTATCAAAACCTGCTTCATCTACATAAACCAGTTTTTTTTGATCTACTGTTAATAGTTTTTCCATAAATTTTTGTCTTTCCACTTCATTTCTTTCTTCATAACCGTAAGTTTTTTTTCTAGTTATACCCAATTAATTTTTGACAAGCTTTTGATACATTTTGTTGTGTCAAATTATCTCCCCATAACTCTGCTATTTGAATTTGAGTTTTGTGATTATGCCTCAAAACAAATTGTTCAAATTTATCCTAATCCTTAATTTTTAGTTGTTTGCCCTCTGATTCATTATTAATAGCCTCCAAATCTCCAGTTTCCTTTTTCCTTTTTAACCATAAATAAAGGGTATTTCTGCTAATGTGAAAAAGCCGACAAATAATACTTTTTTTTCTCTCTTCTTTCTACAGAAGCGATTGCCTTCTGTCGTAATTCATAACTATATGGTGCAGGCATGAAACAATCTTAAAATAAATTAGCTAATACCATTTTAACTTGTCCTAACCCGAATGCGTAGTGCTATATCGGCCTTAAAAGCCCATCTATTCTACCCAGTAACCGGTAGTTGAAAAAATCGCGCTCAACTACTTTGGCTTGGGCATTGTGTTATTTTTATTAGGGGGAAGTTCAGGCATAGTAGATAGTTGGAGCATTGAAGGATTTGGGCTATTTTAATAATTATCCCCCTTCCCATTTAGCGATCGCCATTCTAATTATATGTCCTAACTTGAATGCGTAATGCTATAACAACTTTGACAATTTTTTACCTCAAAAGTTCCACAGTTTATATTAGTTTTAATTCATTAATTAGGATTTGCTAAAAAAGTCTATTAATAAGGGAAATGAGTACGCAGCAATTGCATAATATTAATTTTTTTGTATTTTTCCACTCAGGTAAGGGAAAATCCTAACCTAAGTGGGAGAATATTAATTTCGTAACTTTTTTGTATGTTTTTCAAGGTAAGCTACAACTTAAACTGATAATATATAAAGATTCTATATGGCGTTGCTCAAGTTACTAAGGTAGCGTTTTTTTCTTCTTTTCTATATCCTGTTTTCCTTGTTTACTAGTTTTAAGTAACTTTGCATTCAGCTCCCCTACTAAAACAAATAAATTTTCTACCTCAACAGTGTAGGAATTGCTATATTGGTTCAGCTAGTCATCTTGATATAACTTCTGCTGTGCAGCCCATAAACTTATTTATTAACAAATCAAAAAAGAATCACTTTGTAATTCACCTTATTGACTTCTTTATTCCTAACTGTTAATTTAATTTCCGCCTGATACTACTCTTTAAATTCCGCAGTAAACCTTTTAATCTATTCAAATTAACCTCCTTACCACCATAACGCCATTCTACATAAGCTTGCGAAATTTCTTCTATTATTTCTGCTTCATTCCTAGAGTTATATCCCTTAATAGCCTTAGTATATTCAAAAGGGGTCTGAAAACCATGTTTAACTAATCCCTTACTCGCCATCAAATTCAACATTTGTTGATAGATACTCTCCATAGGATATAACCTTCCTAACCAACGACCATAATGCCATTTTTGCCAAAAAATATATAATAACCAACCCAAAAAACCTAAAGCAGTAAATAATATTAAACCAGTAAATATGCCTTGCCAACCTTGAGAAAATAAAGCAAAAAACCAAGCAATAACTCCCAATATCCAAAGGAATATTCCACCAATAAACCTCTCCAAAAAACCAGTTACAGGAGAAGGTAACCAACCAGCTACCCACTTCCAAAAAACCATTAACCCAGTAAAACTTTGATTTTTTTCAATGGAAGGAGGAATTAATGGCATTCCCGGAATAGGATTAAAAGCAAACCACCCATACCCCGGAAAATATACCTCCGTCATCATATAGGCATCTGTATTTTTGACCACATATAAACCAGTAAAAGGATTAAATTCACCAGGAGCATAACCGGCAACTAATCTCGCAGGAATTCCAATAGAACGTAACATTATTGTCAAAACAGTAGAAAAATGATCGCCATAACCACCCGTAATTTTTTCCCCTTCCCGGCTATTTTGGTAACCAAATAAAAAAGCTGAGACTAAATCTTCATCTTCTGCTAAAAATGGTGGTGCTTTTTGAAGTTTATAATTTGGGTTTTGCTTAAGGTATTGAGCTAAATAAAGAGCTTTTTCGTAAGGAGAAATAATAGGTTTAATTTCTTGAGCAACTTTATTTTTATTTGCTAAAATATCTTCTGTTTTTTGTCTGACTTTTTCTAGTATTTCAGAAGGAATCTGTAAATAATATTCACTAATACTTTCTGGATAATTTGTTCCCGCTTGACTCAAAATACTACGATTTCGATAAGGAACATTAGAAATTACTGTATAGGTTAAACCTTCTCTAAGTTCAAGAGGAGAACGTAAATTTCCATCAAGGTCAATGGCTACTTTTTTAGTAGGAAAATATACTTCTTTGGCCTGATATAAAGCTGGAATTAAATTTGGTAGCGGAGAAACTACTGTATAATTTTGAATGACTTCTTTAGTTTCATTTTTATAATTCTTTCTCTGTAAACCCACAGAAAATTGATAAGAAAAACTGCTACGATCTAAAGTAATAGTCTTATCATTTCGAGAAATTTCCCAACCTTCACCAGTATATTTATCAAATGCTAAAACTCTCCAAAAACCTTCAGCTTGCGACCTAACTCGCATCACAACTTGAGGCACTAATTGCCCACGCAAATTTTGGTTAATTTTAGTATTAAACCCGTAATAATAAGTATCATTTAAACTTCCAGGACCTGATTCTTGGTTAGTTCCATTACTATTTCCAGAACCATCTCTATTTCCCCTACCTTGACTAATATAACCAGGATTTGTAATTGTTCGCCCATCGAAATTTTCTAAATCAAAATTAATCGTACTGCTCACAGGAAAAGTTCGTATTTGATATCCAGGTAACCTTGGTAAAAAAGCAAAAATTGTCATGCCCAAACCAAGAATTACTAACAATAATATTGTTAATCGCTTGGGAGACAAAGTAGCATTTAACAGAGATATTTTTTTTTGCTGTTTTTGCCTTCGAAGCTCTAATTTATTACTGGACAATCTTGAGTACAAACCTAACCTAGAACGGTAATCTAAAACAAGACAAGGAATAGCAAATATAGTAAACACTATTAATACAGGTCCATAAGTTAAAGTTTGGCTAATAGTGCCTGCAACCCCCAACAAAATTAGCCCTATAACCATTGAATAACCTAAGTCTTTTCGCCTAGGTAGATCGAAGCTATGTAAGACTTGAAGTTGAATTAATAATTCAGCCAATACCAGTCGTGTATCATTTAGCTCACCAAATAATCTACTCAAAAAAGCAGCAAAAATTAATAACATTCCGATCGCCAAGCAGAATTTAGCTAGCACATTTCTTTTGTAGCGATTATACCAACTCCAAATTGCTCCTATAATACTTAGTGGTCCTGCCCAAACAGTTAAAGGTAGTTCATCTGTTGCTACCCCAGCAGCCACGTCAATTGCTATAATACCTACTATTACCAATGCCTGTACCATTACTCGTAATAGAATAGAATCTTCAGCAATAGGTTTAGGTGCTGCTTGTACTTGTTTCCACAGAAGTCCTAATATAGGTAGATTTCGCACTTTCCATCCAGAAAAATAATTAGACATAATTTTATTGGTAGAAACTGAGGGAATATTAGTTTTTGATTAAGATCATTCACTATTACTAAAAAATAAGAGTCTAATATACTAGAAAACTGATAATTTAACTCTAGTAAATCTCTATGAAACCCGAATTTTAGCCAATAATAAACTAGCTAAATCAATTAGTAGATAGTGATTTTATCCATTTAACCTATAGCTAGAATATAGAAGAAAATAGTATAATTTTCAACTAGCCTTAGCTTGATAATACAAAGTTTATAATCGCCTAAAATTATTTTTGGTAATGCATCAAGAAATTGTGAGAATGATAAGATTATTATTATCCCTAAATACTCTTAATTATTCTAGAATTGCCTTCTGTGTTGCCATCAGAAAACTTATAAACATGGAAAGACTAGTAATTTTCTCAACGATATTATTGTCCTGAATGTCTACAAACTTTCACCGATACTTTAACACTCTCTATTATCGGCGAAAAATTGGTCATGAGAAAATCCCATGGTTTTAGAGGCTCATGTTGAAGGTAGTAGTTTAAGAGGAATTCGTCGAAAAGTGAATCTGGTTTATAATACAGCAGTCAGTTTAGTCAAGGCGCGCTCTAAAAAAAGACAAATGTCAAGACTGGCCATGTAAAAAATCTTAAAACCTCACAGGTTACCAGTAATGAATTGTAGTCATTTGTTCAAAAAAACAAAAACATTGTCACATGAATAAATTGGCAGAAGATAACTGTTTGATAGTCATGCTTCAAGCTTCATCCAGCGGATTAATTTTAAGTGAAGTGAATAAATAAATATATTGACTAGTTTATTAAAATTAATTTTCATTTCAATACATAAGGAAAAACTAGCTGTAAACAATGGGATACAGGTAATTGGATAGGGTAAGACTCGTTCATACCCCCCAGAATTAAAGTACATCATTGGTCAATACCAAACCCAGCATAAAGAGCGAACTGACAAATTGTCATGCAGCTAACGTTTAGGTTGGCTCACGCTTACTTCAATTGGATTTAGATCTATACTCGTAAAGACAATACAGCGGTAAAAAGGATAGGATGAGCGGCACACCCTGGAGTGGGACAACTAACTAACTCATCCCAGACCTCGTGCTCTGCACTACCTTCTTTTTTGTAGTCAGGAAGTATACTTATTGCCTTGCTTAAAGCCTCTTTTTGTACAGACTTCCTTGCACCACTTAAATATAATAGAAATTTTTTTAGAATTTTATAAATATTAATGGTTAGAAACTAAGGCTTATTATATCTACTCTAATCTCCTGGAAGCTGTGAAAAAAATTATTACCAATTTTGAAACTGAATATACAGTTAATTTTGTTTAGGTAGTTAACATTATTAGTTAATTGAATTTTCATTGACTTTCTATATATTTTTTATGGTATGATAAAGCACTTATTTATTATTATTATTATTAATTATTCCTTATTTACAATATCTAAGGAATGTCTTTTTTTCATTATATATTGAATTGGTCTGCTATTCAGTGAAAGAGAATATTGCTAATGGAATGTTTAAATCAATTATATAAATGTATAACTATATAATTAAACATTTTGTTTTATTAATTTTTAAATTAAGGGTAATGAATTATTCTATGGAATAGATATCTAAAAAATAAAGGTCGTGCTATGATCACAGTATAAATACAAAAAAGATTAGTTATTGAACGATTAATTCAACTACAAAGATATCATCAAAAAAAAAGATATCATCAAAAAAAGTCGATATGATTAATTATTGATATTCATTTTTAAGGTTAGCTATATTTAGCCATACAATTTTAAAGCAGATAAGTTGATAATTTATTAATACATATCTATCAATATCTGCTGTGTTATATAATGCAAATTAGTATGGGAATTGACAATATCTTCTTACCAAGTTTTATTTCTTGTAATTTTTTCAGCTCGTTGAGCTAATACTAAAAGTAAATACACGGTAAATATATAACCAGTTGCCAGAATAGGAATTATTACAGGAGTATGATTGTAGTTCATAGTTTTACCAAATTGTGAGGAGCGTTTTGCTTTAAATAAAGAAGTAACTAATATAACTTATGTTAGATATTAATTAAATTAATTCTAAATACAGAAGTTATTTTTACTTAATTTTTAGAGTCAAATAAATTTGTTGATAATTTTTTTAACTCTTATGTTTTACTTACATGTTTTGTTGCTAAATATCAGTTAAAGCTTGTAGATTTTTTTTTATTTATTTCTACAATGTTATGTATTTTTTGAAGTTTTGTTGAGTTATACTCTACTTGAGTAGTCTCTGTAATTGATATATTAAGCTATCAGCAATTACCTATTACTACTAAAAAAAATATTATTAAAGATGGAGGCATTTAAATAAATGTCGCCCTGGATTACTAGATTTTGCCCTAATAAATATTACTTGATTTGATAAAAAATACCTGCAAAATTAAGTATTTTTTTTTAGATAGATTTATGATTCAAAGCTATTAATCAATATTAATTTAATAGTTGTTAATAGCAAATATCTTCCTGGTTTTGATTAGATATTAATCTAAATATACTAGCCTGATCAAAAGTTTTCATACTGAATATTCTCAGTGCTTGGGAAGGTAATTTAAATCTACTTCTGCTATTAAGTTGTTAATAATTTAAACGACGTATCGTATTGTAAATTTTACCAAAACTGCAAAATTATTACTGTACAAAACTTTAACTTGAACTAGTTGTTGTTAAAATAGCCAATTCAAATGGTTAATAATTTAAGTTGTCTGCATATATATCTCGTTCATATCATGCAGTATTTAACTGATTTACTTATAATCATACAACTTAATAGCTGATTCATACGATTAAACATCAAATTTTAACAAAATCATTATCATTCCTAAATTCTATGTATTCATTTCAGAGGTTCTTAAATACTTTTCACAATAATGACTAAGTTCTCACTATTAGAGACTGAAAAACCTATTTACTTTTTTTTAATTCAAGGTTCAATCAGTATCTTTTTTCTATCTTGATTTATTAAAGCTATAACATTTTCAAATGATATATCAAATAAGAGTAAGTTATTTATTAACTGTAAGAACATGAGGCAAACCTTCTTTCCTGTTGCCTCTTCCACACATATCTTTTACCTAAAAGCAACTAAGTTTTTGACGTGAATCAAATGAAATTGCTATTTTGGATTAATTAAAATTATAGCACAGTTAATGCTATTTGTATAGATTATTTTGAGATTAGCTTAACAGTTAGATACAATTTACTACTAATAATACTAACATCAACCTATATTTTTGTTACCGCTTAAGTAAAAACTGAGTTGATCTAAATTCAGATGAGAACGAATAAAACAATAAAATAATCAAGACAATAAACCGTGTTTCCTTATAGAATGAGCAAGTCTTATTTGTTTGTTTTTTAAAAAACAATTTCATGTGACCATCAAGATTTCCAACTTTCCTATATCTAAAGATAGTTAGTTGATACCAATTTTCTCAAGTATGGCTATACATCATACTCAACAAAAAAATCATCAGGACTTAAGCAATTAGGCTATATGTAGAGTACTCAACTGTCATTTTTCACCATGGGGATCCGCTGTGCAACACAACCAGAAGAAAGTGTAAAATTAATTCTTAAAAAATTCTAATTTAATTATTTCTTAAATGATAATTAACTTTTTGGAAAAAGATAAAATGGATTAAATTAGGATAGAACTGAATACTGAAAAAGCTGACTTTAAAAGATCATAAAAATACTGGCTCTTGATCAAACACAAAACAGAATATTTAATTAACTTTGCTTATGGACTTAACTGGAGTTTTTTATTAATATTTGGGCGATCGGAATGGAAGAGCGATCGCCCAAAACAGAGTTTAAATATTGTGCCTTTTTGATCATGCAATATACATAGTGTCTTTGTGTAAGTTCTGGTAATTAAAGAAAAAATAGCTATCTAGAGCGATCACCGAACAAAAAAAATGGCCAAAACATACTCATTCTCCCATCTATATTCGTGTGATATGAGCAAATTCAAAATTAAGAAGGTTCTCAACGTCACATAGTGCAAAGATTTCAAGTTAGTTTGGCTTTTGTCTTTGATTTATTACGGCATTATATAACCCAATTGAACTGTGAATCCAAAGCAACATAGAGAAATACCAAAGATTCAAATGGATGGCCATGTTAATTCTTTAATTCAGCAGCAAATCGAACAAAAACCTTATATTTTACTTTGTAAATTATGTGAATCTTTATAAATTAGAACTAGAGTGAAAGTGAGTGTATCAACGATGTATCGAATCAAAAAAAGTCAATATAAGTAGAAAAAAAGTCTTTATGCTTGTTGACCAACACAAAGAAGATATTAAACATGCAATGCACTTGTGTATCGAAAATAGCTGGCTAGATTTATGTAGATATAAATAATTTGGTTTTTGTTGACGAATTAGGAGTTAAGAACGAATCACTGGTCTTTATGATCGAGGGAAGATAGAAGAGAGACTAGTTAGCAATACCCCTATAAATAAATGACAGTAATTGGTAGTACAAATAAAAATGTATTTGAAGCATATATAAAGTAGATTTTAGTAACTCTACTTAGGCCCAGGGTAATGGTACTAATAGATAATTTAAGTTTATACAAAGGTTCTATAATTCAAGGGTTAATTTCTTTAACAGGAGCCAAGTTAATGTTCACACCCTGGGTACTCACCTGATTTTTGATCCATCGAACTAAACTATGTTAGTCAAAATTCAAAGAGTTTCTCTGCCTTCATCAAGCTCTTTCTTCAGGAACAATTATATTGAATTATATAAGAAGCGATCGCTCAAATTACTAAAATCGTAGCATAAATTTTTAGAAAAATAGTTTATTCAGATAAAAACCGCTGTATAATAGGGTACAATGATTTAAAAAAGTTGGAAAATTATCACGAAACTCAAATAAATCGACAGAAAGACTTTGCCAATTTTTGGAAATGTCTAATGAAGTTAGCTAAAAATTCCCAATTTACTCACTCAAATCCTAATAAACTCGTTGTTTATATTTAAAATCAGTTGTTTTGTATTGATAAATTTTTGCTTACATATCTGAACTTTTTTCTTATACTAAATTTGAGATAATTTATTAAATTTTAGATTTGAGAACTAGAGAAACGGTTAGTAAAAAGTTAAAAGTCTTGATGGGTCAACCTTTAAAGATTTTGTTACTGATTAGTTATTTCTACCATCCTGCATTAATGTTTAATTGTATAAATTAATATACTTATTGAGCCACTCAAAAAGCTTTGATCCAAAGGGAGGTCAGAAAAAAATAATATTACTAACCTTTGCAACTAAAAACTGGTTAATTTTTAACGCCATTCCCGGAAAGAGGACTAATATTAACCCAACACAATTAGTGCTATTTGTACAGAGTATTTTGATAACTTCTTAATAATTAGATACAATCTACTACTTCTAATGGCATTGACTTATAATATGGCTTATTTTTTTGAAAATATTTTATTTTAGAATCAAGATTTTTAACTTTCCTATATCAAGGATGCTTAGCTTAGAATAGGAATATAATTTGTAAAATTTTGTTAACTTGTAGCTTGATTGGTTAATCCATGACCACTTCCACTCTCCTATTCTCTCCAGTAGAAGCAGACCTTCAACTGCTAACGAATAACTTAAAACAATTGGTAGGTGCCCGTCACCCTATATTGTACGCGGCGGCAGAACACCTATTCCGCGTCAAGGGAAAGCGGATAAGACCAGCTATTGTCCTATTAATTTCACGGACTACCATGCTAACGCAAGAAATTACTCCTAAACATCGTCGTTTAGCAGAAATTACAGAAATGATCCACACTGCTAGCTTAGTTCACGATGACATAGTAGACGAATCAGAAATCCGTCGAGGCGTCCCTACCGTTCACAGTTTATTTACTAATCGTATTGCGGTACTAGCTGGAGATTTTCTATTTGCTCAATCATCTTGGTACTTGGCCAACCTGGATAATCTAGAAGTTGTGAAACTTCTTTCAAAAGTAATTATGGATCTTGCCGAAGGAGAAATTCAGCAAGGACTACATAGATTTAATACTGATTTATCCATAGAAGCTTATCTAGAAAAGAGCTATTACAAGACATCTTCTCTAATTGCTAATAGTTCTAAAGCTGCAGCTATTATTAGTGATGTCCCACCAGAAATAGTCCAAGATATGTACTACTATGGAAGATATATAGGTTTAGCATTCCAGATAGTGGACGATATACTAGACTTTACCAGTGCTACAGAATCTCTGGGAAAACCTGCTTGTTCAGACCTCAAAAGTGGCAACTTGACAGCACCCACATTATATGCTTTGGAAGAAAAGCCTGCATTAGAAAAACTACTGGAAAGAGAATTAGCCCAAGATAGCGATTTAGAAGAAGCTATTCAATTGATTAAAAATAGCCGAGGTATTAAAAGGTCTCAAGAGTTGGCTACTAAATATGCCAAAATGGCTGTTGAACATTTACAATCTTTACCAGATTGTGATTCTCGTCAAGCTCTAATTAATCTTACTGACTATGTTTTAAGTCGCCTGTCTTAGCTTTTACTATTGTCCAATAATTAGTTAGTAATAATGAACGAATACTATTAATTAGTGTATGGCTAACAAACAATATTTATATTGATACTAACTAGGGTTTTTTTGAGCCGATTTTAAATTATCGTTTCCAATTATAATTTTTATATATTTGCTTGAGGTAATTGAATTTTTAATAATACAAAATCCAGAGTGGGAAAATATTTCAATATCTTAAGCAATGTCTGGAGGAATTTTACTAGGATTGGAACTAGAGGATGCCTGATACTGTCTGAGATATATACTTATCATTTTCTGGACATCCTCTCTTTTAACTTCCGTAGCTACTGTTAAATCACCAGGTTTTTCAAAGAAAATAAGGCTGTCTAAAGGTTGAATTGCTATCATTTGAAAAAGTATATGAATAACTGGCATAGGTGTCGCTACAACATTATCTTCCGAAATAGATGATGAGGCATCTTTCAGTGTAGGAAAAGCATAAATAACGCGTTTTTCTAAATCCAATTTACTGCGATGACCTAAAGTAGTTAAAACCCAATTTTGCGACAAAGTTTGCAAAATATAGTATTGCAAGTGCTGGAGTTGTTGAGCTAACAGTTTTAAAGCAGGTGTAATAGCCTCAACAATTTGTGGTGTATTACCATCTTGGGGTGCATTTTTAATAAGTGTTTGTATTTGTTGCTCTAAGTACATAATTTAGTGTTTTTCATATTCTCATAAATTATCTAAAAAGTTAGGTGTATTTGTGATGACTTATAAAGTTTATTAGTAGTTAATTATTAATACAATGATGGGGGAAATCTGCCAAGTTGGCGAAGAAATCTTAAAGCTACTCCTAGATGAATTTCAGCAGTCTACTCGTGGGTCAAGGCAAAATTGCCGAGAGGTGGCAGAACGTATTACACACGAAGTAGATAGGATTTGCACAGAAAGTAAAAGAATTCAAGCTTCGGGAGAAGTGGGTAAATGGGCTAAAAATTTAGCTCTACATCGCTTGAAACGATGTATACATTACTACCAGCTTCGTTCTCAAGAAGGAAGAATAGAATTACATAGCACCTTCAGCGCTATTATTTATAGATATATCACTCCTGCCCAAATACAATCAAGTTATCAGGCCAAATTAAATCTGATAGAAGATTTTTTACAACAATTTTACCTGGAAACTTTGAATGCTTTTCGGCGAGAAAGTGAACTACCAGCAACTTATCGTCCCCGTACTTTGTTAGAACTTGCAGAGTATATGGCCTTTACCGAACGTTATGGAAAGAGACGTATACCTTTATCTGGTGGTCGTAGTCAACAATTGATTATTTTACGGGCACAAACATTTTCCCAACAACAACCAAAGGAAACATTTGTAGATATTGACCAAGCAGCAGAAGGAACAACTACTGACTCAGATAAGACTTGGAACGATAGATCTATCCAAGAAGTTCGAGAAGCAATGGTTGCACAAGACCCAGGTAATAATATTGCTTCTTTGCGTCAGGTTGTGATTGAAGAACTAATGGCCTATCTAGAGGAACGTGAACAGAAAGACTGTGCAGATTACTTTGCATTGCGTTTACAAGATTTATCAACTGGAGAAATAGAATCTATCTTAGGTCTAACTCCCCGAGAAAGGGATTATTTACAGCAACGCTTTAAATACCATTTGCTCAAATTTGCTATGGGACATCGTTGGGAACTGGTTCATCAATGGTTAGAAGCAGATTTAGAACAAAATTTAGGCTTAACTCCTACGGAGTGGGAAGCCTTGCATCACAAAATTGATTCAGAGCAAAAAAATTTGCTAAAATTAAAACAACAAGGTATTTCCGATGATGTGATCGCGAAAACTTTAGGTCGTAAAATCAACCAGGTTAAGAAAAAGTGGTATAAATTACTCGAACTTGCCTGGGAATTACGAAATCGTTCAGGTTCCGGAGCAGGGGCATCAAGTGATGAATAACGAAACGAACAAACAGGTGGAAATTTTTGAAAAAAATTTCTTTGATTGGCTTCTATCGAAGCCAAATTCTACAGAAATATCAACAGTAATAGATAGTCCAAAGTCCATAAATAATATGGAAGCAGAAGTCAAGGAAGAGTTGGACGAACTCTATCCAGATGATTCCGAAGAAATTGGCTGTCTCAACTGCAACGGACGTCCACCAATGCCACTGGGAGAAGTACTAACTGTGTATAATCGTTTCGAGTCATTGTTACAAAAACGGATGAAAACTGAGATTGAATCTAAACCACCACTGTTTCCTTGGGAAGAAGTGGGATACGATACTGACTATCCAGACGTTGAAGCTAAAGATTTAGTTTTCCCAATTCCTCCTTGGGCATCACAAATGAAAAATATCAAGTGGAGAAACTTATCTATACCTTTAACATATAGTGTATTTACTCGACTTTTGCAGTCTTGCCAAGAGATTGTGCAATCCAATTTACTACCTGGTAGTAGATTGGTTAAAGTTGTAGATAATTTGTTCCCTGGCCAATCTCAGTCCCTAAATCATTTAGCCAGCTTAGTCTTAGTGGGTCAAACCCGTGATGGAGAGTTGCCTTCCCTGGAAGTTATAACTTACAATAGTGCAACTCCAAGACAACAAATGTTGTTGTCTTTACTTGCTGCTAAAGAGATTCTATCATCTTTAACTTTGATCTGTTATTTAAACGGGTCAGTGGTAAGAAGACAGTGGGAAACTGCTGTAGGTTTGATTAATATTGAGGCTGAATATTATATTGCTGAAGATAAGTCTTCTGCATCTTTGAGATGTAAAGGGGAATTACCAGAAGCAGCAAGTCTAAAACTGCAAGGTGGAGAAGCTCAAACAACTGCTCAATGTTCTGAGGCTGGTACTCTATTGGTAGAATTGTTTGATCCAGAACCTGAGCAAAAATATGAGCTAACTGTTAAGTTTTCAAATTGGGAAGAACCTTTAAAATTTGCTGTTTGTCTTCAAGACCTTTAATGACTAAATTTGTAGCTACAAAATTCTAGTGACAAATGGCTAAGAATAATAATATACTGTGCCTATGCTGGTAAAATCTTAAATAGATGCTTCTAAAAATTAATTAAAATGTCACTGGCTATGAGATTTTAATGTTTATTCCTGCTTTGACGGTAATACTCGGCAGCAGGATTTTCACAGGTGTTAACGGTTCAGCTAAACGTATTCATTAAATTAATATTTGCATACTATACCCCATCTTATAGATATGCCAGACCTCGTTTAATCATAACTTATAAGGCTTAATAGCATATCTTTTATATAAACAGAATTAATTAGAATAAATCTGCCTCTGTGAAGTCTATATAGAAACTAGCATTAAATTACTTTAGCATAGCTGGTAAAGAAATTACTTGTACATCTGGTTTGTAACCAAGCAATTGTAATGATAAATCAGCAAATTTTTGTGGAGAAGAACTAACTACAAATTTTGTTGGTTTTGGTGTTTTATCGTTTTCCAAATTCATAATTTTTAACTCTCTAGCTACTACCTTAACCAGAGAAACTGCAGGATCTACAAAAATCACCGACTTAGGTAATAATGAACGCAATATTGGTTCTAAATAAGGATAGTGAGTGCAACCATAAACTAATGTATCAATTTGTTGCTGTATTAGAGGCATTAAATATTCTTCTGCTATCTGATATGTGTAGGGATCATGTAGCTGATTTTGCTCTATTAATGGTACGAAATAGGGACAACCAACTTGCCAAACTTGAACAGAAGCATTTGCTTCTAAAATAGCATAACGATATGCATTACTAGCAGCAGTTGCAGGAGTCGCAATAACACCTATTCTCTTTCCTTGTTTCACTGCAGTATTAGCTCCAGGTACAATTAATCCTAGAATAGGAACATCAAATTTTGATTTAACTTTTTCTAGAGCCAAAGCTGAACTGGTATTGCAAGCCATCAACACCATTTTTACTCCACTTTTGACTAGCCATGTAATAATTTCATCTACAAATTGTAAAATCTCTTCGGTAGTTCTTGTTCCATAAGGTAATCTTGCTGTATCGGCAAAGTAAAGAATAGATTCTTTGGGTAACTGTCTATATAATTCTCTTAAAACAGTTAAGCCACCTATCCCACTGTCAAAAATTCCTATTCTTTTTTGTCTGGTTTCAGTAGTCATTATTTGAGTATTTACATAAATCAACTATAGCAGTCCTCGGGGCAGTTAAGAGCTTCTCACGCCTCTCAAATTTAGTCTGTGTTGCGAATTTAACCTCTGACTTGAGCTACATATCTCCTAACCACTTTGGCTGTTTCTATATAATTCAATTCCTCAGTTTGACATACTCCAGACATTTTACTTAGAGTACACTCGGGAACTTTAAAGCTTTGACCATAATTTTAGTGGTGAGTTAATATTCTCCCTCTCTGCTATATTCACAGTAATTATACACACCCCTATTAGCCTCACAGAGGTATGTTTTTAATAAAGGGACAAGTAATGACTTTTATCCGGAATAAAATTTCAATAAAATAAAACCGTACTTTTTTATACAAAAAAAAGTATAAAATTTCTCTGATATCCTTCTCTTTCGCCCCTTCCACACCCAAGGGCATAATTAAAACATATACTCTTTTCATCCCCTCTCCGCTCCTGGGAGCGGAGCTATCGGGGTAATAGACTTATTTTTCTTATCTAGTTCCTGTCCAAGACTACTACAAGAATGCCAATCCTTAAATAAGCTTTTAAGAATTTTATTAAAGTATTCCCAAGTAGCTATAACTTAAACATAAACCAGGTTTATCAACAAAATTGCATATTTGTGGGCAAAAAAATAATCAGAGTAATAAAGCCAATTTATGATCAGGATAGGTAAGTCCTGTTAGGATTATGTGAAAAATTAAAAATATATAGCAGAGTAATTTGAAAATATTGTTTTACTGCAAAGCCTTTAGCCTTGTATTTAAGAGTTTGACACTACAGTTAACAAATCAAATATAATTGCTATATGAACAGAAAGAAAATTTTTCATTACCTACATTATTGTTTATCTCAGCCTAAAAATAAGAGACTACAACTATCCCACAAAATCTAATCTAGCTGGTTTGTCTTTTGGTGCTTCTTGACCTTTGAGAAAAGCTAATACTGTATCTGCATCAGATACCTCAAATGGGTCATCACCATAGTTGTCAGCAAAACCTTCCTCAACAAACATCTTTTCAATTGTGCAGTCATTCACAACCATTGCATAGCGCCAAGAACGCATACCAAAACCTAGATTGGACTTTTCTACTAACATTCCCATTTTGCGAGAGAATTCTCCATTACCATCTGGTAGTAGGAATACGTTTTTAGAACCTTGCTGTTTACCCCATTGAAACATCACAAAAGCATCATTTACTGATAGACAGATAATTTCATCTATTCCTTGTCCTTTAAATTCATTGTATAGTTCTTCATAGCGGGGTAGGTGAGTAGATGAGCAGGTTGGTGTAAAAGCACCGGGTAATGCAAATAAGACAACACGCTTGCCACCAAAAATTTCTTGAGTAGTTTTGTCTTGCCACCGGAAAGGATTTGGCCCATCAACTGACTCATCACGGACACGGGTCTTGAATACTACGTCAGGAACTTTGTCAATAACCATAACTTAAACTTACCTCTGGATAATTTAGTAGATTAGCAATTCAATCTATATTAGCTTTTACTGATTTGACACTCCCCTTACACTGAAGATATGGGGAATTCTTGGTTTTGCCACCGTAATTAAAATCTCAAAGAAAGGGAAAAATTTAAGGCTTCCCCAACCTCTTTTGAGTATTAAGACTCAAGTGATACAGTGTCACACAAGTATTGACTACACTGTTCCCATGTGCCTCACGGTACAGTTTGATTACTATAATAAAATAGTTTCGTACTCTTGTGGATTTAGTGAGAATCTATCGGCCATATTAGAATACTTTCTTTCCTAATTTTTGACCTTTTGATTGATTTCACCTTCTAGATCAGAATAATTATTAAATAAGAATATGTCAATGATATTAAAGAAAAATTTTATTTTCGAGTTTTTCAGTAGAAAGTGCTTTCAAATAAGGTTTTATTATCTTTACTATAGATAATTTGGTATATTTAAGAAGGAAATTAAAAATATTATATTTTAACACAATTGACTCTCGACTTACAATTTTCCACTCATCACTTACTAATATCACTCTCTGAATAATTGGTTATTTTACACTTTAGAAGTTAGGAGAAAGGAAAGCAAAATTTATTGTTTTGAAAGAAAATAAATAACACAAATAAGTATATTTAGTCTGAATATATAGGAGATTTCATCAATGGTTAGGTAAAACTATGCCAGTTAATAGAATTGAAGTACAAAGGTTTTATCAACAAAAACAATAATATACCAATTCAGAATAAGTTATGGCAGATATCATAGTAAAAATAATATCTTCAAAAAGCATTTATAGCAGATTTTATAGTAAAAATAATATCTTTACTTCACTGGAAAAAATTTAATATTATAAATGAACTAGATTATTTTTTACTTTAGATAAAAGAAGCCAAGTTAATAACAGAGGTAAAAAAAATAATAAGAGTTTTGGGCTCAAGATGATTTGGTGGGAAACTGTAGGGGTAACAGACAGAAATAAAAAGCTGATATGACAAAGTGTGCAGGTCTTCTACCTAGTCGTGATAATTTAGATGTTTTTGAGGGCAAACAGTCATTAATTATTCTGCAAATTTATCAAATATTTCACAGAAATTAACCAATATTGACCTCTATTACCTGTCTAAAAATAGCTATATTTTCAAGATTTTATTGAGACAACTTGCATAATTGGCTACTCTTTTTTGATAAATCACTTTTCCTTTTTTTAAGTATTAAGAGTAAGTCAAATTTATTAATAATGTGACCGCAATTAATAGTTCTATTTTTACCTGAGTTACTTCTAATTTATGGCCTGATTTATTGAAATATCTGAACATTTATTCAATACCTATTCATTTTTTATAGGTATTTATTTTGGTTTTGTTCAGCACAAAAGTTTGGTCATAATTAACCCGACCTATTCTGACATATTACCTCAATATTTATTTTCTACTTACTCACAAAATTCACAGCTATAAAAACCTGAGCTTGAGTAATTTTTACTCTTTTTAAATACATTTATCTTCCTAATTTTATTCCTACTTCTCTTAACGCTATCCTAAGTTATTTTTCTATTTCTATATACTGGATTATTTTCAATCTCAGACAAAAAAACATTTTTTTTAAATTTTAACTATTTTTATTGATTTTACCAAAAATTACTAACTTGATATCCTAGATTATTAAGCATAACTCTGAACAATGGTAGACTTAAACCTATTACATTTGTGTGACAACCATCTATCTTTTCTATAAATAAACCACCAATGCCATCTATAGCAAAACAACCAGCACATTTTAAAGGTTCTTCAGTTGCAACATAAGCTTCTATTTCTTGGTCATTAACATGGGAGAAATGAACTTTAGTCATTCGACAAAGTACGATAGTTTTATTTTGGGATAAATCAATTAATGCATGACCAGTGTACAACTGACCTACTTGACCACGCATTTTTTGCCAACGAGTGATCGCTTCTTGCTTATCATTAGGTTTACCATAAATCTGGTCTTCAATAACTAATACTGAATCACATCCTAAAATTAAATTTGATTGCTTTTCAGGTAATTTTTCCTTCATTATAGAGTTAGCTATTGTTTCTGCTTTAGCCTGAGCTAAAGTTTCTACTAATTGTCTAGGTTCTTTTAATTTAATTGTTGACTCATCGAAGTTACTAGGCATAACTATAGGGTTAATACCAACAGTTTTTAACAAGCGAAGTCTTGCTGATGAAGATGAAGCTAATATTACGCTGGGAATTTTCATATTTTAAAGCATGGGGTTCATAAAGTATTCAAAATTAGAATTGAATAATTTTTTAGGACTATAGTCTATAGTTTTAATGGTATTTATTATTATTTTCAATTGGGAAAATTACTATCCATTCCTTGGATTAAATCTTCCTATTGATGTAGGTAGGCATAAAAATTGCTTAACTCTTAATTAAATTTTAAAAGTAACTCCAAGTTCATCTAGACAGTTGATTTGAGAGGTAATTTATATTTTGTTACATGAATATATTTTCTAACCTAGCCACTTAATGCTAATTCCCAAAAATAATGCAAGAAGAAGGTTCAGGCTTAAGCTATTAAGTGATAAAAGAGTAAGACCAATGTTTTTAACAATTAATTTGCCAATTTGCCAAAGTGCGAAGATATCTTATTCCTAAATCCTACTCTCTACTCCAACTGTCTCAATAGAATGTGGCATTATTTTTTTTTAATAGTATAAGAGACTGCTTGTAAAATAGGTTAAGTATTAATATACTTGTGGATAAATTCAATCTTAAAATTGGAATAAGGTTATAGATAGAAATCAATTTACCTTTAGGGAGTATCCAGCCTTTATACTTTTAAGGTTATGGTAATAAACTCAATGGCAAATAATTGTATTTTTGCCTATTCCTTACTCCCTATTCCCGATATTTTTTTTGATATTTTCTAATATATTCAGTCTCTAATATACAGAGAAAGAATTAATAACTTGCTGAAACTTATCATTCACTTTTTCCCACCGCTTTTCGGTAGTGGAAATATTGATGGTGAAAAGCTTGCCTCGACTAACTGCTACACTTGCTAAGTTATGACGTTCTCTTCCATCAGCAAGTTTAACTGCATACTCCAATTTATAATATGTTTTAGTCTTATACTCTCGTGCTTCCGCGTTAACTAATTCTGCTTCCCGACCTGAGTCTTTTGGTGCAATGGCATTTTTGCTAAGTCTATAGCCTACATCGGTAGGAGTACCCAAATCACTCAAAGTCTTTTCTTCAACCATGGGACTAATAACTACGCTAACATTCTCAGTAGCCTCAACTAGGTCATGGAAGACTACATCTGGGCCATCAGAAACTTTGACTTCGATCCAACCATTGGGATAGAGGAACTCGTAACCATCTGTTGTATCTACAAAGCTTTGGAGTCCACCGCCTACAGAAACACAACCTGTTAGTGTAAGAGCGATCGCTACTAAACATAAGGCCACAATTTTTTTGAACATTTTTTTTAATCTAGACTCTACATAGCTGCAGTGGAGTTGAGTTAAAGTTAAATTCAACTCCTATTACTCCAGTAAATTTATTCTCTCATTAAATCTTGATTAATTTAACTATTTGTTCAGATTAATTAATTTTAACAATCTTTAAAGTTTTAGTTAAATCCAACACTTTTAGTAATAGAATTAATTTTTGTACAGCAATAAAATATATATTTTCCAAGTTTATTGTTTGTTCCATACCATAGATTTATCACCCTTTTATTATCAAAAAAACTAAAGTACGCTAATTTTAGTCAAGATAGGAAAAAATTATCATAGTCATACCAATTATCCCCACAGATTTGAATTTTATATAAATGTTATTTGTTGAAGTAAATCTAGTATAATCTGAAACTTTGTGAATATTAACTTTGTTGTTTCAAGAGTTGTCATTAATATATAATTTGATGATAATTTTGAATTAATTTGAATGATTAACTATCTAAAAGGCAAAGTGGCAAATGTGTACAAAGGCAGTGGTTTTCGTATGACTGTAATTTTAGAGGTTAATCAAGTAGGTTATGAGCTACAAGTTCTACCTCGTTTAACTCAGAGTTTACAGGAAGGGAAGCAGGTGCAAGTTTTTACTCACCAACAAATGCGAGAAGACCAAATGGTCTTGTACGGTTTTGGTACTTCAGCTGAAAGAGACTTATTTCGTCAGTTAGTAAGCGTAAGTGGTATTGGGGCACAATTAGCGATCGCTCTATTAGATACTCTGTGCGACTTGTTGGCCACTAAACCTTTAATTAGGATATAAATGGCCGTTCCAAGTCAACACATGAGGACAACCTCGACTTGTGAATAACTCTTATGACCTTGTAGGTGAGATTCCTACCGCCTTGTTGTTGGGTTGACAGCGTAGGCCACAAGGTAGAGACTGAACATCAATCCTTGAAGCTGGTCTAAATGGGGTCAAAGCTTTAACTACCAGATAAGTGAGACTTCTAGCAGAGACTGACAGGTGGACGAACAGGAAGGTAATTAAACTCTCGTGATAATAGACCATTTTAAAGGTAGCTAGTTTATGTAGGACGAAAGTCAGAGGGTCTATGGATAATTATATAGAGTAGTAATTATCAACAACCAATACGAACCCTCCGGGAGATTTTGCCCCGCTAAATCAGTCGCAATAAAGGCATAAGGGAACGAGGAAACCTCTTTAAGACACCTAAGTATATAGGTCGAAAACTTAGGAAGCCATTCAAGGTCAATCTACGCAAAATGGTCGTAGGTCTTAGAGAGAGTAGGATTGAGTAAGAAGCTCATTGAAGCAGACGTACTCACTGTTAAACGTAATGTAAGGTGACAATTAGCGATGAATAAGGCTAAAACACTAAAAATAAATTTAGAAAATCCTAAACTATTTTTAAGTGTGGCATGGGATACAGACGATATACTCTCCCAAGTCTCTATCAAACTAGCCCTAAAGTGGCGAGATACAGACTGGAAAAAGGTTGAGAAGAATGTATTGAAGTTGCAAAAGTTAATTTACAGAGCATCCAGCCGTGGCAAACAAAATTAGCAAGATGCGTAAATACTAAAAACTTCTGACTTCTAGTTATTATGCTGGGTTACTAGCTCTTAGGTGAGTAACATAGGTAGACTTGGGGAAAAAAATGTGGCTGTGGATAGCATCAAAAATCTACCTCATAAGCAAAGATTTAACTTTGTAAACTTATTGAAATCAAATTACTTCAAGGGAAGTCCGACCCTTAGATCCTCAATACCAATACTAGGAAGAGATGAAAAGGGACAGCTAGGATCCCCAAAGATGTAGGAGAATACATTACAAGCCCTGGTAAAATTAGGTAACTCACCAGAATGGAAAGCAGGTTTCGAGCCTAACAGTCATGGTTTTCAACCACGACGATCAACACATCATGCTATTAGTGCTATCTTTGACAGTGTCAAGCAGAAAACTAAAGATGTGTTAGATGATGTGTTAGATGTTGATATATCCAAATGTATAAGCCTAATTAATCATGATGCACTGCTAGAAAAGATGGTAGCAAAGTCTACAGATAACTAATCAAAAAATGCTTAAATTCTGGGGTATTTGACTATAGGAAATTAGCGGATATATATAATTCTCACAAATCTGCTTCCATTAGAGCGCTAATAAAGAAACTTAATCCAGTAATTGGAGGATGGGGTAATTACTTTTCTACCCAAGTCAGTAAAAAGATATTTAGACTCACTGAATAATCTCTTGTTGAAAAGAATAGGTTGATGGACAAATAGAAGGTATCCAAACGAGTCAAGCAACTAGGTCAATAAAAAGTATTTGCTTAATATTGATAATGGCAATTTGATTCTGGAAAGGCGTAGATATTTACCAAATCAACACTTAGAGATATCTACTGTAAGGCATATCAAGGTGAAAGTTCACAAATCATCTGATTGTGACTGGACTTATTGGAATAGTAGAATTGCTAAACACCCAGGTGTAAAGACAGAAGTAGTAACACTAATAAAAAGTCAGAAAAACAAATACGTATTTTGTGGATTAAACTTCAGGCCAACTGTATAAATCGAAGTTGACTACATCGTTCCCTGGTCTGAAGGTGGTAACAAAACACATAAGAATAAACAAGTGTTATGTTTACATTGTCACTATTAAAAAAAAACTGCTGAAGACTTGAAAGCAGTGAGCCTATTAGACTAATTAGATTTTAGGTGGAATTTCATTGGGTGTACCCTTGAATGGGACGTTTAAGAGAGGAGCCGTGATGAGGTGAAAGTCTCACGTCCGGTTCTGAAGACGAGCAGACCTTATAAAGGATAACCGGAAATTGGTTTGCTTAGTTTAACAGAATTACCCGACTTAGTTCAAGCTATTGTTGGTGGAAATACTCGTGTATTAGCCAAAACCCCAGGAGTAGGAGCAAAAACAGCAGAACGTATTACTTTAGAATTGAAAAATAAATTGGCCGAGTGGCGACAAGATGCAGGTTTAACTACATCAGTACCAGTGGGAGTTATGCCTGCTATTCAAGAAGAAGTAGAAATGACTTTGTTGGCTTTAGGATACACAGGTCAAGAAGTAATACAATCATTGCAAGCAGTTAGTAAAGATGCTAATATGTCCAAAAATACAAATGCAGAAGACTGGATTCGAGAAGCTATTAGTTGGTTGAGTCGTTCTACTCAACTGTAAAAATTTCATATAGGTATTTATAAGAATTAATTTATGTGATATAGTAACAGTTTGTAGTATTTTTTTAAAGGTTAATAAATAAAGTATATGGCTCTCAAACAACAGCGTAAACAAGAGATTATTGGTGAGTATCAAACTCATGAAACAGATACAGGTTCGGCAGATGTCCAAGTAGCAATGCTGACAGAAAAAATAACTAAATTAAGCGCTCATTTAAGAAATAATAAACAAGATTATTCATCCCAAAGAGGCTTGTTAAAGATGATTGGTAAACGTAAGCGTTTATTAACATACATTCAGAAGCAAAACCAGGAACGTTATAAAGCATTAATTACTCGCCTTGGCATTAGAGGTTAAAAATTAATTTATGTCTTCAGAATCATCACGCAAACCCTTACCTTTTGAGCCTGCTAAAAGTCGGAAAAAGCAAGGTAAGAAATTATCTTCTTCACCAAAAACAAAGGTTACAGAAAAACAAAGTACTCCTAATCTAAGTCAAAAGAGTAAAAGAGTTAGAGCAGAAAGTTCTATTCCTGAAATAGTTAGTCGGAGGATGATTAGCCGTATGGTATTATTATCTGGAACACCTCTACTACTAGCTTTGTTAACTTTTGTTTTTGGCTATTTTATTATTATAAATGATCTGTTTACACTACCAAACCAAGTAATTTTGCTAGTTAGTATTAGTTTTTTTGGTTTAAGTGTTATTGGTTTGAGTTATGGTATTTTTTCAGCGTCTTGGGACGAAGATAAAAAAGGTAGCTTATTAGGTTTGCAAGAGCTAAAAACTAATTTTCAAAGGATGAAAGAAGCCTGGAAAGAAGCTAAATCAAAAAGCTAATTTCTTTCTATAATTTAGTAGTTATAGAGATGAAAATAAACTCATCTTATAATTCTAGTCCCAAACTTTATTTTATGGTTTTTTGAGAAAAGCTAGACTATCATATCTACAGAGAAAACAGGGCTTTATATTAGATATCTCCAAAAATACTAATTTTTTTTGGAAGGTCATTCAGTGAGGGCTTAAGAACTTTTTGGTGGAGAAGTCTGTTGATGATTCAAATTTGGTTGTAGACTTGTCCTCACTCTTTGTTAGTTTTGGAAGGAAAAGCCAATATTGATATCTGAGACACAACATATTAAGCTCTCGAGAATTAATTTCCCAGGATTACTCCAAATGATAGTCTATCTTTCTGCCTATGAAAAGTCTAAACCAGGAGAGAAGAAGTTTATTAATTCTAAGCTACAAAAACAGTTTATTACTCAAGCTAAAAAAATTAGGATAGAGAATGATTATCATGAGTTTATGTTATACCATTCCAGTAATCTTTAAATAATTTCAACCAAGATTACCAAAACTTTTTTACATCAACCAAAGGTAAGAGGAAAGATAAATCTATCAAACTTCATCAATACTTACTAAACTTAAAACCTTGAAGTCATGAGCTAGCTGCTAGATTTATAAAAAGGGGGGTTAAAGTTAGTCAATATAAAGTTTCTAGTATAGCTAAATTTGGCAATTTCAAAATATTTGGGTCTAGAGATTTACAAGGGTGAAGCATTATAATTAACTATTATTAAAGACTCTCCTAATAGATATTTATTAAGTTGTATAAGTAGAAATTAATCCAAAAACTTTACCTAAAACTAATGATTTAGTAGGTATAAGTTTTGGCGTTAAAACTTTTGCGAGGGTAGGGATATTGTATTAGGGCGTCTTTATATGTGGTAAAAAAATTGATTAAAAGTTAGCCTCTTTCAAAGGAGCTTTGAATGGCGAAAATTAAGTAAGTTATTCTGATAGAAAAACTAGAGACTTTAAAGGATAGAAAAAGAGAGATAAAGGCTTGCTAAATTGAAGACAAAACTAAAAGATATTAGAAAATATTTTTGGCATAACATAAATTATCTACTAAAATAAAATACGAAAACTAAGTAATAGTTTTAGAGATATGATATGTTTCTGGAGTGATTAAAAATCGTAAATTATTCAGAGAAATTATTGATATACATTTGCAGATTTATATAAATACTTCTAGCTAGAAGGTAAAGCAGAAGAATACGGTATTAATTTTATAGTAATTAGTTGTTGAGATTCAATATCTCAAATTTTCTCATGTTATGGTGTCTAAGGTGAAAAGTTAAACTTTCAGGTGCGAGAGAAGGTTTGGTTGTTACTCTATGACTTTAGGCCCGAAAGGATATTAATATTATAGAGATATAAACCGAAGTATAAATATTTTGATTGCGGGACTCCCAGTGACAATTTTTTGGAGTAGCCTTAAAAACTTCTGAAAGTAAATCTAGGAATATGGGTTCATTGAAGTAGAAAACTGCCTATCAGTAATGTTAAGGAATCATTTGCGGTTCCTAAAACCAGTATTAAGAAAATTTTAATAAGAAATTACTAGGACTTTACTATTTCAACTGATAGTTAAGGTAACCTTATATTGAACTTATACCTATTTGAGTGCAAAAGTATAAATGATAATAGTAACAAAAATCGGTTCTCCAGAAGTAGAGATAGATCGTCTTTGTCAGGAACTCAAAACTAATTGGGGTCTAACTCCAGAAAAAATTGTTGGGCGCTATAAAGTTGTTATTGGTTTAGTAGGAGATACTGCAGACCTGGATCCATTACAATTACAGGAAATGAGTCCTTGGATCGAACAGGTAATGCGGGTTGAACGTCCTTACAAACGAGCAAGTCTAGAGTTTCATAACGGAGAAGCTAGTACAGTAGTAGTATCTACTCCAGATGGACCTATACCTTTTGGCCTTCATCAAGATCTAGTTGTAGTTGCTGGACCCTGTTCGGTAGAAAATGAGCAAATGATTATAGAAACAGCTCAACGGGTGAAAGCTGCTGGTGCTAAGTTTTTGCGTGGAGGTGCTTATAAACCTCGTACTTCTCCTTATTCTTTTCAGGGACATGGTGAGAGTGCTTTAAATTTGTTGGCTGCGGCTAAAGAAAAAACTGGTCTGGGAATTATTACAGAAGTAATGGATGCTGCTGACTTACCAAGGTTGACTGAAGTTGCGGATGTGGTGCAAGTAGGTGCCCGTAATATGCAAAACTTTTCTCTATTAAAAAAGGTCGGTGCTCAAGATAAACCAGTGCTTTTGAAGCGGGGAATGTCAGCTACTATTGAAGAGTGGCTAATGGCTGCAGAATATATTTTAGCAGCCGGAAATTCAAATGTAATTCTTTGTGAGCGCGGTGTTAGGACTTTTGATCGTCAGTATGCTCGTAATACTTTGGACTTGTCTGCAATACCAGTTTTGCGATCGCTGACTCATTTACCAATTATGATTGACCCTAGTCATGGTACTGGTCGAGCTGAATATGTACCTGCAATGGCAATGGGAGCTATTGCTGCAGGAACAGATTCTCTAATGATTGAAGTCCATCCAAATCCAGCAAAAGCTCTGTCAGATGGCCCACAATCTCTAACACCAGATAAGTTTGATACCTTAATGGAGGAAATGGCAGTTATTGGTAAAAGTGTTAAACGTTGGCCACAACCGGAACCAGCCATTGTATAGCTTTGATTAAAAATTGATTGATTTTATCTGCAATACAGCCAAAAAATTAAATCTTGATTGACAATTATTAGTCAGTTAATAACCGAGGCGATATCAGAGTAAAGGTGCTTACAAGATTTTCTTTCTTGTAGACATTGAGAGATATCCCATCAGTAGATAACCCTCTACTTTGCATTACTAAGTATTTGGAATAAACTGATAGTATGGAAGCCGTAGAATTACAGCTAATTTCTCAAGCTTGGGGTACGTTTGTCATAGGTAAGATGCCTGTGTTACAAATATTTTATCTTTAATAAAAATTTTGTACTTTATATACTTGAAACCTACTATAAATTTCAAGCTTGTTAATGAATGGCGTGAAAGAGGATATTTCGTAATTATTTAGTAGTTAGCTATCAGTTATATATGAAATTATGATAGTTGACTACTGTTACTATCTATGAATGTTAATAACTCAAGACTAAAGGGAAAACAGGTTCATTTAACATTGAAACTTAAACATAAACTATTTAAATTTGAGTTTTTACCTATTTTAAAGGTATCTTTACTACATCAAAATAAATTTTCTACTTTTTCTAAGAGTAAAGATTCTCTCCTCAATAACTGTAACTTTGCTTTTTACCCATAATTTATAGGCGTTAACCTCAAAGTCTAATAATAGTAGATGATGATTTTTAGAGATTATTTTAAATATCTACTTGCTGATTTTTTTTAAGATAAATTAGATACAGTTGACTGATGATTTTCAGCTTATTGATAATAGCTTCAATTTTCTTTTGCTCTAAATTTTTAACTAGAGATTTTATAACTCCATTTTAATTTCAAATAATTATATATTGGGATGATTTTTGTTAAAAATAAATTCTGCCAATTCCTGTCATGATTATCAAACGAACTCCGGTAGTTATTTGACAATTTTTGAGTATTTAAAGCTGTTATAGTTTGAAGATAAATAGTTTTAAAATAACTGGAGTAATAGATTTCCAAAACATGAAAATTAACTAGGTAATTGCCATAAAAACAACTTTAAAAACAAACATTTTTTTTATATCAAATCATCCTATTATTTAGATTAAATAAATAGTTTTTAATTCCCTTTTAGGATGCTTTTTGTATGAATAATTGTTCATAATATCTGGGATAATATTGAACAAATAGCTATAAGTAATTAGTTGCAATTCATTATAGTTTTCTTCTAAATAATTATTATGTTTTCTATTGCTATTATGATTTTTTTGCAACTTATAAATGTAGTTTATGGCTCATGAATTAGGTAATTAATTTACATCAATAATATAAATAATTATAAGCAATTTGTATCAGCATACGTGAATATTATCACAGATATACGACTCTAATCCTAACTGATGACATAGTTTATTTATCATAATAAATACTGCTAAAGTACACCATTATTTACTAGGAATAAACTTTATTTAGTTTTTTGAGAAATCAGCTTTTAGAACTGTTCCGTAAAGATTGAGCATCCAAATATAATTGAGTCCATTCACTAATAACTTGATTAGTTTTTAGGTTTAACTCTTTAGCTATTTCCTCTAGAGTTGCACCTGACTTTAAAGCTTCAACTAAATGACGTTGTTGATGATTGAGATTTTGCCAATATTCTCGCCATTTACTAGGAGTCAAACCTAGGCTATTATCATTGAGAGAAATTTCTAGCCAACTAGCTATTAATTCTGGTTGTTGCTTGAGTGCAAAAACGCGAATTGCATGATAACTAACTTTTTCTCGTAGCCTATATATCTTTTGAACGGGGATATTTAAAGCTTTAGCAATTTCATACTGAGTATTGCCTCTAATATAAAGTCTTAGCCATTCTACGGCCTTTTGATCAACTTTTTCTGCTAAATATTTCTCAAATTCTTCTAGGACTTTAGACCGAAGTTGATATTTTTCTATTGTTTCCCCATCGTTATACTCTGATGTGACCACAGTGTCCAAGAAGCTTACTTTATCTTCGGTATCACCATAACTAATATCGTCTGAGATGAATTTTACCCATTCTTTGACAGGTACTTGAGTTAAACCACCTTTTTGAGTCCGACGTAGATAATTAACAAATCTATAAACCAGTAAAGGTTGATTACGAATTGGTCTGACACAATACTCTTCTACACTGGCCAACAATAAAGAGTTTCGGAGATGGGGATTTTTTGTACATTCGGCAATATTGGCCATTTGCTGTTGTAGGTAGCGATCGCTATTTAACATATCTTGGACTACTTCTTGGAGAACATCAATTGCACTTCGCTGGCGATCGCGACTAGTACTTACCCATGCTCGTATTTTTTCTCGCAGCATCACTAAACCACTCAAGCGCTGCATCAAGTTTTGATAAGCTTGTTCTGGTGAAGCTTCCAAATATCTTTGTCCTAGAATTCTATAAAGAAATTCTCTTCCTTGAGATGTTATTTCTTTTTGGACAGGAGTAAAGCTATCTAACTTATTAGAATCATTTCCCAATAGCCAACAAATAATACTATTGTGGACATCTGAGCTATGGTTTGGGTAGTCTTCTTGAAGTCTAGTTCTCCACTCTTGTGCCAGTGCTTCGGCGAAAGTCATTATATTTTTGATTCTAGATATTCAATTTTAGCTAATGGGCTAATGGAGGGAGTTAACCTCTGCCAAATTTTGCTAAAGTTGATATTTTCAGTTATTTTACTAAGATCTTTGACTACTAATTTAATATATAGTTTCAGTTGATTGTGTAGAGAAAGTTTTTGTTTGAGTTAAGTATATTTATGCAGTGGGAAGTCAAAACTAGTAGGAGGTAAAAATTTTCTATTAATTTCTATCTCCAGTATGGGAATTTTTAAATGAGGGACATTTGATTTATCTATAAACTTAAGTTATAGGAATTATTAAGCAAAAAAATTTTATCAACTAAAATAATCTTAAATTTTACTTTTAATAACATAATCTAATATTGGTTAAATATACAACTTATTTAATGAGAAATTTTTCAAGTCCTCAAGGTAATAAGCAAAAAATCTGGTCTCAAGCTTGCCCTTTTAAGTAAGACTTTTTCATTCTCCAAAACTAGTAATTAATTAAAGCTTCTAGTGCTGCTAAACTCTAGAATAAATTTGTGTAGGTACTTATTCAAGTTTATTGAAAAAAAATCAGAATATATTCTTTCATTATTGCTCTTCTAACTGACTCATTTTTTAAAAGTTATATAACTAAAATTTAATCCTTTACCCATGTCTAGAATTGTTACTTATAGTCCAGCTTATACAATAGTTCCTACTTATGAGTGTTTTAATAATTGCAGCTATTGTAATTTTCGCTCAGACCCCGGTAAAAGTTCTTGGTTGAGTCTATCAGAAGCAGAAAAACAATTATTATCTCTCAAAAATAAAGGTACAATTGAAATATTAACTCTAAGTGGTGAAGTTCACCCGAATAGCAAATACAGAAAAGCTTGGTTTCAACTAATATATAAATTATGTCAACTAGCTCTATCTTTAGGATTTTTACCCCATACTAATGTAGGGATACTTACTAGGTCAGAAATGGAGGAGTTGAAACAGGTAAATGTTTCAATGGGATTAATGTTGGAACAGATAACACCTAAATTACTAAAAATAGTCCATAAAAATTCTCCTAGTAAAATACCACACTTACGTTTACAACAATTAGAATGGGCTGGGGAATTAAGAATTCCTTTTACTACTGGTTTATTGTTAGGAATTGGAGAGACTGTAACTGACTGGAAAGATACTTTAGAAGCAATTTCTAATATTCATCAAAAATGGGGTCATATTCAAGAAGTTATTATACAGCCATATAGTCCTGGTTCGGAAAATAAATGGGTTTCTGATGGTTTTAATGTCAATTTATTGCCAGAAGTTATAGCGATCGCTAATGAAGTTTTACCCTCAAATATTACTCTACAAATTCCTCCTAATTTAGTGAAAAAGCCAGAAATATTATTGGCTTGTTTGGAAAATGGTGCCCGAGATTTAGGAGGGATAGGACCTTTTGATGAAATTAATCCTGATTATCCTCATCCTCACTATCAAGCTTTAATAAAAGTTTTGGAGTCTAGAGGATGGCAGTTAACTAAAAGATTACCAGTCTATTCTAAATATGATGATTGGTTACCAATAAATTTAAAAAATATTGTAAGTGAATGGCGTATAAAATTATCTATATATTGATAGTTTTTAATTTGTTTAAAAGTGGAAATAATTAAGTTTTGCTTGAACTTTCTTCTTTAAAGGCAGGAAATTAGGACGGGTGAAGCTAAATCTTGATTTTGAAGTTTCAATATGTCCCAGAGACAAGGTTATCGGTTAACCTAATTTGAAGTTTCAATATGTCCCAGAGATAAGGTTATCGGTTAACCTATATAAGTAAATTTAACAAGGTTTGTATTTGAATTTTTAGCTAACTATTGTTCCTCATAATGGTTAGAGGTAGAAATAAAAACCTATAGACTTGTTGAACAATCCTTACTTGACAAATAAAAGGATATATTTTAGAATTTACTGAATTATTTGTGGTTTAGATAACTCTTAAGCCTCTGCCTAACAATCAAAAATACAAATGGTTGTAGGTAAAATCAAAAAACAATTAACCTTTAACTTTTGCCCCTTTCTTTTTTATAAAGATGAAACCTATATTTCGGGCTATTATTCTAGCCTTCCTGGCATTAACTTTAACAAGTTGTTCATTACCACCAGATCAAATTGCCTCTCGACTAGAACCTAGTCTTGTTAAAGTATTTTATAAAAATCAACCCGGACATGGAACTGGTTTTTTTGTACCTGGAGAAACAGGAGTTTGTAAGGTACTGACGGCAGCTCATGTTGTGAACAAAGAAGGGGAAAAATTATTACAAACTAAAGATGGTAATGTCTGGGATGCTGCATCTGTTGAAATGTTTTCAGATGATATAGACTTGGCTTTAGTAACTTTTGAGCCAGAGAAAGAAAAATGTGATTATCCTACTCTCAAAATAGGTAATTCAGAGGATATCAAACAAGGTAGTTCTATATATGTTTCTGGCCTTTCTAGTCGGGATGGGAAGATGCTATCTCAATTTGTTAAAGGAAATGTTACGGCTTTGAATGTTTTTCCACAGGGTTATAGGGTTTCTTATCAAGCTTTGACTGTCGCTGGAATGAGTGGAGCTCCTGTTATAGATGAGAGGGGTAAGGTGGTGGCAGTTCATGGGATGAGTGATGTGGAAACAGTTAAAGGTTTTAGTTCTTTGAAAACAAGTTGGCCTGAGTTAGAGTTACAGACTACCTGGCAAGCTGAAGAAGTTGTGAATACTGCTATTAAACATTTGACTTTTTCTTGGGGTATACCTATTAGTTTCTTTAGGGAGTCTCCGTTTTACTATGACTCTGGGGATATCTATGGGTTAAGCTGGTGGATATTTTTGTCTGGTGCAGGAATAGTTGCTGTTAGTTTTATTTATGTTGGTTTCAGGTATTTAAATGTTTCACCATTTATTGCTGAAGTTAATAATTTGAAAACACAACTCCAGGATGAGGAAGACAAAGGGGAAGAGGTTCAGAAAGAGTTAAAGTCACTAAAAAATAGTTATAAGGGGTTGGAAAGAAAACTGGAAGCGGAAATATCGGAGAGATCTGAGGCTGAGGAGCAAATTCAAACTCTACAAGTTGTTGTGGAAAAACAAAAAGTGTTGGAAGTGCAACTAGAAATTGAGATGTCAACAAGATATCAGGTTGAGGAGCAAATTCAAACTCTACAAGTTGCTGCACAAAAGGAAAGGGAGTTGGAAAGGCAGTTGGAGTTTGAGTCTCAAAATACTGAAGATAAGTCTGGTGTTGATTTATTTCTGGTTTCTGAGGTGGTCGGTGACTATACTAAGTTGCGTGATCTATTGGCGGCTAAACAGTGGCGCGAAGCAGACTTAGAAACATATAAAAGAATGTTAGAGGTGGCGGGCAGAAACTTGAAGGGATCTTTGAGGGTTAAGGATGTGTATAATTTTCCTTGCAAAGATTTAGTGACTATTGACGAACTGTGGATAAAATATAGTGATGGTAAGTTTGGCTTGTCTGTTCAGAAGCAAATTTATGAGAGCATGGGTGGTACGAAAGACTATGACTATAAGGTAATAGAAGATTTTGGAAATAGAGTTGGGTGGCGTCAAGATGGAAAATGGTTGAGGTATCATTATTTGACTTTTAGTGAGAAGTATGAAATGGGGTGTTTACCAGTAAGTTTTTATCTTGAGAGGGTTGCTTCTCTTCTGTTTGCAGGAATGTGCAAGTTTATAGACTGTGATCTTTAGTTGTTTCACTTTTGTTTTTTGATGATTTTTTACTCTTTGAGTTTATCTGATGTTTAGGATATGCTCCTCTTTTACTACTAGAAAAGTGGCTGGGAAGTTGAGATTTTTCACACAAATTTTTTACACAGTTTTTTCACATAAATTTTTCACACAGTTTTTTCACATAAATTTTTCACACAATTTTTTTACACCACCAAATTTTTTTACACCACCAAATTTTTTTACACAAGTTTTTCACACAAGTTTTTCACACAAGTTTTTCACACAAATTTTTCACACAAGTTTTTCACACAATTTTTTTAGACCGCCAAATTTTTTTGGTCAAAATATTTTCTGGTTCTAAGCGATCGCTTCTTTTATTATTCTATTAGTACTCACTTATTGTCATGGTTCTAGGTAATAATAGAGAGTTAAGGGTTTGATACGGCGATCGCTTCTATTATAACATAAAAAATTTTGATATTCTCAAAGAAAATAAGTTGATGTTCGGGGGCTGAAAATAAGATAGTTTAGATGTTCTCAAAATAGGTAGTTCTTTCTATATTTCTGGTTTTCCTAGTCGGGGTTAAAGGCTCCTAACCCAGTTTATTGAAAGTGATGTTTCTGGTTTGGAGCGGTTGGCGCGGGGTTCTGGAGTTTCTGCTCAAGTTTTGAGTCTGGGTGGAATGAGTGCTTCCCCTGTTATGGATATGAGGGGTAAGGTTTTGGGAGTTTATGGGATAAGTCGTCTGGAAATTATCAAGTCCTTTGTTTTACAAAAAGGAGGTTTATTGACTCAGAATGGTTAGCTACTTACGAGGTTGTGCAACGAGTAGAAAGGGATGTTCAAAGTTTGACTTTTTCTTGAGCTCAACTTATGGTTTTTGACTTGACTAGTACTATTTTCCTGCTAAAAGATCTTCTTTTGCTAAAAAAGGCTGCAAATAGATCACAGATGACTCTCTAGAAAAATTAGGGTTTTCCTGTTTTCCTTTAGTTACTTGATGAACAATGGTACCGAGATGTAGGGCATCGGTCATTTTTCTCAAGGCTTGATAACCATCTACTCCTACGTCTAAAGTTAACAATAATGGGCAGTTGCTACTTAATTTGGTGTTGACACAAATGACTTCTTGTTTGGGAGTGTTAGGATCTTTGCGATAGTCTAAGGATAGAATGCCATCTTCGCGAAAATTTTCTAGTCGTCTTTGTATTTCTTCACATCGTTTAGCGGGAGACCAACCTCCTCCCATGGGTATCACCATACCTAACCAGGGTTTTTTGCTTTGATCATCGTCGTATGTTACTGTCCAAACTTTTTTGCCTTGTGTTGTGTCTGTTAGTAGCTCACAATAAAAACGGTTGGTTTTTTTTACTAACAAAGTCGGTCTACCTTGCACAATATCAATACTTAAACCTATGGCGTCTAATAATAATCCAATTATGTAAATTATTAGGCCTACTGCTGCTATTCCTGTAATTTTTTTGTTTCTTATCATTGGTTTATCCTAAATTATATCTATATATAAGTTGTGATAATTATGCAAAGTTAATTACACGTTTGCTTTTAAAAAGTTAAGTTTCAAAGGTTAAATTTTAAAGGTTAAATTTCAAAGTTTAAATTTCAAGGTTTAAATTTCAAAGGTTAAGTTTCAAAATTTACTAGAAATTTACGTCAAGGGTCATTCAACTCAAGGGTTAAAAGTTAGTAGATAAGTTGAGCGATCGCTTTTTGATAACTAGAAAAAATAGCTCTCTGTTTTTGGTCAAATATTTTTCTGGTCAGCAGCAACCTCCCTAATAATTTCTATATTAACTACATATCTGCTTTTGAATTTTGATTATATATATTGTGAAGCTCAAGAGCAACTTTACCTAAAGTTTTCTTCAATATCAGCTCAGGAATTTCCAGAAATTTCCACTTATTAGACTAGAGGTGAATTTTTTCTGTTATTTATTTTTCGGTTGTCAGTTTTTGATGGTCAATTTATTTGATTTTTGTAGTTTGTTTTTAATCATCAATTTTTTTCTTTGGGAAAGCTTCCCTAAATAATTTTAGCAATAAAAATAAGTTGGGTCTCAGATGGTAACTAAACTTTTGAGAATAATTTTTTCTGTGGTGACTTATTTAGTGAATAATAGGTTTTTTTGACTTAGCGATCGCTACATTAAAATTTTATCTAAAAATATGACTTAATAACTATATAATGGCATAGATAGATAACATAAGTTAGTCAAAAAAGAAATATGAAACATAATTATTTTTTACTTTTTTTTGTATTCTTAAATATTATGCTTTTTCCTAAAAATGCTTATGGTGACGAAACGTGGACGACTGAAGAATATAAGGTAATTTATCTCGAAGACAGAAAAAACACTGCAGTTTGGAGGTATGGAGATAACGTTGGACATGTTTTTATAGATGGTTTAGGGGGTAAAACTGAGGGCCGAGGGTCTTATCATGGTTATTGGGTACAAAAATCCTCTTCTCGTCGTTGCGATACTTATCGGGAAGATATAAATGGTAAGCCTACTTATTATTGGGGTAGATTTGAGATTAAGTTTATTGACCCTAATTTTCCTTCCCGTTGGCAAGCTAAGCTTGGTCTTTGTGATCAAAAAACTACTATTATTCTGAATGGAACTCCATCTGTTCTTGACAATTAGAAAAAGTTGTTTTATTCTGAAGGTAGATGAGTATTATAGGAAAATAGTGGCTCTTTTTAGGGAGTGGTCATTTAATCAATTTCTAGGTAAAATGAACAAGGCTTAATTTTAATACTTCCTAACTGCTGCTCAAAATGAAATCTCTACTTCGTGCTTTTGGTTTGACTTTCCTGTCACTAACTCTGACAAATTGTTCTTTGTCTCCAGAAAAAATAGCTTCTCGGTTAGAGCCTAGTATTGTTAAAGTATTTTATCAAGGTGAACCAGGACATGGCACTGGTTTTTTTGTGCCTGGAGAAAAAGGGGTCTGTACTGTACTCACGGCGGCTCATGTTGTGAAAAAAGAGGGGGAAAATTTATTAAAAACTAATGATGGGAAGGAGTGGCCTGCTTCTCAGGTCGAAATATTTCCTAATAATATAGATTTGGCTTTGGTCAGTTTTCAGCCGGAAAAAGGAAATTGTAATTATTCGCCACTGAAAATAGGTAACTCAGATGGCCTCAAACAAGGTAGTTCTATCTATATTTCTGGTTTTCCTATTAGGGATGGGTACTTGGTATCACAGTTTGTTTTGGGCAGTGTTTCTCGTTTGGATAGGTTGGCCCAGGGTTATGGGGTTTCTTATCAGGCTTTGACTGTGGGGGGTATGAGTGGTGCCCCTGTTGTTGATGTTAAGGGTGAGGTTGTGGCTGTTCATGGGATGAGTGATGTGGAGGTTGTTAAGAATTTTGCTTCACTACAGGCAAGTTTGTCTGAGTCGGAACGCTCTGTTTATCAGGATGCTGTGCGACGGGTTGAGGCGGGTGTTCAACGTTACACTTTTTCTTGGGGTATACCTATTAATATGCTTGAAAATTATCGCGGCGAGGCGATCGCTCTGGGCATGGAAGGACAGGAGGTTGAGTTACAAAAACAACTTGAGTTGGAGCGGCGGAAGCGTGAGGAGGCGGAACGACGAGTGGAAAAGCTGGAGGCGGATCTACAAAAGGAACTTCGAGAGGCTGAAAAGAGGGCTAAAGAGGAACGGGCAGTTGAACTACAAAGGCAACTAGAGGAGGAAAAACGCCAGCGTGAAGAGGCGGAGCGACGAGAACGAGAGCTGGAAGCTGAACGACAACGGCAGAAAAAAAATGAGGTTTCTCTAGTTTCAGCTAAGGGGGTTGACTATCGGAAACTGCGTGACTTATTGAAGGCTAAAAAGTGGCAGGAGGCAGACGCAGAAACAGAGAGGGTAATTTTAAAAGCTGCGAGTAGGGAGTCGGAAGGATGGTTGAGAGGGTCGGATGCTAAAAATTTTTCTTGTCAAGATTTAGGCACGATTGACAAACTTTGGGTAAAATATAGTAATGGAAAATTTGGATTTTCTGTGCAGAAGCAAATTTATCTGAGTTTGGGTGGTACAAAAGAGTATAATAGAGATGTGTGGGAAAAGTTTGGAGACAAAGTAGGATGGCGTAAAGGAGGTGAATGGTTGTCGTATAGTGAATTAACTTTTGATGATAAACATTATGTGGGGCACCTGCCGTGCCGGGCGTTGGGCGTTTGGGGTATTTTTTTTATTGGCTGGGTATACCGGCTGCACCTTTTCGGTCGCTGGGTTATTCCACCTGTAGATTGTAACATATATTATATCTGGCGTCAAGGGGAAAAATTGGGGAAAGCTTTTTTAACGGTTTTTCTTAATTTCGGCGATCTGATACCTGGCACCAGGGGGAAAAAAAAGGAAAAAAAGAGGGGGAGGGCTCAGAGAAAAAAGTCAAAAGTAGAATTCAGTCAGCCAGAAGTTGGAAATGTTGTCAGAAGTCTCACCTAAAAAGTCAGAAGTCAGATTTTAATCTTAATTTCTCTTTTTTGAGCATCAAAAAATTGCATGACCACCTGTGGGTCATATATTAGGTATTAGGTATTAGGTATTAGGTTAATGGTTTTAAGTGTTAGTTTTTAGGTTTTAGGTTTAAAAATTAACTAAACACTTTAATTTTGGCCACACTGCGATATGTCATTACTGATCATCGAAAAATTTCATAGCCGCCTCCGGGTCATAACAATTTGCCAAAACAAACTGCCTGGCTACCTCCGCCACCAAATTTGAGGGAGGTTCCCAGTCTGCCCAAGGAAGTCGCATTTGTCCTGGAGAAACCTTATTCTTTTTCTTTTTTTTCACCTTAGGCAAAAACCTACTACCCCAACGACTACGCTTTTCCGGTTTTGGTCGAGGTTTGTATTTGTGACAAAATTTCCTATAGTTTTTAGCACATTCATCAAGAGTTTTTCCCAGAGACAAAAAAGCAGGATGCCACTTTGTGAGACCATCATCAGTGAGGCGGTCATAAGTGCCATAGTTAGAAAAGTCATAGAAAAACCCAGACTGCATATTAGCTGCTTTTGGGTTAGCGTGAATATAGCGAAGAGTATTCAAAGCTCGTTTTTTATCAGTATTTTCAAACCCGGTACTATGGTATCTCTTCTCCCAAAAATGCCCGGTACGGTTAAGCATTTGATTAAAACACATAGCCGTATACCAGTTTAACCAGTGCATAATTTTCGGTAAGTCTTCCCGAATGGATGGCTCTAGTAAATAATGAATATGGTTACTCATAATGCATAGAGCATAAAGTTTAAAGCCAAACTTATCCAAAGCTTTTTTTAAGGCAAACAAAAAAACCTGACGACATTGGAGACGAGTCAAACGAAACTCTCGGTTGTTGCAACGACAAGTAACATGATCGGAATATTGAGGCAAAAGTTGACGTGGTTTTCTAGGCATTATCAGTTAAGAGATAGTCGGATATATTTGAAACCCAACAGAATTAAATATGTTAAGTTTCCCCCGGTTCTGCGGCAAAACATTATCAGGGTGAGTGCGTCTTTTCCTGAGAATGTCAACAGTCTATCAGCGGGTTGTTTTTGTGGTTGAGCTTGTTGTTTTTGTGGTTGAGCTTGTTGTTTTTATAGTTGAGCAAGTTTATATCCAGTTAATAAAACATTTTCTGATGAGTCAAGCTAGGGTAAATAGTCATATTCTTTACGTTCAAAAAATCCATGCCAAATTGTTAAAGCTAATCAAATTTTTGGCAAAAAAAATTATCTGATTTGACATAAATATTATTTCTGAGTTCATAAATTTGAAAAAGATTTCCCCCAAGTTATTTAAGTTGGTAAAAAGAATAGGCAGTAACTGACTCCAGCAGTAGGATATTTTTCGATTTTACTGCCTAATTCATTGCCAATTTTTTCGAAAAAATTTCAAAGGCGACTTCAGTTTTTGATAAATTATTGACTCTTTTGACAGCTAAATAACAGTCAGCTTTTGATAAATTATTGATTTTTTTTGGTGAATTATTTTCTACAACTTACTGCCTTACGAAAAAGAGATATTAATTAGTTTTTGATAAATATTTTTTTCCATTCAGTTATTAGTTATGAGTACGATAAACCTAGATAAACTCAGATAAAGAAACCTAAAACTATAAGGCAAAGTAGTAGCTTTCTGGCTATTCCCCTTTGTTAGGTTTTACTGATAACGATGTGGTTACTCCTCCATGAAAAGCCCTATGTGAAAATATTTTTTATGTGAGAATATTTTTGTAGCCTAAAATTACTAGGGCTGCATAAGCTTCCGCTTGACTGGCAAAACCACCAGGGTATCCTAATGCTTTGCCGCCTGTTACTTGTAGCCTTAAGTAAATGTCAGGTTAAAAGAGACTTTGATATACGCCAGTAAAGTTACTTGGTGAAGCGATCGCTTCCTTGATCTGATATTTGCTAGTGTCTGACCGTAGACTTCAAAATGAGGTCAAACTTCTCCAAAATGTGGGAAAAAAATCACAAAAATATTTAACTGTTGTTGGTTTTGGGGCTGTTGCAGTCGTAGCAATTTTCTTGTATAATATTATTTATACCTCAAATTAACATTGATAACCCATGGATGCCATTATTTCCTTGTACTTGAGGTAGTAATAAGTCTGGGTTAATTAGAATATCTAAAAGATAGCTAAGTTAAGAACATAATAATGATAAAATTACCAGGTCCAAAATCTCCGGCTTTAACTCAAATTCTACAGTGGACAGCTAAACCCATAAAATTTATGGAAAAATGTGCGAGGGAATATGGCGACACATTTGAAGTAAAATTGAACTATCCAATTGTATTTATCAGCCATCCAAAGGCTATTGAGGAAATTTTCAAGGCTAACCCCAAAAAATTTGATTGTGGCTCGAGTAATAAATTAGCGCAGCCATTATTGGGAGATTATTCATTACTGTTATTAGATGATATTCCTCACCAACGTCAACGCAAACTGTTGATGCCTCCCTTTCATGGGAAACGAATGCAAGCTTATGGAGAATTAATTTGTAATGTTGCTCAAGAAGTAGCTAGCAAGTGGGAGATAGGGCAGGTATTTTCTATGAGAGAATTTACTGCAGAGATATCTTTAAAAGTAATATTACAAGCTGTTTTTGGTTTATATGAAGGAGAAAGGTACTCTAAATTAGAGAAACTTTTGGGGTCACTTCTCGAGTCATTAAGTTCTCCCTTGAAAACAAGTATGTTATTTTTCCAGTTTCTACAAATAGACTTGGGTCCCTGGAGTCCGTGGGGAAATTTTATTAAGAACAGGGAAGAAATTTACGAGTTACTATGTGCAGAAATTTCTGAACGTCGTCAAAAACTAGACCCGGAACGCTCTGACATTTTGACAATGCTTTTATTGGCAAGGGATGAAGAAGGGGAAGGTATGAGTGATATAGAATTGCGAGATGAGTTGATGACCTTACTCATAGCGGGACATGAAACCACAGCAACGTCATTATCTTGGGCTTTTTACTGGATTCACCATCAACCAGAAATTTATCAGAAGCTATCACGAGAATTAGAAACTTTTGGGGATGATCTAAACCCAATGACAGTTATTAACTTACCCTATATGAATGCTGTTTGTAGTGAAACCCTGCGTATTTATCCAGTGGTAATAATAGTTTCTCCACGAAAAACAAAATTACCAATAACAATAATGGGTCAAACATATCCAGCAGGAACAGCTTTAACTCCCTGTATTTATTTAACTCATCACCGAGAAGATCTGTATCCTGAACCAAAGAAGTTTAAACCAGAAAGATTTTTAGAACGTCAATACTCCTCTTACGAATTTTTACCTTTTGGTGGTGGTAACCGACGTTGTATTGGAGCAGCATTTGCTATGTTTGAAATGAAAATTGTGTTGGCAACTATTCTAAGACGTTACAGTTTAGCATTGGCAGAGAAGCAAGAAGTAAAACCATTACGTCGCGGTTTAACTTTAGCTCCAGCGGGTGGAGTGAAAATGGTTATGACTGGAAAACTTATGCAGACAGAAAAAAAGTTCCCTTCCGTAGCAACTGTATAAAATCAGGACTTTAAGTAAAATATAAAAAAATCGGCCATCTGTAGATCCCTATGTAGATCCCTAACAAAAATTATCCCTACTTGTTGAGCGATCGCTTTTGGTCCATATTTATTCATAAGTAATAATTATAATTCAAGTCAGGAAGACTATCTTCAAACCCCTTTACAAACCAAAATAAAGTAGCTATAGTATTTATAACGGTCAAGGAAAACAAATCCGAAAGACCGATGTATCTTGAAAAATTCATACATATTAAACAGCAATCATAACTTAATTATGACTACAACATTACAACAGCGTGAAAGCGCTAACGTATGGGAAAAGTTTTGTAGTTGGGTAACAAGCACAGACAACCGCATATATGTAGGTTGGTTCGGTGTATTAATGATCCCTACTCTCTTAACTGCAACCATCTGTTACATCATCGCATTTGTAGCAGCACCTCCAGTAGATATTGATGGTATCCGTGAGCCCGTCGCTGGCTCTCTAATGTTCGGAAACAACATAATTTCCGGAGCAGTAGTACCTTCCTCAAACGCTATCGGTCTACACTTCTATCCCATCTGGGAAGCAGCTAGCTTAGATGAGTGGCTATAC